>OGHJ01002642.1_pt1 | contig 14728 bp, 18 predicted proteins | sample 1571351 | NCBI WGS metagenome assembly OGHJ01 (sample SAMEA2582037, study PRJEB24529) | metagenome | biome: Human gut stool | place: China | collected 2011 | reverse complement strand
CCAAACACCTGAAGACCCGTAAGTATATGAGCTGGGGTCCCGGCGGAGACGACGTGACCACCCCCCCCGACGGCCTGGAGAGCGCCTGGTACGTCCGGGCCGAGGCGGGGACCGACGCGGTCCGCGCCGCCTTCGGCGAGGTGGATTTCCTGGCCCGCTCCGGCGCGCCTGCGGGGGAGACCGCCTTCCTGACGGCCGCCATGACCCGCCCCGCGCTGGATGGGAAGCTGGCCGGGATGAAAGCGCTGTCCGTCATCCGGATCCTGGACTAACGGCAGCGGGCGCAGCGGCATAGTATGAGTTGGGGCTCCGCCTGCGCGGAGGCTGCGGTTTCAAATGCAGCCGTCAGCAGGGCGTCTCCGGCCAGCACCGCCATGGCCTCGCCGTAAACCTTATGGTTTGTGGGACGGCCCCGCCGCAGATCATCGTCATCCATGCAGGGCAGATCATCATGGATCAATGAGTAGGTGTGGACCATTTCCACCGCGCAGGCGAAGGGCATGGCCAGCGCCGGATCACCGCCGCACATGCGGCAGGTCTCCAGGGTAAGTACCGGCCGGATCCGCTTTCCTCCGGCCAGGAGACTATACTCCATGGCATCATAGATGTCCCCTCTGGGCTCACGGCCCCGGAAGCAGGTTCGCAGGGCGGTCTCCACCTGGCCCTGGATCTCCCTCAGACGGGCTTTCTCCTCCATAGACTCAATCCCCCTCCGTCATAAAGGGCACCTCAACGGGCGCCCCGTCGGCACCGGCGGTAAGCTGCTGCACCTTCTGCTCGGCTTTATCCAGCAGACCGGATCACTGCTTCATGAGCTTGGTCCCCTCCTCGAAAAGCTTCAGGGACTCCTCCAGAGGCGTGTCCCCCTTCTCCAGACGGGTCACGATCTCGTCCAGTCGAGACATGGCCTCCTCAAAGGTCTTCTTTTTTTCTGCCATTACTGCCTCCTCTTCCCCTCTACACGGCAGTCCAGTGTGCCGTCAGAGAGACGCAGGGTGAAACTGTCTTCTGTCTGGACCTGGTCCACGGAGGATAAGATCTCCCCCACCTCGGTTCTGGCCAAGCTGTAGCCCCGCCCCAGTACCTTCAGGGGACTCAGTGCATCCAGGGTGGCCGCCAGCCTGGCAAAGTGCTCCCGTTTGCCAGCCATGGCGCCGGTAAGCCCGTGAGCCAGCCGACGGCTTTGGTAGTCCAGGAGCATCCTCCGGTCCTGAATGGCAACCATGGGGTCCCGCAGGGACCGACATGCCCCCAGTCGGGCCAGATCCCGGCGGCCACGGTCCAGCCTGCTCTCCAGCAGGGCCGTCATGCGCTCGCTCCGGTGGGCCAGCTCCGCCGCCACCTCGCTTTGGTCGGGGACAGCCAGCTCAGCGGCATTGGAGGGTGTGGCCGCCCGCAGGTCGGCCACAAAATCGGCAATGGTCACATCGGGTTCGTGGCCCACAGCGGAGATCACCGGGATGGTACAGTCGTAGATGGCCCGGGCCACGCCCTCGTCATTGAAGCACCACAGGTCCTCCATGGAGCCGCCGCCTCGGCCGGTGATGAGGATATCGGCCAGCCGGTGGGCACTGGCGTAGCGGATGGCACCGGCGATCTCCCGGGCGGCCTCCACCCCCTGGACCCGCACCGGCAGCAGCAGCACCTCGGCCACGGGCCAGCGGGCCTTCAGGATGCGGAGCATGTCCCGCACCGCCGCCCCCACTGGAGAGGTCACCAGGGCGATGCGCTCGGGGTACCTGGGCATGGGCTTTTTGTGGGCGGGGTCAAAGAGCCCCTCCCGGTAAAGCTTTTCCTTGCACTGCTCGAAAGCCACGTGGAGATCCCCCACCCCGTCGGGAGAGAGCTCGGCGCAGTAGAGCTGATACTGTCCGTCCCGGGGAAAGACGGCCACCCGGCCAAAGGCGATGACCTTCATGCCGTTTTCCGGTCGGAAACGCAGGCGGGAGGCCTCCCGGCGGAACATGACGCACCGGATGGCACCCCCCTCATCCTTCATGGAAAAATAGTGGTGTCCGGACGGATAGGTCTTGTAGTTGGAGATCTCCCCCCGGACGAAGACCCCGCTGAGGAAACCGTCCCGGTCCAGCAGCTCCTTTAGGTAGCCGTTGACCTGGCTGACGGTATAGATCTGACGCTCACCGCTCATCTGGTGCCTCCTATGGTCAGGGCCCGGTGAGTCAGCACCGCCACCCCCAGGGCGTTGTCGGCGGAGCAGACCGGCGGGGCAAAAACGGCGTCGGACAGGGCCTCCCGCAGCAGGCTGTTGGAGGCCACGCCGCCGGAGCACAGCACCGGCAGACCGGGGTACTGTTCCAGGGCCCGGTCGGTGACCCGGCGGATGGTCCTGGCCACCGTGGCCACGGCGAACCGGGCCACATCGGCGGCGGACGCTCCGGACGCCACCATGTCCTTTACCTTGTTCTCCATACCGGAGAGCGAGAATGTAAGGTCATTGAGCTTTACAGCAAAACCAGGAACTGGCTTTCCCTCCCGGCTCAAGGCATCCAGGGTCTTTCCCGCCGGGAAATCCAGACCCAGGGCCACACCGGTGCGGTCGATGAGCTGTCCGGCGGAGATGTCGCTGGTACCGCCGATCTTCCGGGGTAGGACCCCGGTCCCGTCCGGCTCCACGTACAGCAGTTCGGTGGTGCCGCCGGAGAGGTGCCAGGCCAGCAGAGGCTTGTCCAACAGCTCCAGCCGCCCGGCCCCCCAGGCCACAGCGGCAATGTGTCCTTGTTGATGGGCGCAGGGAAAGAAGGGCACCCCAAGGGTGTCCGCCAGGATGCGTCCGGCAGTCTCTCCCGCCAGGAAACAGGGCATATAGGAGCCCTCCACCCATCTGGGCTTGATGCTGGCCCCCACGGCGGCGATCCCCTCCAGCCGGCCCTCCGCCCGGAGTCGGTCAAAGAGCTCAGGCAAACGTTTTACATGCTGGAAGAGAGCGTCACTTTGGCGGAGACCCAGGCTCCCTGACTCCACATCCAGCAGACGTCCAAGCTGGTAGCCATCCGCGCCGTCAAAGAGGGCCGTAGAGGTGGTGTAGTTGCTGGTGTCCAGCCCCAGGCAGCGCTTCGCAGTCACTGCTCGTCCTCCGTCTGCGGCTGAGCCGGAGCAACAGCCCGCTCCGGAGGCAGCTCGCCCCGGACAAAGGCACCCAGGATACCGTTGATGAAGGAGGCGGTCTCCTGAGTCTCATAGTGTTTGGAGAGCTCAACGGCCTCATTGATGGCCGCCGCCGGGGGAATGTCGGGCATGTAGAGGATCTCATACATGGCCACCCGCATCACCGTAGCCGCCATGCGGGAGATCCGGGAAAAGGACCAGCCGATGGCGTACTTGGAAATGTAGCCGTCCAGCTCTGCGCCATGCTCATAGACCCCCTTCACCAGGGTCTGGATGTACTGGCGCTGCTTCTCATTGGGGAACTCCTGGTAAAGAGGATCCTCCTCACTGAGCTGCTGGAAGTTCTCTCGGGTCAGAGATTCTTTGAGCAGCTCGTCTGCGCTCTCGTTGGAAAAGCCCAGCGCAAAGGCCAGATGGACTGCGATCTCCCGGGCGTTGCTCCTGATCATGGTCGGTTCCTCCCAAAATTCTCTTTCTGATTCTGATGTATATGATGCATATTCATTATATACAGTTTTCTACGGAAAATAAACCCCTAATTTCCGGTCTAAAACGGCAAAAAGAGCATTGAGCGCATACCGGATGATGGCTCAATGCTCTTTGAGGGCAATACGATTTACGGAGCCTTTTTCGGCTCTTTCTCAAAGACCACGCCGCCCACATTCACGTTGACAGCGGCGACCGTCAGGCCGCTTGTAGCTTCGACGCTTCCGGCGACTGCCTCCTGCACCGCCCGGGCCACGTCGGGGATGGTGTAGCCGTACTTCACCAGGATACTCAGATCAACGGTAACATTCCCATCCTCCACCTGGATATGAATGCCGCGGCTCAGGTTCTTCTTGCCCAGAAGCTCAGCCAGATCGGTACCCAGATTGGCAGCCAGGCCCCCGATGCCCTCCACCTCCAGGACGGCGGCGGCAGCGATCACCGCCAGGACTTCTTCCGATATATGGATACTTCCCAGCTCGTCGGACCGGGAAACATATTCCTTACCTTCTCCCACAGTGGTCACGCTCCTTTTATGGTTTGAGTGTATTTTACCACAACGGTCCCGGATTTACAATCTGATTTTTAGAAAAGGGCGGATGCCTGCGCATCCGCCCTTTTCACTCAGCTCGCTTCTATGATCTTGATCTGGCTGGCGGAGAGTCCGGTCTCCTCCATGACGATCTCGCTGATCTTGGCTGTGTCCGTCTGGGAGAGGGGCTGTGCGTTGTTGGAGACCACCACGCTGATGCTGTCCTCGCTGAGGAAGGCCACACAGTCGGCATACCCTTTGGCGGTGACCAGATTCTCGATGTTGGCCTCAGCCAGGGTGAAGGCAGCCATGGACTGGATGGCCTCATTGGCCTGATCCACTGAAGCCTGGTCGGCCTTCTCATCGGCCGCCGCCTCCTGGAGGAGCGACAGGGCGCTGTCCCTGGCCTGCTGCCGGTTGAGTCGGGCGCTGTCAAAGTAACTGCTGGAGCTCTCTCCAGACGCCGTTGTCTCCTCATCGCCGGATACCGTGGACACCGGCGCCGTCTCCGAGAGCAGTGAGTCCTCCGCCTGGCCGCCTACAAGGGCCGCCTCCCCCAGCACCTTTCCTGTGTCGGTGGAGCCCTCCATGCCCTCCTGGCTGTAAGACCAGTTCAGATAGACCGCGGCACACACAAAGAGTACGATGGCGGCCACCACTGCGTTCCGTTTCCAAAGTTTCATCCTAATGTTTCCTCCTTACTTACCTTTACAGATCGAGATCTTATCAGCGCCCAGACCAGTGAGGTCGGACACCGCCTCTGCCAGCCGCAGCTGTACCGTGGGATCGTCCCCGCCGGGGCAGACCACTACCGCTCCCTGAAACTGAGGTGCCAGCTGTTGAAGCGCCACCGCCTCCTCCCGTCCGGATCCGCCGGAGATCACCACCGTGGTCCGCTCTTCTGAGCTGTCCCCGTCCCGGTCCGATACCGCCACATCCTGGGCCAGGACCTGCCTGGCACCTGTGCGGAGCGTGAGGGCCACCGTCACCTCCCCCGCTCCGTCGATTTTTGAGAGGGTCGCCTCCAGCTTCTCCTCCAGCTCGTCTACGGAGAAGGCGAACTCCGCCACCCTTCCGGATTCTGCGGCGGCACTCTCCGCTCCTCCTCCCGGTGAGGTCGGCAGCAGCAAGAGGAGCAGTCCCGCTGCCAGCACCAACAAAATAAACTTATACTTCTCCAGGGCAGTTGTCAGTTTTTTGACCGCCGCAGCGGCTCGTTCCGCCCCCATCATTCTTCCTCGCCTCCGCTCTCATAGGTCTGCCGTTCCGCCGGGATGGCCAGGTCGGCCTCGATCCACCGGGACAGCAGGGCCTGTTCCTCCTGGGTCATATCACCTCGCATCACCACCGATGCCGGGTAAGGCACACCGTTTTCTTCCACAGCGCAGGTGACCTGGACCTCCTGGCATGAAATACCCAACTCCTCTGCCTTGTCCAGAATATATGCGCCGGTCTCCTCTCCTATGATGGATTTCATCATGTCCAGCCCCGCCTCCTCCGCTGCGGGGACTGCCTCCGCCTCCAGATGGATAGAAGAAGACGAGAGGACCGCCAGATCCACCTCCAGCACCGGCTTTACCACCGCCGCCAGCAGCAGCAGACCACCGGCCAGGCGGCCGATCTTCCGCACTGTTCCTCCAGCCATCAGGCTGTCCGCCAGAGCGACAATGATGGCGGCGCAGGTGACCCCGGTGAGCCATTGACGCAGCAGTTCCATCATGGCGACGACATGGAGACCGCCGACACCATGGACACCAGAAGCAGCAGGGCGGAGGCCCCTGTCATCCCCAGCACCAGTCCAAAGGCGCTTCCGATCTGGTCGATGAGCCCGGCCACCCTGCCGTCGGCCACGGTGGCCGCCAGGGCGCCGGTAAGCTTATAGGTAAGATAATGGATGCCCAGCTGGAGGAAGGGCACCAGGCAGATGGACAAGATGGTCAGCATTCCAAAGACTCCCACCGCGTTTTTCAGCACGCCCGCCCCGGCCAGCACAGTCTCTGCCGCATCGGAGAGGATGCCCCCCACCACCGGCACCATGCTGGACACCGTAAAGCGAGCCGCCTTTACAGCCACGGCATCAGCGGTGCCGGCCACCACACCGCTGACGGTGAGGTAGCCCACATAGGTAAGGAGCAAGATGGTGAGCACCATGGTCACCACCCACTTCAGCAACCCGGCCAGGCGCTTAAGGCCCTCGTTGCCCACCGCCGCACAGGCAGCGCAGGCGGCGATGTAACCGTAGGTCAAGGGCAGCAGAAAGCCGTTGATGACGGTGAGCAGCAGATTGGAAAAGAGCATGGCGGCAAACTGCCGGGCCGCCGCGCCGCCGGGTGAGCCGCCCAGCGCGGTGGCCGCGGCCATGGTGGGCAGCAGGATCTGCCCAAAGGTCTCCATCCGCTCCAAAGTCTCCCGTCCCATACCGATGAGGGAATTGGCGTCACTGACGGCGATGACCGTGATGGCAGCGGCCGCCGCCATAGGCACCACCTGAAGGCCGATCCCCTCCCCCGCCGTCTCCCATGTCCCTTGGGCGAGGGAGGCCAGGAGCACCACCGCCAGCAGCAGCACCCCGCTGCGTGCTGCCTTGCGGATCACTCCGCCGGCGGCAGCCTGTCCCTCCTCCAGAATGCCCTGCAGCCCGTCATCCAGGTCCACCCCGGACACGTCGGTCCCAGGCCCATATTCCCCGGCGGCATCCGAGAGCCCATCCAGCCCCAGAGCCTCCGACTGCTCTGTCAAAAGCTCCTCCGACGCCGCCGATACCCCGGTGAAGGTCAACAGAAGGCAGAGGAGCAGCATACACATCCGTTTCATTTCCATCCACGTCCTTTTTCACAGCAGTCCTGTCACCATGGTAAGCACTGTCTCCAGCAGAGGCAGTGCGGCACACAGGGCACAGGCCGCCCCCGCCGTCTCTACAAAGGCGGCGATGCCGCTCTCCTTGGCATCCCGGCACAGCTCCGCCGCAAGCCTCGTAAGGATGGCAATACCGGTGGTCTTGACCACCGGTGCCACCACCGCCGGGGAGAGACCCGCCGTATCGGAGAGCAGGTCCATGAGGTCCCGCACCGCCGAGAGCGCGTCCAGGGAGGCGCTGAGCAGAATGGCACCCGCCACCATGGCCAGCACCAGTCCCAGTTCGGCCGCCCCCTTGCGGACCACCGCGGCGCACAGGGCTGCTGTCACCGCGATGGCGGCCAGTCTCAGCATATCCGGCATAACTGATCACAGCCCAAAGAGGTCCTTGACCAGCGTGAAGAGGTCGCTGATCTCCTGGACCACCATCATGAGTACCACCACCAGCCCCGCCAGAGTGGTCATTGTGGCCTGCTCATCCCGTCCAGACCGAATGAGCACCTGATTGAGCACGGATACCAGGATGCCGATGGCGGCAATCTTGAAAATGAGGTCAACATTCATGGTCCTTCCACTTCCCCGCTCCTATATCGTGATAGTACGCCGCCCATCAAAGCAGCAAAATAGCCAGCATGGCCCCGGATCCCACCCCCAGGGCGGCGTAGACCCTGCTCAGCCGTCGACGGTCCTCCTCGGCCCGTGCCAGGCAGGCGGTGAGTTCCCGCTCCGCTCGTTCCAGAGCCGCCAGCTGATCGTCGGCATCGTATCGTCCAAGCACCTGGCCCAGCTCCCGTAATATGGCCCGCTCCGGCTCCGCCAGCAGCAGTTCCGGCTCCTCTTCCACCGCCTGGGTCCAGATCTGCCCAAAGGTCCGCTCTCCCAGCTCCTCCAAATGGTCCCGGCAGCGGGCAAAGAGGTAGCGGGCCGGTGCTCCGGCCTGTCGGGCCGTCCGCTCCATAAGCTCCGGCATGGCAGTGCGCCGAAAAGAGAGTTCCCGGCCCAGGACCTCCAGGCCGCCCACCAGGGAACGCAGGGTCTTCACCCGGTCGCGCAGCTGTCCGGCGGCACACAGTCCCAGAGCGGACGCCCCCGCCGTCAGCAGCAGGGCACCCACCAGCTTCAGCACGGTCCTCCCCCCTCCAACGGCACCAGGGTCCAGCTACGTTCCCTGCCCCGCCCCGTCAGCACCACCGCCTGGGAGAGGACACCCCGATGGACCAGCCGCCGGAATACAGGGCGCCGAAGGAGGTCCTCCGCGCTGGCGGCATGAGCGGTGCACAGCAAAGCCACCCCGCAGCCCGCCGCCTCCTCCAGAGCAGCGGCGTCCTCAGGGCCTGCCACCTCATCCGCCGCCAACACCTGGGGATTCATAGCCCGCAGCAGCATCACCAGGGCGGCGGCCTTGGGGCAACCGTCTAGCACGTCGGTATGGGCACCCAGGTCGTTCATGGGAAGGCCGTCGTACATAGCGGCCAGCTCCCCACGCTCATCGGCCACCCCCACCCGCAGGGGCGGACCTTCGATGCCGTCGGAGAGGCGGCGGATCAAATCTCGAAGAAGGGTGGTCTTGCCGCCTCCCGGCGGGGATAGGATCACGGTACCGCCAGCCCTGCCACCGTCCCGCAGCAGGGGACGCACCCCCGCCGCAGCGCCCGGCACCTCTCTGGCCACCCGGATGGAGAGGGACGACAGGGTCCCCATGGTGCGGATCACGCCGTTTTCACACACCGCGCTGCCGCACAGGCCCACCCGATGACCACCGCGGACCGTCACAAATCCGTCTCGGACCCTGTCCAGCACAGCGTGGGTGGAGGCCTGTGTGGCTACCTCCAACACCATATGGAGGTCCTCACATACCACGGCTCGGTCCTCACAGCCAGGCAGACGTATCTCCCCCTCCGGCAGCACCGCCGTGGGGGAACGTCCCGCCCGGAGCCGCAGTTCCTCCGCCCGGGCCTTGTCCCCTTCCGTCAGCCGCTCCGCCCCCTGCCGCAGCTCCCAGGGCAGCAGCGCCGCCGCTTGAGAAAAACGCTCCGCGGCCGGTTCCATTCTGGGTACCAACATGACTTTCCAGCACCCCTCTCCTTTGCAGATGTTCCATTCTATGAGGGGTCGTCCACGCCTATGACTGCCCGTCCAAAATCTTTTCAGACGCAAAAAGCGTGCGGCTGAAAGCCGCACGCTTTTGAAATCCACTGTCCTATTTACTTTCCTCTGGCACCCCATCTGGGGTCCATGGCATCCCGCAAGGCGTTCCCCAGGATCTGGAGACAGACCACCGTCAGAATGATAAGAATGCCAGGAGGCAGCCACACCCAGGGACGCCCGGTGAGAACGGCCAGGCTGGTGGCACTCTGCATCAGGTTGCCCCAGGAGGCCTGTGGTGCCCGGATACCCACCCCCAGAAAGCTGAGGCTGCACTCGGACAAAATGGCCCGGCCCACCCGCTGGCCCAAAGCCGCCCATACTGGCGCCACCACGTTTGGCAGCACGTTGCGGGTTAAAATGGTCCCCGTCCTTGCCCCCAGAGCCCGGACGGCCAGGATGTACTCCTTTTCCCGCACCGAGAGCACATTGCCGTAGACCAGCCGTGCAATACCCGGCCATCCCAGCAGGCCGATGACCAGCACCAGGTTGAGCACCGACGCCCCCACAAGGGTCACCAGACATAGGATGAGCACGATACTGGGAAAGGACTGGAACACATCGGCCAGCCGCATGATCCAGAACTCCCACGCTCCCCGTCGGTAGCCGGCCAGCAGGCCCAAGGGGACACCCACGGCCAGATTAATGGCCGCCGAGGCAAACCCCACCAACAGTGAGATCCGTCCACCACAGATGAGTCTGGCCAGCACGTCCCGGCCCACATCATCGGTACCCAGCCAGTGCTCCGCTGAAGGGGCGGCCCAGAAGCCTGCCGCCCGGTCGGTGACATCCGGTTCCAGCCCCAGAAGAGGCGGCAGGAGCAGCACACCCAGGATTTCTAAGGCCAAAATGGCCATGCAGACCACCACCCGCCGGTCCGACCGCAGGCGACGCCACACTCGCTTACCGCCCCCCATAGCGTACCCTCGGGTCCACGAAGCCGTAGACCACATCCAGCAGCAGGCTGGTCAGCAGCACTGCCAGGGCCATGACCACCGTGATGCCCATGACCACGTTGTAGTCCCGGCCGCTGACGGCGGAGAACATGAGGCTGCCCATGCCGGGCCAGCCGAAAATCCGCTCCACCACCACCGAGCCCCCGATGATGTGGGGGATGTGGGTCAGGATACTGGTGAGCACCGGAATGAGGGCACTGCGCAGGGCGTGGCGGACCACCACGGCACCCTCCCGCAGGCCTTTGGCCCGGGCGGTCATGATGTAGTCCTCCCCCATGACCTCCAGACAGGCACTCTGCGTCTGACGGAGAATGCTCCCCACATTGCTCACGCCGATGATACCGGCGGGCAGGATCAGATGCCGGATCAGATCGGGCAGATCTCCTCCAGCCACCGTCCGGTACATACCGGAGGAGGGCAGCCATCCAAGCTGGACGGAAAAGAGGAAGATGGCCACCAGAGCCAGGAAAAAGCCCGGCACCGCCGAGCCGGAGATGGTGAAGAGATGAGCCAAGCGGTCCCACAGCCCTTTGGGTTTCCAGGCCGCCATCACCCCCAATGGGACGGCGATGGCCACTGCCAACAACACGCCGGTGCCGGTCAGAATGAGCGAGGGCCCCAACCGCTGGGCGATGAGGTCGGACACATCCTGACCATAGTGGTAGGAGCGCCCCAGATCGCCGTGGAAAAGCCCCGCCAGCCACGTGACATACCGGGCCGGCAGGGGCTGATCCAGTCCAAAAGCGGCCTCCATGGCCGTCTGTTCCGTGGTGCTGGACGTGCCCTCCCCCATGAGGTCCGTCAGGTCCCCCGGGGCAAGATCCACCAGCAGAAAAACCAGGATGGTAATCCCAAAGAAAACTCGGATGGCGGTGATGAGCCGCCTGCGGATATACTGTGCCATTGCGTTTCCTCCTGCACTTCCGGCCCGGTCAGGGCACAGGGGACCCCGGAACCGGGGTCCCCTTACGGAGGTCTTTCTTTATAAGCTGTAAATGTTTATTCCTTTACCCATTCCCACACATTCTCATTGGAAAAGCTGGCGGAGGGGTAGTCGATGTTGGCCACTGTGGGCGACTGGGCGTGGAGGGCGGTCCCAAACCACAGGGGGATAAAGGGACGCTCCTGAGCCAGGTATTCATCCAGCTCGGCCACCAGTGCCAGCCGTGCATCCGGATCGGTTTCTGCCCGGATGGCCTGGACGCGGTCGGTATAGGGCGTCAGGTCGGCCACATGGAAAATGTTGTTTGTGGCGGACAGGCGGCTCTCGGTGAACCACAGGGGCAGCGCGCCCGGGGTGTGGCTGGCAATGCCCATATCGTAGGTGCCGTCGGACATGCCGGCAAACATGGCCGCCGAGTCCACCGTCTCGATGGTAACATTGATCCCGGCCTCCGCCAGATTCTGCTGCATAAGGGCGGCCAGACCGGAGCGGTTGGAGGTGCACACCAAGGTATAGCTCCGCCCGTCGTACCCGGCCTCGGTCAGCAGGGCTTTGGCCGCCTCCACGTCCCGCTCCGCCGCCGGCACGGCGGCGTCGGCATAAGGGCTTTCGGGGCTGATGCTGCTCCCTGCCACCGTGCCCAGGCCGTGGGTGGACTGCTCGCACAGCAGCTCCTTGTCCAGGGCAAGCTCGATGGCCCGGCGGACCCGGGCGTCGGGGATGCTGTCTCCGTTGAGCATGAGCTCAAAGAAGGTATTGGGCACCGTCCCCTCCAGTACCGTCACACCGCTGCTCTCCGCCAAGGGCGCATCCTCAGCGGACAAGCTGCCGCCGATGGCATAATAATCCAGATCACCGGCTATGAGAGCGGTGAGGAGATTGGATTTATCCATCACCGTCATGACCAGATAGTCAAAGCCGGGAGCGCCCAGCTGGTAGTCCTTGTTGGCCTCCAGCGTAAGCTGGCTGCCGGGCAGCTCTTCCACGAATTTGCAGGGCCCGGAGCCTACCGGTGCCTTCCAGAGGTCCAATTCCATGAGCGTTGCCGGATCGGCCCCCTCCAGCAGGTGGGTGGGCAGAACATAAAACTCCCGGTTCTTGTCCAGCAAAAAGTCCTCCGGCGTGGTGGGACTCTTAAAGGTGAGCTTCAGGGTGTAGTCGTCTGCGGCTTCCACTCCGAAGGTCTCCCCCTCCACCCGGCAGCCATCCTGGTCGGTCCCGGCGAACACAGAGAAGTTCCCCCGGCCCAGCACCGGACAGGTGGGATCGGTCATAAGGGTAAAAGTTTCCACCCAGTGCTCCGCCGTCACCGGCGTTCCGTCGTGGAAGGCGGCCTTCTCGTCCAGGTGGAAGAGTGCGGTATAGCCGTCCTCGCTTCCCTCCCAGCTCTTGGCCGCTCTGGGAGACAGGGTGCCGTCTGCGTGGACATAGGCCAGCCGGTCATAAATCTTATCATAGACCATCCGGGCATAGTTGCTGCCCGAAACACTGTTATAGGGCATCAGGGCGTCCCAGGCGTTGGAGATGCCGTAGTGGATGGTCACCGCTTCAGCACCACTTTCGGTGGGAACAGTGCCTGCCTCAGATGTTCCGCCGCCGCATGCGGCCAGAGTGAAGGTCAAGGCCAGCGCCAGAACCAGAGAGAGCAATCTTTTCAAATGCGTCCTCCTCATTATTCCACCGTCACCGACTTGGCCAGATTCCGGGGTTTATCGATGTCGCAGCCACGCATGAGGGCCACATAGTAGGCAAACAGCTGCATGGGGATCACATCCAGGCTGGGCAGCAGCATGGGGTGGGTATCCGGCACGGTGATCACATGGTCCGCCGTCCGTTCCATCTCCTTGGCTTTGGAGGCCACAGTGAGACCCAGCACATCGGCGCCCCGGGACTTCACCTCCACTACATTGCTGATGAGCTTGTCGAAGAGCTGCACCCGGCTGGCCAGCGCCACCACCAGCGTACCGTCCTCAATGAGAGAGATGGTACCGTGCTTGAGTTCGCCGGCTGCGTAGGCTTCGGAGTGGATGTAGGAGATCTCCTTCAGCTTCAGGGAGCCCTCCAAACCAATGGCGTAGTCGATGTTCCGGCCGATGAAAAAGATGGACTCGTGGTTAAAATAGATGGAGGCGTAATACTGGATGGCCTCTCGGTGATCCAGCACCTCTTCCATCTTGGTGGGAATGGTAAGGAGCTCAGAGACGATCTCCTGATAGGTCTCTTCGCTCACCGTCCCCAGCAGCTCGGCAAATCGCAGGGCGATAAGATAGATCACTGCCAACTGGGTGGAATAAGCCTTCGTGGTGGCTACGGCGATCTCCGGACCGGCCCAGGTATAGAGCACATCGTCCGACTCTCGGGCAATGGTGGAGCCCACCACGTTCACGATGGACAGGATCCGGCCACCCAGACGCTTGGCCTCCCGCATGGCGGCCAGGGTGTCGATGGTCTCACCGGACTGACTGATGACGATACAGAGGGTATGCTCACTCACCAGAGGTTCACAGTAGCGGAACTCCGAAGCCAGGGTGACCTCCACAGGCTTACGCAGGATGCGTTCCAGAATATACTTGGCCACCATACCCACGTGGTAGGAGGAGCCGCAGGCAATAATGTAGATCTTGTCCATGGCCTGGAGCTGCTCGCTGGTGATCTCCAGCTCATCCAACACCACCCGGCCATTCTGGATGCGGGGGAAGACGGTGTCGCGGAAGGCCTTGGGCTGCTCCATGATCTCTTTGGCCATAAAGTGCTCATATCCACCCTTCTCGGCGGCGGAGATCTCCCAGTCCACGTGGTGGAGTTCCTTCTCCACCGGCTGGAGGTAGGGGTGGTTATAGACCTGGATGCCATCCCGGGTGAGAACGGCAATCTCTCCATCATCCAAGTAGTACACATCACGGGTGTACTTGATGACAGCGGTGACGTCGCTGGCCAGGAAGTGGAACCCCTCCCCCAGGCCCAGGATCAGCGGACTGTCCTTCCGGGCGGCAATGAGCCGATCTGGGCAATCCGCGCAGATGATGCCCAGGGCGTAGGCACCCTCGATGCGGTGGAGTACCTTGGTGACGGCCTCCATGATGTCACCCCGGTAGTAGTACTCCAGAAGCTGTGCCACCACTTCGGTATCAGTCTCAGATACAAAGGTGACACCCTTGGACTCCAGGAATTCCTTGATCCGAGCGTAATTCTCAATGATACCGTTGTGGACAACGGCGATACGCCCGGAGGTACTTACCTGGGGATGGGAGTTGATATCAGAGGGCTCACCGTGGGTGGCCCAGCGGGTATGCCCCAGACCTACCGTTCCGTGGATCGTTTTGCCACCCTCTACGATATCGGAGAGTACTTTCAGTCTCCCCTTCGCCTTGACCACCTTCAGGCCGTCTGTCTCAGAATAGACCGCCAGGCCTGCCGAGTCGTAGCCGCGGTACTCTAACCGCTCCAGGCCATCCAGCAGGATGGGCGCTGCCTCTTCCCTGCCGATATATCCAACGATTCCACACATAGGGCAGATCTCCTCCAGTTCTTGGATAGAAAAATGAACGAAATGGGACGATAAATTATTATATCATCACCTCTGTCCTCCTACAACATAAATTTCACGCCGCCTTGAAATGGATAAAACCTGTAGGTTTGTCAAACATATTGGACAGTGAATTGATTCGGAGAAAGCCAGCTAAG
>OGHJ01002610.1_pt1 | contig 14887 bp, 11 predicted proteins | sample 1571351 | NCBI WGS metagenome assembly OGHJ01 (sample SAMEA2582037, study PRJEB24529) | metagenome | biome: Human gut stool | place: China | collected 2011 | reverse complement strand
TCTCCTCTTGAACTCTTTTTTCACAAACCGTTGCACTTCACTTGACAATCCGCCTCAAAGCCTTGTATTTCAAGCACTTTCGGGGCTTTTTTCTTTCCTTGTGAACTGGAAAAAGAAATGCAAAACCGAGCGTTTCTGTGCGTCCGGGTGGTGGAAAAGTATTTTTCCTTTACATCCTCACCGAATTTCGCTTTTTTTCTCGTGGTACTTCTTCAACATCACAAGGAACTGGGCCCGTGTCATGTTGGAGTGAAGCATCAGGTTCCCCGATCCATCCCCTGCCAGCAGCCCATTGTCTCTGGCCCACTGGACAGCCGGAGCCTCCCAGTCCGCTGGGGTGTTATCAGGGACCGGATTCTTGGTCCGCTCATACTCGGCCATCATCTGATTAAACTGCTCCTGCGTCATGTCCTCGTCTCCTTTCAGCTTCCTTGACACATCCGCCCGGAAGCCGTCCATATTTTTCCCGAACTTGGGGAACCAGTGCATTACGTCTCCGTGGTTGGACGCCACGCCCCGGCGGTATCCCTCGGAGTGGCAAATCACCACCCCGTCCTCCAGCGGGTCCAGGCCATACAGCTCGCACAGATGGGCCGTCAGCTCCACCGCCTCCCGGTAGATTGCATCAAAGTATTCCCGGTCATCCAGGCCATCCTCGCAGATCTCGAACGAGATATGGGTGTTGTTGGCGCTCCCGTTTCGGCCGGAGGCGCAATGCCAGCCCCGCCAGTTCCAGGGCAGGGTCTGATAGGTGGCAATCGATCCATCCGCCAGGCGGCCAATAAAGGCATGGACACAGGCCCCGACCCCACTCATATTCCAATGGTTGTTGTTGAGATTCTGGCCCAGCAGGCCGTCGTCCGGCCCCACATACCGGCTCAAGTTGGGGTTGTTGGCCCCGGTCGAGTGTACCATTACCCCTCTGGGCCGGATCGTCTGCCCTCTCAGATAGCAGTCGTTGTAGGTGAGAATCCTCTGGTGAAGATTCACTCTCCCCCACCCCCGTCAATGGCGTCCTGCACTTTCTGGCTCTGGGTCCCGAAGTAGAAGGCGATGATCACCGCGTAGATGGTCATAAAGTCTTGGGCAATCTGTCCGGTGATGGCCAGATAGGCGAACACACCGGTGAGCGTCAGAGTCACCAGGGACTTCACGGACAAGAGTGCGCCCAAACGCTTCAAAATGGTTTCCGGCATGATAATTTCCTCCTTATTCAACGATCACCCAGTCGTCTGCAAGCATATCCGCCTGAGAAGCAAGCCACCCCATCTGAACTCCGGAAGTCCCTACAAAAGCCAGGGCACGGTTTCCGATGGCCGCATGCTCTGCATTGATGGTCTGGCCGCTGCGGTTAGTGTAACTAATACCAGTCGCCAGCTCTACATACTGACCTTTCCCATTCCACCCTTTCCGGGCGATTTTCTTCCCCTTCTTGGCTGCCTCAATAGCGAGGCCGAAGGGAAGCCCGTCCGTCGACTGGTACGCCTCCTCAAAGGCAGCCTTCGGGCTCCAGCTCTCGTAGCCGTCCTGATAACGGACGCGGTAGCCTTCCTCCACGTCGGGATAATTCGCGTATGCATCCGCCGGGTCAGTGACAATGATGTGGTGGGCATGATCGTTGCTCACCCGGTAGGCGGGCTCCGCCTGGATGATCTTGGTTCCAATGTAGGTTTTCATAACGCTTCCTCCTTTAACAATCTCTCTGCACCGCGGTCGTCTGGGCCATAGCCGTTTCAAAGACAATTCCCCCGGCGGTGTTCTCTTTTTCAGATTTCTTATAATACATAGCCTGGGATACCCCGTAGGCGGTCCACGCCCCTGTGAGGGCGACTGCCAGCCAGGGAAGGCTCCCAAGGTATCCGGTTTGAACGCATAAATAAGCCAGGCGGATAAACGAGAGGGTGACGATCCAGATTAAAGCGCTCTCCTGCACCAGGAGAACCTTGGAGAAGCTAGTCTTGCTTGAAGGCTTATTCATCTATCCGTCCCCCTCTCCAAATCAGAAATGCGGTGGTTTGCCACCTTGATTTTTTCCTCCAATACCTCTTGTCTCTCTTCCAGCTGGTAGGTACGGTCGATCAAATTGTTATGCTTGTCTACCTTCTTTTCCAGCTGCGAAAGTCGGTACTGGGTCAGTTTTCCGCTGGCCAGCACTCCTAGAATAGACCCCAGTCCGGAACCGCCCAGCCCGATCAGCGCCACTAGGATTTCGTCACTCAAATATACCACCGCCCCTCTGTCTTCCTCATCGTATCAACACAGAAGGATCATTGCGCCTAGAAACATAAGAAAATTTTAAAAATGGAGTGTGACAATTTGAAAAGGAAAATTATATTGTTGGCAAAAATTTTGCTTGTTCTCTTTATCTTAATATGTCTTTCGTGGGTCGGTGAAGTTTTTCGAGCCGCATCCAACCTTCCATGGTACAAACTATTGGGAGCAGGTGCACTTTTTATGGGAAGTGCATTGTCTTTGATTCTATCTATTAAAGAATCTTCCGAAAAACAGGAAAGAGAACGACGTCACATTGTCGTGGAAGTCGAATTTGACTATAACGGAGAAGTAGATAAATATTTCAAAAAATCCGGACTGAACTATCAATGTGATCGTCAAGATTTTGTGAGACGTGCTGCCATCTCTGCCGCTTATGAAGAAAATAAGAAGGACCGGGACTAACTCCCGGTCCTCTTTTTGTTTACCGATACGGGTTGTTCTTCTCGCTCCACCCCTTGTTGGTGCTCTGCCAGAGGTAGGCCCGCGCCTCGTTGGACAGGCCGGTGAGCATATCAATGGCCGCCTCGGCCTCAGACTGATCAATGGAGCCGTTTCGTTTCTCCGGGTCCTCGTTGGCCGCGTCCGCGATCTCACGGGCGGCCAGATAGAGGAGATAGTCCCCGTCGCTGATCCCATAGCTGGCGCCGCCGTTGATCTTCTCCTGGAGCCTCTGCCCGGCGTCCGTCCCGGCGGCCAGGTCGTACAGGTCGTCCTCTACCGCCTCCCGCTGCTCCTCGCTGGCCGCGCTCCAGATGGCGGAGCTGGTCACCTGGCTGTAAATGCGGTTGTAGGTCCGCTCCTGATCCGGCGTCAGGTATCGGCGCGTCAGGTCGGCCACACTCTCCACCCCCTGGGCCTCCCGCATGCGGGTCTCCATGGAGGTCCGGATCTGCTCCTGAGTGATCCCGCTGGCGATCATATCGTCATAGATCAACTCATAGGCTTCCGGGTCGTTGACACTGGCCGCATACAGGATGTCCATAAAGCCACTTCGGTTCCCGGAGTATCCGATATTCAGCAGCGCCTTGTCGATCTGATATTGCAGCCAATAGTCGTCCGTCTCAATGGCCGCCGATGTGACCGTCCCCTGGATGTCCCGTTTCAGATTCGCTACGGGAAGGCCAAAGAGGCGGGAGAGCTCCGCGAGGAACGAGGCGGACGCACCGGCCAGACTATACCGGCCCTCACCGTTCAGCGCCTGCCAGAAGTTCTTGCCCGATGTGAAGACCTTCTCCAGCGCCTCGGCGTCCATGCGGGATACATCATACCCCTGGATGATGGACACCAGGTCTTTGAAATATGGCATATAGGACAGGGGGTTATAACTGGCCTCCAGGTTGCCGCTCCAGAAGCTGTTCCAGTAATCCAGGAAGGACTCCTCGTCGCCACTGAATCCGATAAAGGCCCGCTGTACCCGCTCCCAGTAGTCCAGCTCCTTGTCGTCGTCCCGCAGACCGTCCACCAGAGACTGCATGACCGCATTGATGGTAAAGGACACTGCCAGGGCCACGGAGGTCCGCGCAAGGGCCCGTCTTGCTGTTCGCCTGGACTCCTTGCCCGTGGCGTGGCGCAGGTCGTACACTGCGTTCATAAACATATTATAGCTCTTGGTGGGCTCTCCCATGAAACTGGTTGTCATTTTAGTCAGCCCATCTGGGGACCGCATGATATGGGAGCGCTGGAGCACGCCGTCCACCACCTGAGTCTGGTCCACGATCTCCGAGAACCGCTGTCCAACCGACTGGTAAAACTCCTTCGTCCCCGGCTTTAGATCCTTCCGGCGGTCCTTGGTTTCCGCCTCCACCGCGTTCCACAGCCGCGCCCATGTGAAGCTGTCCGCCGCGCTTGCTCCAGCCATACCGGCCTGGCGCAGGCGCTCCAGCCGGGTGTCGCTGTCAAAGAGCACGTCCTTCATCTGCCGGCCGGTGTTGATGTCGAAGTAGCCCCAGTCCTTCCACTGGGCAATGGGGGCGTACTGCTTCACCTTCTGCCAATCGCCCCGCTTTACCGTGCCGGCCAGCAGGTACTTTGCATCCAGGGTGTTCAGGGCACGGAGGATGGCCGTGGGCTGCTGGAGGATCACCCGCAGGTTTGCCGACACGCTGGCCGCCTTGTAGTTGCCCACAATGCGGTCCATCAGGCCAGGGTCCGCCGTGGACCGGACGCCTTGGTTCAGGTCGTCCACCAGCTTATTGAGGTAAGGGTTGCCGTTTCGGCCAAACACCCGCTCAATGATGTCCTTAACTGTTCCGGTTCGGTTCCCCTCGCCGTCCCGGAAGGTAAAATCGCGAATCCGCCGTACATTCTCCATGGTGGGCAGCCATGCCGCATAGGTGGCCATGTCATTCACATGGGAGGCGTACACATCAAAAATGCTGTTGACCATGACCGCATTGTTGGCCCGGGGTGCCGTGCTCTTGGTGAACCCACGCCCGGCAATGGTCTGGGCCTGGACTTCCTTGGAGATGTCCCGCTGGGTCTGGTTCCGGTCCACCTGGATGGGAAAATAGTGGTCCTCAGTAAATTTCCGGTAGCCGTACACCTCCATGCTGGCCTCATTGCCCAGCTCGGACAGGCGGCCGCCCATGTACTGCTGGAGCTTGTCCGCCATCTCCACCTGCTCGTCCGTCAGCGTCCCGACCATCTCGGCCAGGTTCTCCGCCGTGACGCGGACCGGGGCCGATCTCCGGCTTTCCCGGATGCCCCGCTGTCCCGGAATGGTTTCCGGCCGGATGCCGCCGGTAAAAATGTGCTCCTGGGCCTGCTCCCGCTTCATCAGCTCATACAGAGACATGATCTGGGCGGTGGACAGGGTGACCGTCCCGCCCTCAACCTGGAAAGTGTGGGTCTCCCGCTCTAGCTTGTTGATGTCGGTTTTGCCGATGATGTCCCGGGTGGCCCGCTCCGCGTCATACATGATCTGGATCTGCCGGTCCTGGGCGGCGCGCAGCATGCGGAACATCTCGTCGCCCGTCCGTCCCAGCCGGTGGAAATAGCTCTGGGGGGTGAGCATGTCCATGTTCACCAGCTTGTCCATCCGGCCAAGGATTCCCTTAAAGTCCCCACGGTCCTGGCGCAGGATGTTGTCGTCCTTCAGGCCGTTTGCCACCTGGGAGATAGTCTGGAACCGGCTCTGGCCCAGCATCTTGTTGGCTGTGCGGACACTGGCCTCCACCGCTTTCACCGTGTCCCACACGGTGGTAAGCTGGGGAATGGACATTTCCGCCAGGGGGATATTCCGCATGGCGGCCAGTTCGTCCAGATTGTCCATCAGGTCAGGATCAATGACCAGCGTATAGTCCGCCCCGTCCTTGGTGATCTCGGCATAGGCTTGCCGAAGCTGGCGGAATGCTTCCGTGCGCTTGGTGGGGTCCCCCTCCCCGCCTTTCTGCCGGCGGCCGGTCGACCGGTCCACCGTGTAGACGCTCTCCAGGTTGATGGCGTCCAGCATGGCGGCCACGGCGGTGCGCAGCTGCTCGGGGATGTGCTGCTTGTCACTGGGACGAAGGAGCTTTCGGGACAGGTCCTTCACATGACGGGAGATCCGCGCCCGCAGCTCCCGGGCCGTCCGGCGCTCCCGCCCGGCGGCGTCCCTGGCCTGATATCGGTTCTTCATCCGCTCCAGCTGGCGCTCCCGGGTGTCTCTCTCCCGCTGGATGGCCCTCTGTACCCGCTCCCGGTTCTGCTCCCGGAGCTGGGTAATCCGCGCGTCCCGCTGCTCCCTCACCCGGTTCACCCGCTCCCGGCCTCTCTGTCGCTCGTTTTCCACCGCCTGGGCCGCACGGTCCGCGAAGGTGGCCCGAACCTGGGGGATGTCGAAGAAGCGTTCCAGAATCTCGTTGGACACGCCGGCCTGGGCCTCCCGCAGATTTCCGGCAAAGGGATTCCCGGTGGTGGTGCGGTACAGCTGCTCCGCTACCTCCGAGATATGCAGGAGCTGGTCCACGGGGTTGTTTTCCCGCGTCTCGTCGAAAAACTCCGGCCACATCTCGGACAGCTCCTGGTACACCTGATCAATATTGGTGTCCCCGCCGCGGAGATTCAGCCGTCCGAAGTTCCGCCGACGGAAGTCGCTGTAGTCTGGGATGTCTGCCGCGTCCTCCTGAGAGATGGAAAGCGGGGAGGTGCGCAGATACTCCCGCAGCGCCCGGTATTCCTGATAGGCCCCATCCTCCGTGACCTGGGCGCTCTCTACCACCCGGCGGGCAATCTCGTCCGCCCGGCGGCGGGCCTCGGTATAGGTCAGCTCATCGTTTCCCTCCCGGCCGGTGCCCATGTAGTTATACAGGGACAGCAGGTCCCCGGAGATGTCGGCGGCGTTAAGCGTGGAGTCAAAGTCCCGAATCAGCTCCCGGGCCGCCCGGTCCACCGCTTTCTTGTCCACCTGGCCCGGCGTGGTGCGCCTGGTCTGGCCCCGCCAGTATTCCACCCGCTCCCGCAGGGAGGCGTTCTCCTCCTGCAATGCCGCGTTCTCCCGCAGGATATCGTTGCCGCCCCGGATGGAGCGCCGGATATCCGGGTCGTCGGTGGGGGAGAAGTTGTCCACCCGTTTGATCTGCTCCGGGTAAAAGGCGATGTACTCCTCCCCAGAGTTGTTGACCCCGTCGTATCCCAGTTTCTCCAGGTACTCCCGGGCCTTAGCCCCGGCCTCGTTCTGGCCCTGATACCGTCTCAGGGCCCGGTATGCCGTGGCCTCGTCCGCCGGGTTGGTGATGTTCAGGTAATAGGCGGTCACATTCCCGCCGTATCCCTGGGCGTCCAGCTCCCAGGGGCTGAAAAAACTGCCCTGAATGTCCATGTTGGCCCGGCCTCTGGAGCGGTCAAACACCGTGAAGTCCGCATCCGTCCCGTGGTACACTACAAGTAGCTGTCCGTCCTCGTCCACCACCTTGCTGTCCCGGAAAAATGCCCGTTGCTCCGCACTCAGCTCCCGTCCATCGCTGTCCGTGGATTTTAGGGAGAATCGGACCTTTCCGCTGTTCTCCTCCACCAGCTGCTCCCACGCCGCCCGCACCGCGTCGAAGTCCCGGAACATGGGGCGCAGCATGGCCTCATTGGTACCCTCGTGGATATCGCCGCTGATGTAGGCAAGAAGCTCCTCACGCAGGCGAGCCATCTGCCCCTCATCACTCAGATCTGCCTCCTCTCCGAACAGAGTATAGGAGACTGCGGACTGATAATTCCGGAAATCATCGCTGGTAAAGTCCAGGTTGTCCTCTACGGTTTCGATATAGGCATCCCGCCCTATCCCCGATTTCCAGAGATGAAAAGCCTCATGTCCCGCTACATTTCGCGGAGGCAGGGTGGAATTTTCGTTCACAAGGATACGGGCACGGTCTATGGTAACAGCATGGGAAACCGGCCTTTCGATGGTTTTCCCGTTGCGGTTGATCAGAATGGGGCCGCTGATGATATCGGCCTCAATTCCGAGATTGCTTATTTCCGCTTGAATCTGTCCGGCATTTTCTCTGGCAGATTCCCGATCAACCCGTCTGTATCCGTAGGCTCCAGCGGTTTCCCCTTCATAGACTGCATAACCTGCGCCAGCCGCTCGGCGTAGGAAAGCGCCTCTTGTTTCTTCTCTTGTTCTGCCATGGTCCCTGTCCTCCTTCAAGGAATTTCTGGTGGTTCCCATTCTACCATCCCGCGCCCCTGCCTGCAAGGTCGTCTCCCGGCCCGCCCGCAGGGCGTCCTCCCATAGCCGGGCCGCCTGCTCCAGGGTGTCCAGATCCAGGCCCAGCTCGTTCATCACGGCCACGTCTTCCGCGCTGGGGCCATGGATGGCCCGCCGGATTTTGCGAATCAGGTCCTTCACAGCATCCAGCAGTCTTCGCGCAACACCTCTGTCCTCCCGGGCCAGACGTTCAAAACGCTCAGGATCTCGAATCAGCTCTCCTGCAAAATTCGCCGCCGCCTCGTCCATAGCCTCCTCGGTGGTCAGGTTGATTCCACTGTTGGAATACAGGGTCTTATACCGCTCTACCAGGGCGTTGCTGCTCCCTTCCAGCTCGGACAGCGCGTTCACCGCGTAGTCCCGGTACTTCCGGTACGCCTCCGGGGCAATCTCCTGGAGCCGGTGGGTAATCTCGTGCATAGCCACTACCTCCCCGGCGTTCTGGGCGTCGGAGGAGATGTAGATGGTCCCATTCCGATACCAGCCGTTGGCCCCGCCCTCACCGGTGGCGGCGGTGACAGTGATCTTGGTTCCCGTGGCCTTGGCCAGCACGTTGTAAAAGCGGGTGGTCTCCTGGGACAGGCTGGCAGAGTGCTCGCTGGGCACAAATCCGGCCTCGTCCCCGTACACGGTGGCGTAGTTGACCCCTGCCTGCTCCCGCTGGAGGCTGGCCGCGGCGTCGTTCTGCCCGGCGGTATAGGCCGCGAACTTCTGGGCCTCGGTCAGGTCGGCGGCGTAGTCGCTGCGCACCTGCTCCTGGGCCCGGCCGGACAGCCCCGCCTCATAGTAGGCGGTAAACCCGGCGTAGTACCGGTCCGCGTCCAAGCTCCCGTCGTAAGCCGCGGAGATAGCCCGCTGTCCGCTCTCCCCCATTCCGCTGGAGGACGCGGCGCCGCGCACCCGGTTTGCGTCGTGCACCCGCTGGGCCGCCGTCCGCTCGGCCTGGTGGCTCGTATCCGTCGTTCTCTGCCCCGCCTGGGTGTTTACCTGCCCCTGGCCGGAAACGCTGCCAGAGGCCGCCCGTGTGCCCGCCACGGCCCGAATGTCCGCTTTAACCCGGCTCAGCGGCGCGTCCGTGTTGATCTCTGTCCCGGTGAGCTGCCCCAGCAGGGCCACCGCCTCCGGGCTCCGGGCGATCCGCTCCGCCTGCCCGCCGGTGATCTCCTGACCGCTTACCAACAGGTCCACCGCCCGCCGGGTTGCCTCTGGGATACTGTCATTTTGAGCGGTGTTTTGAACACTGCCCGGGGCTTCCGGCGCTTCTATGGCCATGGTCGTGTCAGAATTGACCACACCCCCGGCGCTTTCCTGCCCGGTGGGAAGCCGATAGTTGTAAGTGGACGGGCTTACCGCGCCTCCCAGGCCGCCCATGACAGACCCAAGCATGAAATCATACAGGGAGTTGGACAGCGTTTCCTCCACACTGGCTACATCTCCGCCATAAATAATATTGGGAAGCTGCCAGCTGGCCCAGTCGGCAATAAATTCCTCCGCGCCCTCCGTCAGGGCGGAGGCGGCCACGGTGAGCCCGCCGCCTAGGGCCCGCTGTCCGGCTTCCGTGCTTGCAAAGCGGCTCACGGCGGACTGAATTCCACGCTGTACCACATCATCCAGAGATCCGCCGCCATATAGCCGGGCAAATGGAAGCGCTACGCCGAACATGCGCTCCGTAGCGTAGTCAACCGCGCCTTGGGCCGCGCCAGACAAAATGGCCTCCCGCCTGTCCGCTCCTTCTGCACGCGCCTGATACATTCCTCCGCCAAAGCTTCGGGCTACCATGGGAAGTGTACCGGAACCGCCGGTCACCGCCCCGAAGGCGGCGTCCATCAGCATTTCGCCCCCGATTCTTCCCACATCCATAATAGTGGACAAAGCGGGGTCTACTCCGACTTTCGAGATGGCATACTGTTCTTCACCCTTTCGAATTGCTTCGTCGGATCGTTCATAGATATCCTGGACAAACGGAATGCTCTGATTTCTGGTATCCCTGATCTTCTCCAGCCGACTTTGTACCTCGGGCCGTTCAAAATAGCTCTCGTCGTCCCGGTTTTCCATAGAGTCTTGGACAAGGTCCAGCCACTGATCCGCCGCGTCTGAGTTGTACCGCCCCGTTACAGTATCCAACAGTCCTCCGACAAAATTCCCCATTCCACCGGCTGCGGAGGTTGTGAATCCCTGCATCCAGTTATTTGCCCGTTCCAACGGGCTTTGCCTGGACTGAGTGAAATATCCCTCTCCCTGGCTCTCCGTCTCCCCAAAGTTTCCGCCCCGACTGGAAGGGGTGGTCCCGGACCACCGGCTGGCGGACCGGGACGAAGGCGTGACTGGGGTGATGGTATCCAGCCAGGATTGTGGCACGTCGGTCAGGCCGCCGGCGGATTCCGGCTCCACCGGCTCAAAGCGCGGGACTTCCATGACAGGATTGATCTCTCGCGGAACGACATTGACGCTTTCCCCTTGTCTGGCCTGAGAAATCGCTTGGCGGAGCGTACTTCCTTCCGGGTTTGCTTTTCTGGTCGTCTTGATCAGGTCTTTTAACTTGCTCATACGCCCTCCCGATTAAAAATCGTGGAAAAATCCATTGTCTCGCAGATCTGTTTTGTAATTGTTGGCGTTGTATCCGTTGGCCCAGCGGACCACAATTCTCCCATTGGAGTCCGTGGAGAGGGTCACCTTACCCTCATCTGCCAGGTCTTCTACCGCTTCAAAACTGAGCGGGCCAATACCAAGCTGAAGAATAGAATCGGTATTCAGATCGTTCAGGCTGGGCTCAGCTTCGGCAGACTCCGTCTCGTCGGTCCAAGATTCATAATCGTCATAGAGCCCCGTGGAGGACGTAAACCCGTACCGCTTATAGTTGTTCGCGATAAAGCTCTTGGGGTGGCCGGACTCCATTGCGGCCTGATAAAGCCCGTCGTAGTCCTGAGAGCCGCTGTTTCCATTATTGGAACTCCGGTTCCCACCGCTACTCCGGCTCAGCGTCTGCGCCGCCAGCGCCCGGTTATAGGCGTTCTGAAGGTTGGCGATCTCCTGGTCGCTGTACCCCAGCGCCCGATATCCGGAGAAGTCCCCCGCCTGGGCCAGGGTCTGGGCCCGCTCCAGCGCCCGGTTATATTCGGTCTCTTCCTCATACTGCTGCCGGTTCCATGCGTCCTGCTCCCGGTTGTAGGCGGTCTCGTCCTCATACCGCTGGTCGGCGATCTGGTCCCGGCCCACGCCGTACCGCCACTCCAGGCCGTACCGGTCGTCCCCCACCAGATCCCGGTACTGTCCATAGGAGAAGTTCCGGTCACTGTTGTACTGGGCCAAGAGGTCCTGATACCGTCCATAGTCCCCGCTCTCCAGGGCCGTCAGCATCTCCAAATTGGCCCGCAGCTGGTTCCCCTCATCCTGATACATGGAGTAGGCCAGCTGGTACAGCTCCGGCACCTTGTCCGCCAGCGCCTGCATATAGTTGTCATAGGTCTGCTGGCTGGCCGTGGAGGCGTAGGAGCTGGCCAGCCCCCCGGTGCGGGCGGAGACCTGGGCCAGCACGTCCTGCATGGCCCGCTGTCCGGCCCTGGTGTAGCTCTGGGCGTACTGCTGGTAGACGGGGTCCTCCTGATAGTTATATTGGAAGGGCTCCCGGTTCAAAATTTCCTGTGTGAGGTCGTCGATCTGGCTTTGATACCGGCTCACATACTCCGGCGCGCTCTCATAGGAGAACTCCCGGGAGGGCGTGCCGGACGGGATATATTGGCTCCCGTCTCTGCCCCCGGAATACCCATACTGGTTCCGGATGGACTCCGCCTGCCGGTGGGCCGCGTCCATTCCGGCCTGGTCCCCGGCGGCCTGCGCCTGGTTATAGGACTGCCCGGCGGCCTCCAGGGCGGCCCGGTCCAGTTCGGACATCCCGGCCATACCGGCGTAGTCGTTCCCGCTCACATCGTTGGGCCGGTACCCGCCGTTTCCGGCGTACCGGGCGGACGCTCCCGCGATGTCCTGGGAGATCCGCTCCTCTTCCTGTTTTTTCTTTGTGGCCATCAGCCTCCCGCTCCTTCCTCAAGGGTTTCCACCCGCGCCTCCAGGGACGAAACCGCCCCTTCCGCCGCCGACACCCGCCCGGCCAGTGCCGCGGCGTCCGCCTCCACAGATGCCAGACCGGACGCCGCCGCGGCCGCTCCGGACTCCAGGGCGGATACCCGCCGCTGGAGATTTGCCATGCTGTACTCCACCTGCTCCCGCATATAGGCGATATAGTTGGTGATCGCGGAGATATCCTCCGGATTGCGCCCGGACAGCGCGCCCAGGTCCCGGTCAAAAACAGCCATTACCGCTCACTCCCGATTCTGTATTCCCGAAGCATGGACAGAAGCGCGCACTCGCCCCGCCCCGCCAGGTTGATTTCAAACTTGTCGCACCGGTTCGGCGCCGCCAACACGGTCTGAACCCCGCTGGAACGGCCCACAAGATTCCCGATCTGCCGCCAAGGCCCGCCGTCACAGCGGAGGAACACGGAGAGAAAGGAGCCCTCCGGCACCTCCATCCGTAAAAGAAGCCTGGAGAACCGCTTTTTCCCCTGGACCGTCTCATAAAACGGGGTGAATGTGGCGGACCAGGCGACCTGCTCCTCCCCGCCGTTCATGAAGAGCATGCCATGTCCCGACAAGAAGGCGAGCCCGTCGTCCAGCCGGCAGAAATCCACCGCCTGTTTCCCGTCCTCCCGGAACCAGAGCCCCGTCTGGGTGGAGTAGGAGTACAGGCCCCAGTTCCCGTCCCGGTCCCTTGCAGACAGAAAGTAGCGGATTCCATCCGTGCCCCCCACCCCGTCCCGGTAGCCCAGCGCCCCCAGCTTCTCTGAGACCAGCTGGGGCGCGCTTCCGGAGTAGGCGAATACCCCGTCCCGGCCAAGATAGAACAAAACCTCGTTGATATTGACCAGGCTCTTATAGGACCCCTCCATGACCCCCTCGTACTGATAGGAGGCCATCTGGAAGTCCGACGGGTTGCTGCCCAAAATTTTGTGCAGCGTCCGCTCCTTCCAGGCCAGAACCGTGTTCCCATACTTGCAAAGGCCGGTAAAATTCCCCTCGCTTCCCACCGCCGCCGCGTAGCTGTCCGTGTCCAGCCCGTCAAAGGTAAAGAAATTGGACGGGTCGCCCAGGGCGGAGGCGTAGATGGTCCGCTCCGCGCTGCTCACCCCCCAGAGCCGGTTGTCCTTCTCGCAGATGTAGTCCAGCTCCGGAAGCTCCCGGGTGATCTTCACCGTGCCCGCCTCATTTCCGGCGGTAAAATCTCCGTTGGAGAAGGTGATGCTGTCCTTGGTGATCGCCTGGATGGCGAGATACTCGTCCTTGCCGGAGTTGTTCTCCTTGTGGGTGGTGCAGCCGCTGAGCTTCACCCGGTCGCCCACTTGGAAAAACAGGGTGAGCTCCGGGTTGTTGGTGGAGCCGTCCAGCACCATGACCTCCAGATTTGCGCTGTCGGTATTGACGCCGCCCTCCAGGGAATATTCGTGGCTGTACGCGGTGATCTTTCCGTAATAGCGGTCCAGGACCGGCCCGTATTCGGTCCCGGACTCCTCGTCGTCGCTGTTCCGGTACCACTCCCGCGCGTTTGGCTCGTACACGCCGGAGGTATCCGTTTCGGCAAAGAGGACGTAGCGGCCCACCGCGGGGCGTCCCTCGCTTCCCCAGCCCGCAATATCCACCTCATTTTCCCCGGACAGGCTCCAGGACGACCCGTTCCATGTCACGCCGGAATAGGTCTTGATCATCACGTCCATCTGCTCCCAGCCGGAAAAGGTCGCAGTATACGCAGAATAGTGGTGATTCTCCGTTTTGATCTCCGTGGAGGTCTTCAGCGTCAGCGTGTTTTTTGTAAAGACGGCGGAATTTGCCACGGCGGACGTCTCGGCCCCCAGGCTGCGGAAGGTCTCGTTCTCCAGATCTATGTACACTCCGTCCGGGAAGATGCACAGCTTGGTGTTTACCACCGCGAACTGCTTGGGGCCCGCCGAAACGGTACCGATGACCTCCCCGTCATAGAGCAGATTGGTCCCGTTCACCAGCACCAGCTTTCCATTCCAGGAGAAGGCGGCGGTGGGGTCCGTGAAGACCTGTTCGCTTCTGGGGTTTCTGGGGGAGAGGTAGGGGAAGCGCCGGTCCGACAAATTCTCGCACCAGGCCAGCTCCCCCTCCTGGGTGCGGTCCGACCGGTTCAGGCCCAAAAACGTCACCGTCTCCCGCTGCGTGGCCGGGACGCTGTACCGCACCTGCGGAAGTCCCTGCATCCCCGCTCCCTCCTTTCATAATCCTGTGAAATACTGTGCCTTTGGCATATGGGTGCGCCGGTACTGGCGCATATACTCGCCCAAGGCGTTTTCATACAGCGCCGACGCGTTGTTATATGCCGCGTACTCGCTCTGCCAGAAAAACACCATGCTCGTCAAATACAGCTCATATAACCCCTCATACGCCCCGCTGGCCAAAAGCTCCCTGTCCCCGTCCTCCGGCCAGGCGGCCGGGGGGCGGACGTCCGGGTCGTCCTGGCTGGTCAGCTCCTCGTAAATGCGCCGGTCCAGCCCCAGCAGCGCCGCCGCCTTCCATCCCGCCTCAATAGCGTTGGGGACCAGCTCGTCCACCTTGGCAATGACCTGATTGACTGTCGCCACGGCTCACACCTCCCCCAGGTCCTCCCAGGCCACCGGCAGCTGCGATGGGGGGAACGCGGTCCCGTCCTGGAGACAGCGCCACACATGGCCCTCCTCCGTGCAGAACTCTCCCGTCTGGTACATCCCCCGGGCGCCCTGGGGGGTGGTGTAGGGCCCCGCTATGGCCGGGTCGGTGGTGTGGCAGATGTCCCACAGGCTCACCGCCTGGTCGGGAGACCAGTCCGGCTGGTTGGTGGCGTCGTGCTGCTGCCACAGCTTGTACACGATCCCATTCCACTTGTAGGGGC
>OGHJ01002609.1_pt1 | contig 14894 bp, 15 predicted proteins | sample 1571351 | NCBI WGS metagenome assembly OGHJ01 (sample SAMEA2582037, study PRJEB24529) | metagenome | biome: Human gut stool | place: China | collected 2011 | reverse complement strand
CTTCGAGAATATTACTTGATGGAGAAGATTTTGAGGCAGCCCCCGCCCACACCCCCAGCAGCACGCACAGGGGGCGCAGCAGGGTGAGGTCCCGCTCCTCTTCCTCCAGACAGCCGATGGCCGACCACAGCAGGAGGTAGCACACGAAGTCGGGGAGAATGTTGATGGAACCCAGGTTGATGTTGAAGTAGAGGAAAAAGTAGGCCCAGGCGGCGTGGGACACCCCCCGGTACAGCCTCTCATGGTTTGGGATCACGGCGCATCCCCTCCTTCCACGGGCCGGAGCTCCACGATCTGTTCCTCCTGGCCGTCCACATAGGAGAGGACCATGCGGTAGTGGTCCGGCCGCGCCGGGGGATCATCGGGGTCACACCCGGAGCCGCCGCCGCCGGAAAGACCGCCAAAATCCCGTCCGATGCCCCAGAAGGCGCCGTCGCTGCTGCTGCCCTGACCGGAGCCGAAGGCCAGGGCGGGCCCGCTGCCGTCGGCCCAGACCGGGGCGGCGGCGTAGCGGTCCACCAAGTCGATGGCCCCGGGGACGGTCTCCGAGCCGGTGAAATAAGAATACTCCATGGCGGCGTCGAACCGGGCGCTGGGTTTTGGCCTGGTGTCAAAGGTGGCGGAGGGGCCGAAGAACCAGGAGCCGCCGGTCTCCACAGCGTTGTCCACCGTGTGGACGGTCTGCCAGGCGATCTCCAGGCGGAGGCCGTCCACGTCGGCGGCGTAGGTGACGGCGGCGGGGAGGGCGGGGTCTCCGTAGCGGAGCAGGCTCAGGTCCTCACGGGCCAGCTGGAGCTCCGCCACTTGGAACGCCCCCTGGGGCAGGACCACCCAGCGGTCCCCCTGCCGCTCCGCCCGGACGGCCTGCCAGGCGGCGTAGGCATTTCCGTTCTCCGTCTCATAGACCGGCGGGGCGTCGGAGCCGTCCAGATAGGCCAGCTGGAGGGGGAAGACCACCACGGCGGTATAGCCGCCGTCCGTCTCGGTGAGGTTGTAGAGAAAATAACCCGCGGTATGGTCGGCCCGGCCGGGGAGACCGCTCTCCCAGTGCTCATGGACCCAGTTGTCAGGGCCATGGGCGAAGGCCTCCATCTGGGCAGCCAGATCGGCCTGCTGGTCGATGGGGGCGCACAGGGCCCGGTAGATGCCGTTTTGCTCGATGACCGCCTTGCCGTAGGCGTCCAAGGCTCCGGCGGCGGTGGTGCAGGGGGTTAGCCGGGCCGAGGCCATGGCGGTGTGGAACTCCAGCTCATCGGAGTGGCCCAGGCCGTTGGCCTTGGCCAGGGTCTGACCCTGTCCCAGCACCAGGGGGAAGAGCAGCACCAACGCCACACACACCGAGGCCAGGGCCATCCCCGCCGGATAGCGCTTGAACCGGGCGATAGCCTCGATGCGTTCCCGGATGTTGCGTCCGCCGTTGGCCATGGAGGAGGTGCCCGGCGCCCGGGCGTACCTGCCAGAAGCCATGGAGAGAAGGATGATGCCGTAGTCCCGGCGGTCCTCCCCCTCCAGCCGCTCCAGCACCCGCTGGTCGCAGAGGGCCTCGGCGTCGTTGCCCGCACGGTCGGCGCAGTACCACAGGAGGGGATTGCACCAGTGGAGGCACCGGAAGAGACAGATGAGGAGCCCCCAGGCGGCGTCATGATACTTGAGGTGGAGCAGCTCGTGGAGAATTACCTTGTCGTCCACCGCCTGCCCGGCGGGGAGGGCCAGCACCGGCCGGATCACCCCGCAGACGAAGGCGGAGGGCAGTCCCTCCACCTCCACCGCCCGGCAGAGGGGAAGGTCATACTGTGCCGCCACCCGGCGGAGCTGGGTATCGTCGGCGGGGGTTCCCCGGCGGAGGGCCAGCCGCAGCCGGAGATAGGTGAGGGCATACCACACCAGCAGCACCACCACCCCGGCCACATAGAGGAGGTAGAGGACGTCCAGGGGCGTCTGGGGTCCGCCCAGAGGGGCGGGCAGGGGGATGGGTGCCACCACCCGGATGAGGGAGTAGTCTCCCGTGAGGGCGGTCTTGAGGGTCTCCAGCCACAGCGGCCAGTTGAGGAGGACGTACCGCCCGCCCTGCCCGGCGGGATGGAGGAGCACCAGGGCCAGCAGGCCCCAGATGCCGAACTGCCACCGGGGGGAGAGCTTGTCACGGAACAGGTACTTGACCACCAGCAGGAAGGCAGCCGCTCCGGCGGCGGTGAGGGTCTGAAGGAGGAAGGACCACAGGTCGGTCATACTGTCACCTCGATTCAACAGGGATGGAACGGTCTGCGGAGGATTACACCTCCATGTCGTCCAGCAGGGCCTTGAGCCGGTCCCGCTCCTCGGCGGAGAGGGGGGACTCCTTCAGAAAGGCGGCCACCAGGTCCCCGGCGGAGCCCCGGTACACCCGGCTGAGGAAGCTCTGCCGCTCCCGGGCCATGCAGGTCTCCCGATCCAGGGCGGCCCGGTATCGGTGGGGATAGCCCTCTTTGTCGATGGTCACCAGCCCCTTTTTCTCCATCCGGGTGAGGTAGGTGAGCACCGTGTTCCGGCTCCAGCCGGTGGCGGGGCGGAGGGCCTCCACCACCTCCCCCAGGCTGGCGCCGCCGCTGTCCCACAGGGCGGTGAGGACCTGCCACTCGCTGTCGCTGAGTCGGGGCATAAAAACACCTCCTACAAGTGTAGCATCTTTACCATGATACTACACCTGTAGGAGGTATCTGTCAAGGGCTTCTCACACCAGACCGTTGACGAACGCCACCTGGGCGTTGAGGGCGTCCAGGTCGGGGAGGTTTACCGGGTCGCTGGTGAGGCCGTAGTTCTGTTTCAGGGTGAGGATGCGCCGGACGCTCTGGTCCAGCCGGTCCGCGGTGATGCGTCCGGTGTCCACGGCGTCCAGGAGGGCGGCATAGACCTCGTCCACGCTGCCTGCCTCGTGGCAGACCAGCAGTACGTCGCACCCGGCCTCCACCGCCAGCACAGCGGCCTCCCCCAGGCCGTAGTTCTGGGTGATGGCCCCCATGGTGAGGTCGTCGGTAAAGACCACCCCGTCAAAGCCCAGTTCCTCCCGGAGGAGGCCGGTGACCACTTCGGAAGAGAGGGTGGCGGGCTTGTCCGGGTCGATCTGGGTCATGAGGATGTGTCCCACCATGACGGCGGGAGCGCCGGCGTCGATGGCGGCCTGGAAGGGGAGAAGCTCCATCTCCAGCAGCTCCTCGCGGGTCTTGTCCACCACCGGCAGGCCCACGTGGGAGTCGGTGTCGGTGTCCCCGTGGCCGGGGAAGTGCTTTACCACCGGGATGGTGCCGCTCTCCTCCATGGCGGTAAGACAGGCCAGGCCCCGCTGGGTGACGGTTTCGGCGTCGGAGCCGAAGGCCCGCCTGCCGATGACGGTGTTGTTGGGGTTGGACCAGATGTCCAGGGAGGGGGCGAAGTCGGTGTTGAGGCCGAAGGCGGCGCACTCCGTCCCCAGGGCGGAACCGAAGGCCGCCGGGTCGGACACGTCGTAGGCGTTGGGCAGCTTTTGAATCTCCTGGGGCATCCGCTCCACCATCCCCCCCTCCTGGTCGGTGGAGAGGAAGAGGGGAATGCCGTCGCCGGCCAGAGCCTTTAGACCGTTGGTGAGGTCGGTGAGCTGCTGGGCGCTCTCCACGTTCCGGCCGTAGAGGATGAGCCCGCCCACGTGGTAGTCCTGGATGTAGGACCGGGCCTCCTCACCGGCCTGGGTCTCGTAGAAGCCGGCGATGAGGAGTTGGCCCACCTTCTCCTCGGTGGTCATGGCGGAGAGCACCTCCTCCACCGGGTCTGGAGTGGGGGTCGGCGTGGGTGCGGGCGTCGCGCTGGGCGCGGGGGTCGGCGTGGAGGCCGGAGAGGCGGTGGGGGTGGGCGCGGCCTGACATCCGACGGTCAGAATGAATACAAAGAGCAATAATACGGCGGTAAAATGCCGTCTCGTCATCGCTTTTTCTTTCCTTTCCCCGGCTTGGGAGGCCGGTAGCCGGGCTTGGAGGAGAGTTTGCGGCCTCTGCCGCCCCGGCCCTTGGGGGGCCGTCCGGCCTCCTTGACGGGCTTGGCGGGCCGGGCCGGCTGGGCGGCGGGGACCACCCCGGGCAGGGTGAAGTCAATCTGGCCGGAGCCGGGGTTGGCGGCGGCGCAGAGGACCTCCAGGGGCATGCCGAAGGTGTAGGTGAACTTGGTCCGGGCGCCGGTGAGGGTCATGCGGACCTCGTCGTACTCGTAGCGGTCGTCGGGGAGGGCGGTGACGGGGAGGAGGCCCTCCACGCCGTTGGGGAGGCCCACAAAGAGGCCGAATTTGGTGACGCCGGTGACGGAGCCCTGGAAGGTATCCCCCACATGGGCGGTCATGAACTCGGCCATATAGCACTTCTCGATGTCCCGCTCGGCGGTCATGGCGTGGACCTCCCGGTCGGAGGACTGCTTGGCGGCCCGGTCAGCGGCGGTGGTGAGCTTGCCCTTCTTCTGCTCCAGGGAGCCGTCCAGCAGGGCGGTGAGGATGCGGTGGACCATGAGGTCGGGGTAGCGGCGGATGGGGGAAGTGAAGTGGCAGTAGTACTTGGCGGCCAGGCCGAAGTGGCCCAGGTTCTCGGTGTCGTACCGGGCCTTCATGAGGCTGCGGAGGACCATGGTGTGGACGGCGGGGGCCTGGGGGGTGCCCTTCACCGCCTCCAGCACCTTTTGGAGGCTGCCGTTGTCGGCCTGCTTCAGGTCGATGCCCAGAGGGGCCAGCATGGCCTTCAGGTTGGTCACCTTGTCCTCGGAGGGCTTTTCGTGGACCCGGTAGACGGCGGGAAGACCCGCCTTTTTGAGGTGCTCGGCCACACACTCGTTGGCGGCGAGCATGAAGGACTCGATGAGCTTTTCCGACTCCCCGGTCTCCCGCACCCGGATGTCCACCGGAGCGCCGGTCTCGTCGCAGACGATATAGCACTCCTGGCTCTCCAGGTCCAGGGCGCCCCGGGCCCGGCGGCCCTTCTCCAGAGCCTTGGCCAGCCCCGCCATGTCCCGGAGCATGGGCAGGATGTGGGCGTAGCGCTCCGCCAGGGCGGGGTCCTGGTCCTTGAGGAGGATGTTGCAGTCGTCATAGGTCATCCGCTCCGTGGAGCGGAGAACGGTCTTGACGATCTTGTGGTCCAGTACCTGGCCGTGGGCGTCCATGGTCATGATGCAGGAGAGGGCCAGCCGGTCCACGTGGGGGTTGAGGGAGCAGATGCCGTTGGAGAGCTCCTCAGGCAGCATGGGGACCACCCGGTCGGCAAAGTACACCGAGGTGGAGCGGTGGAATGCCTCCAGGTCCAGGGGGGAATTTTCGGTCACATAATGGGACACGTCGGCGATGTGGACGCCCAGGACCCAGTGTCCCTCGCTGTCCTTCTCCAGGCTGACGGCATCGTCAAAGTCCTTGGAGGAGGCGCCGTCGATGGTGATGACGGTCTTGTCCCGCAGATCCAGCCGGCCGGCGCAGGCGGCGGGGTCCACCTCCTGGGGCGCCAGCTGGGCGGCGGCGGTCACCGGGGCGGGGAAGTCCCGGTCAATGCCGTGCTCGTAGAGAAGGGCGGCCACGGCGGCCTGACGGGTGCCCTCCTTGCCGAAGGAGAGCTTGAAGGTGCCCGTGGGGGGCAGCTTGGCGCTGCCGTAGCTGGTGACGGCCACGGCGATCTTGTCCCCCGTCTTCAGCTTGGCGGCGGAGCGGCCCACCACCTTCACGGCGTTGGGATAGTGGTCGCTGGTGGGCTGGAGCCACACCTCCCGGCCCCGGCGCTCCACGGCGCCCACCAGGGTGCGGTTGGTCCGCTCCACCACGGCGGTGATTTTGGCGATCTGCCGCTGGGGGTCTTTGGGGTCGGCACTGATCTGGGCGGTGACCTTGTCCCCCGTCCAGGCGCCGCCGTCACAGCGGGGCGGCACAAAGAGGTCGGACTCCCGGCCCACCGCGCCCTCCGGCGTAAAGAAGCCGAACCCACGGGCGGTGGCCTGATAGGTTCCCTGTAAGTTCATGAAAAAAGATTCTCCTTTGTAGTTCTGATGTCTGCCGCGCCGACGGAAAGGGCGCTTTCCTCCCTAGTATATCACCAATTTGCCCGCCTGCAACGAAAAAAGGACGCGCCCTGAAGGGCACGTCCTTTTTTGGTCCGTTTTCGTCCGTTTGGCTCAGGCGGCGGCCCCGTCGGGCAGCAGGCAGAGCACCAGAGTCAGGATCATGAAGCCGATGGCTACCCACTTGGTCCAGCGGGCCAGCTTGGCGTCCCAGCTCTTGGCCTTGTTCTTGGAGAGGAAGGTGTCGGCACCGCCGGCGATGGCGCCGGAAAGACCGGCACTCTTACCGGACTGAGCCAGCACCACGAAGGTGAGGAACAGAGCGGCCAGCACCTGGACGATGGTGAGGACTAACTTGAGCGTACCCATGAAAGCATCGTTCCTTTCAAGCCCCGAAGGGCATGGTCAGCGTGAAATGGGCGCAATGCACCCGAACAGTAATCAGTATAATACCATACTTTCCATGGGAATGCAAGTCCAAGTTTTGTGTGTCCGGAGCGGGTCAGACACAGGGTGAAGCTGGGTGATCCTTTATATACCGGGCACAGAGCGCCAATACCAGGAGCAAGGAATCTTTCCGCTCTGTGGCGAGAGAGATCAACTCATCTAAAGTGCTCCTGGGAATGTGTTCAGCAGGCAGAAGGCGCGGAAGCAGATCGCCGTTGGTGGCGACCCAACGGAGCAGGGACTGAAATTCTGGAATCAGACGCCGGTATTGGTTCAGAAAAGAAAAAAGGTCCTCGGAGAAAGTAAAGTCTGTGTCTTCGGAATGCTCTTTGGATGGAGAAGCCTGATGGTACATTTCCGTGTCCCTCCTTTTTAAATTGGAATGTATACATTCCAATAATAGCACAAAAATATTGTAGCATCAAGATGGAAGGAATCCATTCCAAAAGGAGGGGGACTGTAAATTGAAAATCAGGCAGGACCTCTCGATCGGAGAGAATCTGCGGCGGCTCCGGGACAGGGCGGGTCTGACCCAGGAGCAGGTGGCTGCCCAGCTCCAGGTCATGGGCTTGGCCGTGAGCCGGGAGATGCTTTCCCAAATGGAACGGGGTAAATACAATATTCGGGTGAGTGAGCTCAAAGGGTTCAAAGAGATTTATAAAGTACAATACGAGGACTTTTTTGAGGGAATCTGAAAATGCCTGCCGCGAAGAAAACGCGGCAGGCATTTTTGCTTATCCGTTCCCCCGGACCACGGTCCGGGCGCCGAAGTAGGTGGCCAGGAAGTAGGCGCCGTAGATGACCAGAAGGAGGGCGGCGGTGACCAGGGAGCTCTGGACGGAGTCCACCCTGCCCACCACAGAGATGACGGCGTTGGCCGCCGTCATGCCCACGATGGAGTGGACCACGGCCAGGGCCAGGGGCAGGAAGAAGGAGAGGAAGACCTGGGTGAAGAGGGCCTTGCTGCGCATGCTCTCCGGAGCGCCCAGCCGGGCGAGGATGGCGTACCGGGGCTGGTTGTCGGCGGCCTGGGAGAGCTGCTGGAGGGCCAGTACCGCCGCGGCGGTGACCAGGAACACCAGGCCCAGATAGAGCCCCATGAAGAGGACCAGGATCTTGGTGCCCATGTTCTCCAGGTAGATCTGAAGTTTGGTGTTGGTGTTATAGGAGACGGTATTATAGAAGCCGGGGGAGTCCAGGGCTGCGGTGAGGGCGGCCTCGGCGGCCTGGGGGTCCCCGGCGTAGTTGCCCACAAAGATCTGCCGCCGGACGGAGAGGGTGGCCGCCGTGGCGTCGTCCACCACCAGATAGGCGCCGGTGCCGGAGAAGCCGGTGACCAGGGTCTCCGTCCGCAGCTGGGGCAGCTCGGCCTCCGTGAGGCCGGACTTTCCCTGGAGGGCCATGAGGGCGTTGTAGTCGGTGAGGGCGAGGACGGTGTCGGAGGAGCCCTGGCCGGGGACGGAGAGGTCGGGGTCGTTGTAGTAGAAGTTGCAGAACCAGGCGTCCTTCAGCTCGGTCTCGGTGTCGAAGCCGTTCTCGGCCAGAAGGCCGGGAATATCGGTGGGGGACACGTCCCCGCTGTAGTTCTGGATGGTGAAGTCGTAGGGGGCGGAGGCGTCGGTCATGGCGCCGATGGTGTTGTTGAGGCCCACGCAGCAGGCGGTGACGCCGATGGCCAGCAGGAGGAGCAGGCAGATCACCGTCATGGACACATAGGTGGTGTGGATGCGGCTGTTGAACTGCCGCAGGACAAACATGTTGAGGTTTTTATAGTAGAGCGTTTTCCGGCTCTTTACCATCCGCAACAGAAAGCCGGAGAGGGAGCGGAAGAAGAGGAGGGTCCCCAGGGTTCCCAGGGCCAGCATGAGGAAGAAGAGGGAGTCGATGCGGTTGATGCCCCGGATGAGCAGCATGGCGTAGGCCACCAGCAGCAATGCCACGCCCAGGAGGAAGGTGAGCACGCTCTGCCACAGGGGCCGCTCCCGCATCTCCTCATTTTTCCGGCCCCCCTGGATGAGGTCGATGAGTTTGGCCCGGGAGACGGAGAGGCCGGTGAAGCCCATGACCACCAGGAAGATGACGCCGAAGTAGAGGACGGTCTTAAAAATGGCCTTCCAGGAGAGGATGAAGCCGAAGGATTCATCGGTGGGGTAGGAGGCGAACATGGCCATGGTGAGGAGGGCCAGACCGTGGGAGAGGAGGACGCCCAACAGCAGACCGGCGGCCAGGGAGAAAAGGCCGATGAGCAGGGTCTCCAGCACCAGCAGCAAGGAGACCTTGCCCGTGGGCAGGCCCAGCAGGAAATAGGTGGCCAGCTCCCGTTTCCGCCGCTTCATGAGAAAGGTGTTGGCGTAGAGGATGAGGCAGGCCAGCACCACCGACACGAAAACGGAGAACACGTCCATGAAGACGAGAATGGTGTCCACGATGTAGTGGGACGAGCGGGCGAGCATCTGCATGCACCACTGGCTCTCCAGGGAGTTGAAGATGTAGAAGATGCACACGCCGAAGGTGAGGGTGAGGAAGTAGACGGCGTAGTCCTTCAGGCTCCGGGTGACGTTGCGGAGCGCCAGCTTACAGAACATCGGCGCTGTCACCTCCCAGCAGGCTCACCACGCCCAGGATCTGGGCAAAAAAGGCCTTCCGGTCCAGATCCCCCCGGCGGAGCTCCCGGTAGAGGACGCCGTCCTGGATGAAGAGGATGCGCCGGCACCAGGAGGCGGTGAAGGCGTCGTGGGTGACCATCAGAATGGTGGTCCCCTCCTCCCGGTTGAGGGCGGAGAGCTGCCGCAGCAGCTGCCCCGCCGACTTGGAGTCCAGAGCGCCGGTGGGCTCGTCGGCCAGCACCAGGGCGGGCCGGGTCAGAATGGCCCGGGCGGCGGCCACCCGCTGCTGTTCGCCGCCGGACATCTGATAGGGGTACTTGTCCAGCACCCCATCCAGGCCCAGCAGCTTGGCGGTCTCCCGCACCCGGCCCTCGATGGCCTTGGGGGCGGTGCCCAGGATGGTGAGGGCCAGGGCCATGTTCTCAAAGCCGGTGAGGGTGTCCAGCAGGTTGCAGTCCTGAAAGATGAAGCCCAGCCGTTCCCGGCGGAACCGGGAGAGGGCCTTGCCCTTCAGGGCGGTGAGGTCGGTGCCGTCCACGGTGATGGTGCCGCCGGTGGGCCGGTCGATGGTGGAGATGCAGTTCAAGAGGGTGGTCTTGCCGGAGCCGGAGGCCCCCATGATGCCGGTGAACTCCCCCTCCTCCACCGTAAAGCTCAGGTCACTGAGGGCCTGGGTGCGGCTGCCCTTGGCGCCGTAGACCTTCTGTAAATGGGATACAGTCAGTATGGGTTCCATAGAAAAGACGACCTCCTTCGTGATAGGTCCATGCTATCACGAAGGAGGTAAGGGACTCTTGAGAAGGAGTGAAGAAAAGATAAAGATTTCCAGTCGCCCTCAGGAGGTCCGGCGGAAGTGGATGGAAAGGGAGACCTTCCCCAGGGGTAGATGAAAGTCCAACTGGTCCGGGAGGGTGGAGGAGAGCGTCCGAGCGGGGCCGTCCCGCAGGAGAGCGTCCATGCGGAAGACGGAGAGGAGGAAGCCCACCAGCAGACAGTTGAGCAGCAGGTAGCCGGCGCCGTAGGAGAGGAAGGGAAGGGAGAGGGGGGCAAAGAGCGAGTAGCCCAGGTTGTAGAGAATGTAAAGCCCGACCTGGAGCAGGAGGGGGAGGAGGGTGGAGAGGGCCAGCAGCTTTCCTGTCCGGCTCCGGAGCTTCCACACCCGCCGCAGCAGCAGAAGGGTGACCAGGGCCAGGAGAACAGCAGAGAGGGGGAAGACCCACTCACCCTTCCACTGGGCCAGGAAGGCCAGCATCAGGTCGGTGCTGCTGAGAACGTTGTCCCGCAGACCGGCGAAGGTCCCCTGCCGCAGATGCAGGTAGAAGTACCCGGTGCCGTTGGGGTCCAGCTCCGGGTGGAGAAAGACGGCCAGCCGCTGGAAGCAATAACCGCCTCCCATGCGAAAGAGGACCAGAACACCCCAATAAAAGAGGGTGGGGACCAGACTCATCAGAAGGCTTTTCCACCGCTTTCCGGAAAACCAGCCCAGCCCCGCCGCCGCCAGAAGCACCAGAGTCATGGTGCCGCCGGTGATCAGATAGACAGTGGCGGAGGACCCCAGGAGAGCGGGGAGAGGGAGAACCCAGGCGGCCAGGCCGAAGAGAAGGAGGGCGGCGGTGCCTGCATTCCGGAACCGGCACAGCAGAGCGGCGTAGGGAAGGGGAAGCAGGAGGATCAGGTAGAGACCCCAGAAGCGGAAGTCTGGGTTGGTGAGGAGAAGAGCGCCCAGGAAGAGCCCCGCGATCAGCTGCGCCGCCCGGTGCCCGTGGAGGAGGAGGGTGCAGTCGGAGAACCACAGGGCGCACAGCAGCACCAGGGAGACCGGCAGCCAGGAGGCCTGACGGACGTAAATGTCCATCATGCCCTGCCCGGTGACCAGGTAGATCATAAATTGGAGATAGAGACCGGCAAAGGCCAGAAGCAGGACGGCCAAGGCCAGACCCCAGCGGTTTTTGGGCCGGTGGAGCCGGTCCAGGTCCCGGCCCACTGTCTCCGGGTCCCCCATCTCGGCCACCGCCCGGTCCAGGGCGACCTCCTCCTCCAGGCCGTCAGCCCGGTAGTCAGCGGCCTGGTCGGTGATGTGGTCGGAGAGCTCCCGCAGCAGAGGGCGACGGGCGCGCCGCCAGCGGATCTGAGCGCCCACGGCGGTGAGGTAATCCCCCAAAATTTCACGCGCCACAGAATACGCCCCCCTCCAGCACCCCGCGGACCCCGTCGGCATAGGTCCGCCACTGTTCGGCCTGCTCCGCTAGGGCCCCACGGCCCGCCGGGGTGATGGCGTAGTACCGCCGCACCCGGCCGCCCGCCTCCCCGTCCCGGGAGGTGACGTAGCCCTGGGCCTCCAGGGTGTGGAGGAGGGGGTAGAGGGTCCCAGCCTTCAGGTCAAAGACGTGGTTGGACCGCTCCCGCAGGGCGGTGATCATCTGGTAGCCGTACATCTCCTGCCGGGAGAGGAGGGAGAGGAGCAGCATTCCGGTGCCGCCGGGAACATTTTTTTCCCGTGCCATGGCAAGACCTCCTGATAGATAGATCATCTATCTATTATTATATCGACGATCTATCTATTGTCAAGAGGGAAAAGGCCGGAGGCCGCGGGCAGTGCCCGCGGCCTCCGGCCTCATGTTGGGGATGGGAATAGGAGGTTTCAGATCTCCATGTCCAGCAGGTAAGAGCTCAGACCCTTGCCGTGCATATCCACGGACAGGGAGCGGGTGACGCCGCCGCCCAGGGCGGCATACATCACGAAGTTGAGGGCGTGGATGTTGGGCAGCTCATAGCGGACCACCTCGCCCTTGACCATGCCCTTGAAGTGCTCCTTCACCTTCTCGGGGGTGACCTTCTCGCAGAGCATGGCGTAATCCTTGGGGTCATAGGCGATGAGGGAGATATTGGAGATGTTGCCCTTGTCGCCGGTACGGGAGTGCGCGATATCCCAGAGTTTCATAGCTCTATGCTTCCTTTCTTACGAAATCAGACTTCAAAGATCTCCACCGCGGGCTTGACATCGTAGCGGCTGACCAGGATGGAGGCCACGGAGACGATGTCGCGGGTGCGCTTCACGGCGCCGCAGCCGCCGGCAGGGCCGTTGGTGTAGAGGGCCTCGACCTCGTTGCCGATGATGTCGGCGTCGGCCTTGGTCTTGGCGCGGCCGGCCACACGGACCCGGACCTCGCTGGGCTCCTCGTTGTACTTGTAGTCGGGGTTCCAGTAGAGGCTGTTGCAGCCCAGGATATCGAACTTGAGCTCATCGAACACGCCGGGGGCCACCAGCTCCAGCCGCTCCTTGATGATGTCCAGAGCCAGCTTGCCGCGGGCGACGCAGCCGGGGCCGCCGTAGCTGATCTCGCCGTCGCCGATGAAGCAGTCGCGGTAGCCGATGGAGCACTTGAAGGTCTCGGTCTTGGGCTTGCCGGTGGCGCCCTCCACCTGGACCTTATCCTTCTCCACCTCGGTAAACTTGACCTGCTTGAAGTCGGCCACCACGTCGGGGGTCAGGTAGTTCTCGGGGTCGTGGATCTCGTAGACGATCTGCTCGGAGCAGGTCTCCACGGTGACCTTGCCGCCGGCCTCGGGCACCTTGGTGACGAAGAAGGAGCCGTCCTCGGCGATCTCCACGATGGGGAAGCCCAGGTGGCCCACGCCAGGCACGTCCTTCTTGCCGGGCTCGGCGAAGTAGCCGCCGGTGACCTGGCCGCCGCACTCCAGCAGGTGGCCCATCATGGTGCCCTTGCCCAGCCTGTCCCAGTCCTCCAGAGACCAGCCGAACTCGTGGATGGCGGGGGCCATGAAGATGGCGGGGTCGGCCACGCGGCCGGTGATGACCACATCGGCGCCCTGGTCCAGGGCCTTCAGGATGCCCTCCACGCCCATGTAGGCGTTGGCGGAGACGATCTCGCCGGGCAGCTTGGACAGGGGCTCGTGGGTCTCCCAAACCTCGGTGTCCATGTACTTGTCGATGACGGGCAGCAGGTCGTCGCCGGTGACGCAGGCGATCTTCATGCCGGTGAGGCCGTGCTTGCGGGCGATCTCCACGCACTTCTGGGCGGCGGCCTGGGGGTTGGCGGAGCCCATGTTGGTGATGAGCTTCACCTTGTGCTTCCAGCACAGGGGCAGGGCCTTCTCCATGCGGTGCTCCAGCAGGCCGTTGTAGCCCTTGGTGGGATCCTTCAGCTTGGCTTGTTGGCCGATGGCGATGGTGCGCTCAGCCAGGCATTCATAGCATATGTAGTTCAAGTTGCCCTTCTCAATGAGCTCCAGAGAGGGCTCCAGCCGGTCGCCGGCATAGCCGGCCCCGCTGCCGATGCGGATGGTTTTCGTCATGCAATGACTTCCTTTCTGATAATTGACATTTCAAAGACGAGAGAGCGGCTCAGATGGCGATGCCGCGGGTGAGAATGGCGACAACCACCATCACCAGGGACACCAGCCAGGCCAGCGGGATGGTCTTCTTCTGGTGCTCGCCGAAGTCCACGCCAGACAGGCCCACCAGCAGGAAGGTGGAGGCGGTCAGGGGAGAGACGGGGAAGCCGACGGTCATCTGGCCCAGGATAGCGGCGCGGCCAACGTCGGCTCCCACGACGCCGAAGCCCTCGGCGGTCTGCGCGCCGGTCTTGGTCGCCAGCACGATCCGGTCGCGCATCCCGGAAAAGGCCGCGCCGACCTTCTGCTCGCTGTCGGAATACGCGCGCGCCGTATCGTAAAAGTTGATGCCGCCGTCATACGCCTTGTGCAGCAGATACACGGCGTCCTGTTCGCTGATGCGCTGGATGGGCAGGCAGCCAAGGCCGTTTTTCTCAATGACAAGCCCCGTCTTGCCAAGCGTGATCTTGTTCATGGAAGTCTCCTCCTTTATTTATCTACATCCAGTATACTAAAAATGCCGGAAAAAGCAAAGTGTATTCTACTGTTTGGTTACATACCGCATAGACGCTTGCAGTGAAAATCTTTCTGTTTTCCTGGGGCGTAAGGGATTCAATGTCACTGTCATCAATCCGCTGCTGCTCAAAAAGCATCCATGTGCTGCCACTCTCAGAAAGACAAAAACAGGAAAAGCTGACACAAAAGGTATCGCGCTGTTCCTTGCTGCGGAAGGCTTCCAGCCCGATTTTCCTGTGTTTTACCACATTCAGGAGCTATCCACATGCAAGGGAGTACTCCCTTGGCTTCCTATTCCAGACCCGGCTGGGTCAGATCGCTGAGGGAAAATTCGTAGCGCATGGCGAGCGTCTGAAACAGGATGTGCATGACCCGCTCCGAGACCGCGCGGATATCCCGCCCCGCGATATACGCCAGCGTCTTCTCGATCTCCTCCTCCGGCACGCGGTAGGCGCGCAGGCTCATCGTCAGAAACAGCTGGATCTTTCGCTCGAGCGTCAGCGCTTCATCGCACGGCTGCGCCATATACGCGCGCATGATGCCCGCCGAGCCGAGCTCCATCGCGTAAAAATCGGCCGCCGTGAACCCCGGCTGGTACGCGCCGAAAATCTGCTGGATCTCCTTGGCCGTCTCGCGGAAGATATACTCGGACGCTTCCTTCTGCGTATAGGCCTCAAGATAAATTTCCCGCAAATTCTCGTTGAGCTGTGAGCGTCATCTGAATGGCTGTCTCGACCGCGTAGACATAGATGGGCGGCAGCGTCTGCCCCGCCGTCTGGCGCGCCATGGCAAACTGGTTGCCGAACATGAACTCGACGAGATCTGTCAGAACGCCGTCCTTGGCGCGGAAAATATTCTGAAACGTGCTGTTGGAAACGCCCGCCTCGTGGACGATCTGTGCGACCGTCGTCTTCTTGTATCCCTGCTCCAAAAAGAGCT
>OGHJ01002603.1_pt1 | contig 14911 bp, 10 predicted proteins | sample 1571351 | NCBI WGS metagenome assembly OGHJ01 (sample SAMEA2582037, study PRJEB24529) | metagenome | biome: Human gut stool | place: China | collected 2011 | reverse complement strand
CCTGAGCCAGCTCTCCCGTGCCAATGAGAGCCGCCAGGACAAGCGCCCCATCCTCCAGTGTGATTTGTTCCACGGTTGCAGGGTTTGTCGGCCAGATATCTCCCGCAAATGCCAGCGTCTCTAATGGCAGGGCGCTAAACAGCAGGATCAGTGTCAACAAAAAGGATATCGCCTTCTTCATAGTATATAATTTCTCCTCCTCTCCGGATCGTTCAGTTGAATCGTTCGGAACGTACGATAAAAAACATCTTATCTATATAGGTACATGAAATCCGAAAAACTCTCACCTCAGAATTAAATTTTTTTCCCCCCTTTACAAAGGAAAAGAGGGTTCCTTTGAACCCTCTTTGCAAGTGCCGTAAATTCAAGACCGCTACTGCTTATCCGTCTTTTTTATTATGCTGCGGTTATCATCTGCCTCTATTTTTTACCTCTCGGATCACATACTGGTTCCGTCCCTTTTCCTTCGCTTCATACAGCGCCTCATCTGCTATCCGGATCAATTCCTCCACATCCGCCTGTCTGCCTCCAGCAAGGAAGGCACAGCCAACGCTTGCCGTCACCAGACTTCCCTCTTCACTCTTAAGGTGCATATCCTCTATCAGAAGCTGAAGCCTCCTGCCAAGATTCTGATAAGTGATCCCATGCAGCAGGACATAGAATTCGTCTCCGCCAAATCTGCCAAGCAGATCCTCCTGCCGGAAGGTACTCTTCATCCTGTCTGCTGCCTTTTTCAGCAGTTCATCTCCTGCCACATGCCCATATGTGTCATTCACCTGCTTGAAATTATCCATATCAAAGAAAACAAGCGCCATATTGACATCCTCTGAGCTGGACAGCACATTTTCGGCAGCCCTCTTAAATGCCTCTTTATTCAGCAGACCTGTCAGTCCATCCGTCTGTGACTGCTTCTCCAGTGTTGTCCGCAGGCGCTGTCCCTCCTGCATATGCTCCTTATATTCCTGTGTCTGGTAATACATATAATAAAAGATCGTAGAAAGCACGATCACAGCCCGTCCCGTGAAACGCACCTTGATCACTGCCTCAAGCACCATATTTATAATGATCAGCGTCACTGTTGATATAATAATGGCAGACTCCATCACAGGATTTTCCTTTGCATTACGGATGGCGAAAACTATCACCAGAAGCAGATAAAAAACCGTAATGATCTGGGAAGAATAACCTAAAGGTCCCCGGATGAATCTGTTATCGGGTGAATAGGAATAAGCAATATCTGTAAAAAATGCAGAAAAAGCGATCAGTGCATTAAGACAGAGAGGGATTAGCAGCAGGATCCCTCTTTTTCTGCTGATTTCTCTCTGCATGGTGCACCACAATATCATGAAGGCAAGCACCGGCCTTATCGTATATCCCAGTGCTGACAGCAGGATCCTGTGCATTGTCGGATAGGGAAGCCCTGCTGTTACAAGCTCACAATTATAGAAAATAAGCTCCAGCAGCTCCAGACCCATGATCCAGTAAAAATTATACTTCAGCTTTTTTTCCATAGAGGTATTCGTATATAAAAAGACAAACAAATAAATTAATCCGATCACCGATGCCGTATTGATCATGATCCACAACTGCAAATCCATAAGCTTCTCCTTTCTGGTACTTCAGTACTAGTTCCGATTTTATGATAAGCTTATCCTATTTCCTTCAGAATTGCAACAAAAAATGCAATAAAAAAAGCCCTCACGGACTTTTTTATAATTGGTTCACGATATTTTCCGGTCTTCTGCCCTCTGTCATGTCCTGTACTGCCTGCCAGAGTATTCTGTGGGACCGTTTCATGGAGCTTGCTGTGGCTCCGCCGACATGCGGTGAAAACAGGATCCTGTTTTCAAATCCCTCCGGCAGATGCAGCAGCGGATTTTCTATTGTTGTCGGTTCCGGGAACACCGTATCCAGTGCGGCTCCGGCTATCCTTTCTTCCACGATCGCCTGCACCAGTGCTTCATTATCAACCAGATCCCCCCTGGCTGTATTCACAAGAAACGCCTCTCTCTTCATCCTGGTGAGGAACTCTGCATTTACCATATTCCTTGTATCATCAGTTACTGCGCAGTGAAGACTGACCACATCACAGACAGAAAGCAGCTCCTCCTGCGTCAGATACGTCACATGAAATGCCTTTTCCGTTTCAGGATCCTTTCTGTGAAGAGAGGAATAATACAGCTCACAGCCAAAGACATGAAGTCTCTCTGCTGTTGCTTTGGCGATATCCCCAAAGCCGATCAGACCTATCTTACAGTCAGACACCTCCTTCAGTCCTTTTACCATCATGGCTTCCTTCATCTGCATCTGTTCCCCGATCCGTTCCCTCCGGTCTCCCTCTGTTACCTGCCGCAGGAAGCCCAGGATCAACAGAACTGTCTGTTCCGCAACTGCACCGGCATTGGCGCCCTTGCAGTTGCACACATATATCCCGGCCTCTCTGGCCGCTTCCACGTCAAAGCCGTTAAATCCGACTCCTTCTGAATGGATCATTTTTAAATGTGGCAGTCCCTCTATGGCAGCTCTGCTGACCTTTGTCATAGGGTCTGCTGCAAGAAACTCACAATCTCTTCCGGCAGCAATGATCTCCTCATCAGAAGCTCCTCTTGGCAGGAATATCTTTTCTATCGTCCTGGTGACAGGGATATCCTCCGGCATATGTCTTGCATACCGGTCCTCTGCACCGATAATCAGTATCTTCATTTTTTCTTGTCCTCCCGATATCAGGTCATATTCATTACAGACCATAGGCCTTTGCCAGCTTTTTAAATGCCTCCACTGACCTTTCTGCTTTCTCTGTCTGCACACAATAGGATATCCGGAAATATCCAGGACATCCGAAGCTGTCACCGGGAACCAGTACCAGATTGTATTCCAGTGCCTTCTGGCAGAATGCCATTGCATCCTCCTCAAGTGCCTTGGGGAACATATAAAAGGTTCCTCCCGGCTCCTGACAGGTATAGCCCATAGCCGTCAGCTCTTTATACAACATTCTGGCATTTGTTTCATAAACCGTCAAGTCAGAAGTTTCCCCGCACATTCTTCCTGCCACATACTGGATAAGAGAGGATGGACAGTTATGTCCTATGCACCTGGAAATCTGCGCACACATATCAATGATCAGCTCAGCCATGCTGCAGGCCGGGTTCACTGCCACATATCCGATTCTTTCCCCCGGCAGGGATAACGATTTACTGAACGAATAACAGATGATCGTATCTGCATAATAGTCGGAGACAAAGGGATTGTCCACTCCCGCAAAAACGATCTCACGGTATGGCTCATCTGAGATCAGATAAATGGTATGTCCAAGCTCCTCTGATTTCTGCGTCAACAGTGCTGCCAGCCTTTTGACCGTTTCTGTTGAATACACAACTCCAGACGGGTTATTTGGTGTGTTGATAAGAACTGCAGCTGTTTTTTCTGATATCTCCTGCTCTAACAGATCAAAATTAATCTGAAAGCTTTCTGTATCCGCAGGTATGATCTTCAGCGTCACACCCGCTCCTTCAATATAGGGCTTATACTCAGGAAAATATGGTGCAAAGGTAATGATCTCTTCCCCGGGACTGGCAACTGCACGTACAGCATGTGCCATGGCCGCACAGGCGCCGCTTGTCATGAAGATATCTCTGTAGCTGAAGGGTATCCCAAATCTTTTCTGCAATGACGCAGCGATCTGCTTTCTGACCTCCAGGATACCATGACTTTCGCTGTAGCCATGCAGCAGCACTGAATCCATACCAGTCAGCAGCTCTTCAAAAACTGCATTCAGGTTTTCCGGTGCAGGCACACTGGGATTTCCAATAGAAAAATCAAATACATTTTCTGCACCAATCTCCTGTTTACGTTTATTTCCATATCACACCTCCTATAATGCAAACATTTCTTTTACAATCCTGTCTGAGCCTTTAATCAGCCCCACCAGAACAAGCATATTAAAGATCGTTTCCGCAAGATATGCCAACACCTGCACCACTGCTGAGCTTTCGGCATCTACTAAGCCAAAGTTTCCGCTTGAAGTAAATGCAGAAAAAATCAGACAGGCAAGCACAATAACCGCACCTTCCATGCACACACCCATATAGCTTTTGATGAAGGCCTTTCCCATAAAAGAAGTCGCTTCGCCTGCAAAGGAAGATAAGGGAATAGGGGCAAAGGCGGTATACATATAGAGCTTAAAAAATCTCGAATATACCGTCAGTATCATCACAAAGGACAGTACGATAATTACAAGACAGCCCAATATCGTTACCAGCCACAATGGGATACTCGCAAGAAATCCTACCTCATTGACTGCCGTTTCCAGTTCTTCGGGCAACGCCATATCCGCCGCAGCTGTTCCCATTTTCTCCGCAATTACCGATACAATACCGGTGCAGATGTTGAAAATAGCGGTCATTAGATCTATCCCGTAGGTTACGGCTGTTTTGGCAAGCACGAACCGTATAAAAAAACGCAGGCCCTGTTCGGGTCTGCGTAAATCTCTGAAATTTATGGTGCTTTTGCAGATGCTTAGGGCAAAGAAAAGGACTAAAAGCCCGTATCCGATTGCTTTTAGTCCGTCATTCAATGTCAGTGCCAATCTCCAGATGTCTCCGCCCTTAAACTCTTCGGGCGTTGTGCTGACAAGCTGCCATATTTCCGTTTGTTTGTTGTTCCAAAATTCAAATGTCCATTTCAGACTTTCTATCAGCCAGTTGTCATTCAATTACACCACCTCGTCTATTCTCTGATGTAAAAACAATATAGCTTACACTTATTTTCCTTTTATAATTGTATTTTTGAAACAATTTTGTTGAAAGCATTTGCCAGATTTTTTTCATCTTCCTTATCCTTGCGTGCCTTTTCCAGCTGTCTCAAAATCATTATTATAAATTTTTGCATTATCGGAAAAAACTCTATACAATCATCTTCACTTAATTCATGAATGCCTTTACTAACAATCCCATAGAACTCAGGTCTATCTACTAAAGTTGTAGGAAGATAATCTGCTAGCATCTTTATTCTCTCTTTAACACGAGCTTTTTCAAACTGTTCTTTTTCGATTTTTCCATCTTTTATTGCTTTTTCACTAGCAGTTAAGATAATACGTTCAAAAATCCTTCTAAGATAAACAAAAGAACCTATCCCAATTCCAGAAGCATATAATCCAATAGCTCTTTTAAATTCCCTTTCATCCTCCTTAGTCATAACTTTTCTATATTCTTTCAATTCGGGCAAAGACAAATCCGCAACCGAAGGATACTGTCCTATTTTTTTCATCTTATTCTCGTTTGTAAGAACAATATAATCTAAATGATGAGTATTATCCATCGCACAAAAAAATTTAAACACCATCAATCTTGTATTGTTCTTAATAGATTCATTAGTCCATGTCCAAGGTACTTTTGAAGTATTAGCTGAATTAGGTTGACTTGTATTTTGAATTCGCTGATAGAATACAATTTCGTCTTCTAAAGGTTGTTCTTCTATTTTTCCACCACTTTCATCATACCAAAAATATGAGAGCATCTCACAAGAAAACACTCTACTTTCCTTACATTTAGGACAATAACTCTCTATTTTTACATGCCCGCCTATCAAATCAGCCAATTCAAAAATATTATCCTCTGTAATCTCTATTTCATCATACAAACCGCTCTTTACAAGAAAATCGCCAAATATATTGTTTACACTTTTCATTTCTCTTTGCATATGTTTTTCATCTCCTACCAAGCATATGTTATAAAAATTTTCATTTAAGGTGAATACTTTTCATTTTTGAGAACATTCTTTCTATTCATTTTATTACATTTCATCCATATCCACAACACCCCACTTTCAAAACTTGAAAATTTTTCATTTTTTGAAACCAACTATCTCTATCACAAAATCAAGTCCAATATCTCCTTTGCAAAAGCAATAATCAGTCCACCAAAAAATGACAGAAAACCATTACTTTTCTGTGTGGGGTCATGCCCCTGCACGCCCAAGCCAATCTGCACAACACCCCAACCGAGGATAATCACACCAACCGCCTTAATCGCCGCAAACACAAATGTAGAAAGATTATTGATTGCCGCCAATGGGTCTGTTCCTGCGGCGAAGGCTTTCGCTGTGCAGAACAGCATGGAAAAAATAAGCGTTGCAAACAGCTTATAAATCTTTCTTACATCTATTCCCTTCAAAATTTTTATCCTTTTTCGTGTATCCATTTTAATTCCTCCTTAATCAAATTCAATGACTTCTATCTCATCCACATCAAAATCTTGATGTAGATCAACATCGGAGTAGTCGGCAAATTCCTTTTTCTCATAGGGTTCCGCACCGCCATCCTCCGTAAATTTGATATTCCTGTGTTTCTGCAATACAAATTTTTTATCCATCACAGCTCGTTCCCCTCTGATTATGACAACCTCGTAATTATTATCTATCATGCGAACCTCATCGGGTGTGAGCAGCTCTCTGCCTACACTTTGGAAGTTATTGCTTGAAGAGCCGTTTCTGCCATGTGTCACACCTCTGGTTTTCACATCAACGGTTTCTTTCCCCAAGGACTTTGAAATATACTCATGGGAGGTGCTTTCATTACCGCCCAGATAGATATAGGTATCACAGTTACCCGTCAGATTTTCCCAGCTATCCCGAAACATTGCCTTTATCTGTGCCATGTTCTGTATGATAATGTTTATGGAAATCTCCCTTCCTCGGCAGGTAGCAAGCACCTTTTCAAAATTTTCGGGCAATGCGACATTGGCAAATTCGTCCATCATTACCCTTACATGAACAGGCAATCTGCCGCCGTTTCTGTCTGCCTCATGGTAAAGTTCTTGAAATGTCTGCGAATAAAGCATACTTACGATAAAATTCAGACTGGTATCGTTATCGGAAATAACGGCAAACACCGCCTTTTTCCTGTTTCCGATGGTATTCAGAAACATTTCATCCTTTTCCGTTACTCTTGCAATCTCCGGCAAATTAAAAGCAGCCAGTCTGACCGCCGTTGACACCAAAATAGATTTTGCAGTCTTGCCTGCCGCCTGTTTGAAAACCTTATACATTTTCAGTGCGATATGCTCTGGATTTTTCCGTTCCAAGTCATCAAACAGCAAGTCCACAGGGCTTTTATAACTTTCATCCTCCTCGCTTGCGGCGGCATTTTCTATCATATACATAACGGTAGAAAAATTTTGTTCGCTTGCCGGTGCTTCATGCAGCAGATACAGGATAAATGCCTGTAAAATTGCCGCCTCGGATTTATCCCAGAAGGGATCACTGCTTTTCTGCCCCTTCTCATTGGTATTTTTAATAAGATTGGTCACAAGCTTCAGTGCATCATGGTCACTTCTGAGATAAGCAATGGGGTTATAACAATCCGATTTTTCAAGGTCTACCAAATTCAAAACACAAATCTCATAGCCTTCCTTTTCCAGCAGTCCGCCTGTTTTTCTGAGGATTTCCCCCTTTGGATCTGCAATAATATAAGAACAGTTGCACTCCATAATATTCGGCAAAACATATCCTCTGGTCTTGCCTGCACCCGAGCCGCCCACAACAATGCCATTCAGATTTCGCTTATGCCTTCTGCCATCAAGCCCCATCGAGATATGCTGAGAAAGAATGATGTTATCGGTTTTATCTCTATATTTTCTGTTCAAGGCTGCTGCATCTCCCCATTTTGCCGAACCGTATTCCTCGCCCGTTCTCTTATTTCCTTTTGAGGTGTAATAATAGCCAACCGCCAGAGCATACATGCAAAGTGCCGCAAACACACAGCGGACAGTATATCCATTCAAAGAAAGGCGGAAGGGGTGCTGTAACCGTTCCGAAAACAGAGAAAGAAACTCTGTCAGCTTTACACCTTCCTCGCAACAATCAGATGCCAATATCCCAAGCCAAACAACGATAATAGAACAAGCTGCCCATAAAATGGCAGCCTGCTGAAAGTTCAATTTCTGTTTCATATTCATTCACACTACTTTTTAATATCCTGTTCTCGGAAGAACCTTTGCTGTTTTCTTCCCATATACAACGGTAACAAAGCTGTCATTGCCCATAATCCACTGACCGTTCCATAAACCGCCTACATCGGTTTTATTTGCAAAACGGTATTCATGGAAAAGATGAGACAATGCCCTGCAATAAATATATGGTGTTTCCACCTGTGCAAAACCGCTCTTTACCGTCCCGAAAACAAACATTACCTCTGTCACATATTCATTGGATGCAAGCCCCAATGCCGTCGGGGATGCAAAAATGACTCTGTTTTCGGCAGTGCTTAAATTATCGGCAAGCGTTCTGTATGTACCGTTCAAATTTGTTTTATAAACAATCTTATAGGAAAGTCTCTGATTCCAAGTGCCTGTGATGATTTTCTCCAATCTCACCGCATTGACAGGAAGGGTATCTCTCCAATAAAAGCTGTTCAGCGGCACGGTAGAATTATTTTTGATGTTTGTAAAGGTATAGCGTACTTCCTGTCCCGGTACAATCTGGTTATATCCTCTCTTTGTAACAGAAACATTGGTATAGCAGCTCTTGTTTAATACCTCAAGGCGTACAATCTGACCGCTGAATTCAATCTCCGCATTGATTTCCGCCTTTTCTGCAATATAATAATTCGGAGCCTTTGTTTCCCTAATCACATATCTTCCCAAAGGAAGTGTTTTGCTGACTGCTCTGCCGTTTTTATCCGTCTTTACGGTATCCACAAGATTGCCTGCTCTGCTGTAGATTTCAAATACCGCATCTGGCAGAAGTGTTCCTGCCGCTAAGCCGTTGATCGGGTTATCATCCGCAGATTTCTTTGTAATCTGAATCTGTCCCATCTGCGGTGTATTCTTCCATGTAATATGACCGGTTTCGCCGTATTCCACATAAAAGGTTTTCTCTGTATGGTCAATCAAATATCCTTCGGCAGGCTGAATCTCCTGCACATAATATTTTCCGTCCTTCAGCTCTCTGTCGATATACACATACCCGTTCTGGTCGGAAGTATACTGTCCAATCGGATTATGCCTTGCATCGCTGACAAGGAAGGTAACACCGTAAATGCCCTCGCCTGTGACAGAATCAATCTTGTGAATGAGCATGGAAGATGTCTGTCTGTTAGTAACGGTCAGCAATGCCTGCTTCCCGTTTTTCACTTCGATATGCTTTGGCTCTTTGTCAAGGGCATAGCCCTTCGCCGCCTTCGTTTCGATTACCGTATACCAACCGGATTCCAAATTGGAAAGTGCAATTTTGCCGTCACTGTCAGTACGGTATGTACCGATACGCTCCCCGTTCATTTTACTTACTGCAAACGTAACATTTTTAATCGGCTCTCTGCTTTCTTCATCAATCTTGGAAATAACCAATCCATTCAATGCTCTGTCGGCAAAACGCAGCTGATATGTTCCGCCGTCTGTGCCGACCTGAATGGTTTTTGCTTCTTCGCTGATTTCGTAGCCTGTGGGTGCTTGGATTTCCGTTACCACATAGCTGTCGGGCCTTACGTTTGGAATCAAGATTTCTCCGTTGCTGTCGGTAATAAACTCGCCGTTGGCATTTCCCACAACCATTCCGTCTGCCGTTGTTACCTTAAACTTTGCATTTGCAAGTGGTTTCTTGGTATCTGCATCTGTTTTGGTAATCAAAAGGTGTCCATAGGGATAATTCGCAAATGTTACCTCAACCACACTTGTGCCGTCTGCTTTGAGCCATGCCTGCTGCTTGCTGTTTTCGGAAAGCAGATAATTTGCAGGCGGCTGTACTTCTTCAATGATATATGCGCCTGCCTCTAAGCCTGTGATAACAATAATGCCGCTGTCATCGGTAGTATATCTGCCGATAATCGTGCCGGAATTGCCGGAAATATCTCCGCTTACCTTTCGCACCTGAAATGCCGCACCTGCAAGCAGTTTGGACGTATTGGCATCGGTCTTTTTGATAACAATGCTGTTTAAGGGATAGTTTGGAATCTCCTCGCCATAGTCCTTGCCGGAGGTAACCTTCACATTGTCGGAGCCTGTGCCTTCCGTTTTGTTTGTCTCTAATGCTGTGCTTCCTTTCAAATCCGTATAAGCATTTTCGCCTTCCGCAAGATATTTTCTTGTAACAGGGTTGGAGGGCAGGCTCATTCCCTGCGCCGCTCTCACTTCCGTAATCACATACCAGCCTGCATCCACGCCTTTCAGAATAATCTGTCCGTTGGCATCTGTTTTGTATGTTCCCAGTGTCACAACGCCGCCATCTGCTTTTTCTCTCTGAATCTTGAATACCGTATCGGGAACACCTTGATTGGTCAGTGCGTTTGTTTTGGTAATGATAAGTGTCGGCTTTTTAGTATCCGTAAAAATAAGTGTTTTGGTTTTGCCCCATTCCAGAGCAATGTCCTTATGGTTATCGGTGCTGATGGTGTAGCCATCTGGTGCTTGGATTTCTTCCACCGTATAAACCGCCTCATCCAAATCTCGGATGACAACCGTTCCCGTTTGATCGGTTACATACTCGCTTACGGTTTTATCCTCTGTTTTCGTTACCTTGAATTTTGCACCTGCAAGGGGTTCGTTTGTTTTTGCATCCAGTTTCATAAGCTGCAAGGACGGTCTGAGCCTGTTGTCAAACTTGACCGCAACGCATTTGCCGCCCTCCAGATATACATCCTTGCTCTTGTCCGCAATGAGATAGCCCTTCGGTGCGGCAATCTCCGTAATGGTGTACCAACCTTCGGAAAGATTTTCGACTTTCATCTGACCGCTTTTATCCGTCATGCCTTCATAAACAATACTGCCACCTTTTTTCACAACGGAAAACTCTGCATCGGGCAGTGGCATACCCGTATCTTCATCATATTTTTTAATAAGAATACCGGGGGTTGCCTTATTTTTCAGTGTGACAGATGCCGTTTTGCCTGCTTCCAACTTCACTGTCTGCACCGTATCATTGAGCAGATAGCCTGCGGGTGCGGAAATTTCCTTAACGGAATAAGTACCGCTTTTCATATTAGAAAGGCTCGCCTTGCCGGAGGCGTTTGTGTGTAAATCCCAAAAATCATTACCGCCGTCATAGGCAACTCGGATTACCGCACCTTCCAGCTTATCCCCTGTATCCGCATCAAGCTTTACCACCTCAAGCTGTGCCTGCTCCTCATTGGCAAATGTGATAATCGTAGGCTCATCATTGTTTCTGATTTCCACATCCTTATGATTGTTTTCGTCAAGAACATAGCCCTTGGGCGGTACTTCTTCCGTAACGGAAAGCGTTCCGGATACCTTTTCGATTTTGATTTCGCCGTTTTTGTCTGTCACATAATGCCCGATGGTCTTTCCGTCAATCTCCACCTTGAACACTGCTCCTGCCAAGCCTTCCTTTGTGCCTTTCCTTACCTTCAAAATCTGCACATCGGTTGTGGCTGTCGGTGTTTCGGATGTGTCGGGAACATCCCCGCCTTCTGGTGCATAAGCAAGCTGCACCCAAGAATCCCCGTTATAGGAAGGCAAAGGAGAAACATAATAATTCTGCTTTTTCTCATCATGTGCCACACCGAACAAAACAGATTTGTTCTCCAGCTTGCTCTTTACCAAAACACGAAACTCGCCTTTCGGGCTGTCCTTTGGAATCAATACCTTAAAGGTCAGCTCACTGCCGGAAAACTCTGTTTTTTCTTTATTGCTGACATCCGTAACCTTTGCCCCCGCAGGCACGTTTCCGTCAATCACAACTCGGTAGCTTTTGATGTCCACATTGGATTTCAATGTATATGTCTGAGAGATGTAATTGCTGTCCTTCTCATCAACGGAAACCGTTGTGCTTTTGGGATTAACCGCAAGCCATGTGGGATAAACCGCTGTGTTGGCTCTGCCCTTGGCAACCAAAGCCTTCATTGCCTTTTCTACATGATTATTCTGGCTGCCGTTTGCCTTCCAGTCATTCAGATTGCTGTAATTATCATGGACGATTGCCCAAACTGCCATTTTTGTGATGTAATATGCCTCATAAGCATTTTTCACACCCAGTTCGGCAGGCGTTTTATAAGGGTATCCATTGGTAATCGCACCCCAAACATGAGGATCTTTGTCTAACCCGTCCACATCAACATCATAATTTTTCGCCGCAAAATTCTCTACACCACCCTTATTCGGATTGGCACAAAAGGCAGGATATTCCTTTCCGTCCTCCGCCTTATATACAATCACATCGGGTGCAAAATTTCTCGCATCAATAACGCCCTTCCAAGTCAGAAGCTGCCCTTTGCTTTCTTCCTTTACATACAGATTTACCTTGTTTAATGCCGTTTCCATGGAAGTGCCTGCAAAAGCCTCCACGCATACCGAAAACAGCATCAGAAAAGATAAAAATACAGATACGATTTTCTTTCCTATCGTCATAATTTTTTCCTCCTTTTTTCGTAATAAAAAAGGACTTTACTTAGAAAGTCCTCATAAAACTATTTGATTTATTTTTTCACTACATACCCCACAAGCTTCAAGTGCCGATTTTCCCGAAACTCTTGAAAGCTTTCCTTAATAACCTTACCGTCACAGCCCTTTGTATACTTATTTTTCTCGGTATCCTGCTTTCCGTTTGCATCTGTATAATAAACATTTACAGGATTTCCTTTTGTATCCCGTTCCACATACTCCACAAATACAACATGACCTTTCAAACGGCTATCTGCTTTCGGGGCATACACTGCAATGGAATGTTCGGGAACCACATTCACATCAAGGCAAACGTCCACCTTATCGCTTACCAAAGGAGCCATCAGCCAATCCTTCGCATAGCCTATGGTCGGCAGCTCCACGCCGTTCACCTCACGAAACCGTCCTCTGGCATACCAAGTACACTGTCCTGCGTATCCGATACGATAGTTCTCGGTGAATATTTCTTTGCCCTCCGCATCTACCGTTTCAATTTTTGCAGGAATACTGCCTGCCGCAGGCGGCGTTCTTTGTGGCTCAGAAATCTTTGTATCCGTAGACGCAGAAGCGATTGTTTTCTTCTGCTCCGTTTCTTCTTCCTTTAAATAGTTCTCTTTGAACCAATCCGGTGTTTCATTAGGATCACAGGTAAATGTAATCACCTTCCTTCCAAATTCATCGTAGGATACCGTTCTGTAAGGCTGTGCAAAAACGGATGTGGGAAACAGCAGTATCAGCAGCATTAAATATATCAGTCTCATTTTCTCCCTCCTCTTTTCAAAATCACTTTTTCTTTCAGTATAAAATCACCGCAAATCTCTGTCAAAAAATCAAGTTCTTATTTGACCTCAACTGCCTGCACGCACCATCTTTTGCTCGGTACATTTTCCACACAGGTAACCAGTGTCATTCTGTTATCCGAAGTTCGTTCCAGATAAGAATAATCCGTTTCATTTATCTTAGTAACTGTTTTTACCCGATAGGTTCTTGTTCCAAGTTTGGTGGTATATTTGATTTTATCCCCCTTTTTCAAGGTATGGATTTTGCCGAAATGATTGGTTACCCCTCGGTTGTGTCCTGCAATACCGATATTTCCGTCCCAGCAGGAAGTGGATTTGAAATGCCCCGCACCTTTGGCAAGTGATTCCAGACTTTCCGTTTCATATACCTTTACACTCAAATTTACGGAAGGAATTTTTAGCGTACCGATACTGCCATCCGCATAATATAACCCATCGGGCAGTGTAAATTTATCTGAAGAAGCATACCCCGTATCATTTGTTCCGTCAGAAGGCGGAAACTGCGCTATATTGCTTACAGATGGAATAGGGACATTTACACCGCCTGCACCACTGCCGATATTCATTTCTCCCACACCGGAAATATTCGGTGTCAGCAGATAGCCTGTCCCCTTTGTATCGGCAGAGGGACTGCCGAAGGTCGGCGGCACAAAAGCACTATCCTTGCCCACATTTACATTGAACAGCTTTTCTTCGCCCACAACCGTTACGGTTTCCACGCTTGTGCTTTTCCCGAACTCGCCTGCCGCCTTGTCGGATACGTTATACTCCAGTGCCAATGCCGGGGTAGTTGTCATCATCGTCATCAGCAGTGTCAATGTCCACATCGTTGCTTTCTTCTTCATCCTCAACACCCTTTCTCTTTTTCAGTTTTCCAAGTAAAATCATTCCTGCAATGCCTGCCAAAGCACCCCCCAAAGGAAGAACGGCATATAGAGAATTTGCCTTATTTTTCTCTGTCGGCGTGCTTTCCTCAAAAATTGCCGTATACAGCACCTTATCCGTATTCGTCTTGGAAACAGTACCCTTATACTCCGCCGTAACCGTATAGCCTTTTACATAGCTGTTGCTGACTGTTCCTGTATAGGTGGCAACCGCCGTATACCTGTCCGTAATGGCAGTATCGTTGATGTTCTGTGTATTTCCGCTCTGCCAGTGAATCCCCGAAAGCTCTAAGGTTTTTCCGTTCTCTACGGTTGTTTTTGGGATGTACTGCGTATCCGCACTATCCAGATTCGGATAAGTTCTCGTTGTGCTAACATTCTTCGTGCTTGTGCCATAGCCTGCACCTTCAATCTTCAAATTTGAAAGATCAAGTTTTACCGTTCCCGAAAAGCCGTCCTCCGTCACAACCTGTTTTTCTTCCTCCAAAAGCGGAAGAATGTCATTCATCTTGTTGCTTTTGCTGCTGATTACAACCTTTTCGGCGTATTCCTTGCTTTCCGCCTGCGGCAGCTCTGTTTTTACCATGTCCTTGAAAACAAAAAAACTGCCATTCTGTTCAAAGCCTTCCTTTGAAATGGCAATCACATCATCATTCTGATTCAATTCATAACTTTTGATAATCGTTCTTACGCCGTTTTTCGTGCTTTCATCAATGCTGACAGGGTAATACGCCGCATAAACCGTCGTGCAGGCATATATGGCTGTCAGAATTGCAGTTATAAAAATCTTTTTCATGCTTATCTCTCGCCCCATTCCTTTTCTTTGCTTTTTTTCTGATTT
>OGHJ01002601.1_pt1 | contig 14915 bp, 13 predicted proteins | sample 1571351 | NCBI WGS metagenome assembly OGHJ01 (sample SAMEA2582037, study PRJEB24529) | metagenome | biome: Human gut stool | place: China | collected 2011 | reverse complement strand
TTACCGTAACCAAGGCCAAGGCTTCTTGCCGCCTCCATCTGACCTTTATCAACCGACTGGATACCTGCACGGAAAATCTCTGCCATATAAGCCGCACTAACACAAGAGAAACCAATAAAGGCACAAAGAAGGGCAGGCAGCTGAACACCAACGTAAGGCAGACCAAAGTAAAGAATGAAGAGCACGACCAACATAGGGACCCCACGCATGATGGAAATATAAACACGGGCAGGATATTTCAACCAAGGTTTTTGCGACATCCTCATAAAGGCAAGGATGATGGCAAATACATTCCCAACCATAAAGCTTAAAAGGGAAATCCCCAAAGTATAGGGCAAACCTGATAGGACATAGGGAATGCTTTTTAGAATCAGTGAAAAATCAATAATCATAAGTCTTTCTTTCTAAACATTTCTTTAGCAAATAAGCGATCCAATTGGATCGCTTATATTATTCAACATCAGAGATGTCAATCTCAGTGTAGTCAACTTTCGTTTTCTTTGTAACGTCTTGACCAGCAAAGAACTTCTCTGAAATCTTGGTAAGGGTACCATCTTTCTTCATATCTTTGATAGCTTTGTTGACTTTTTCTTGAAGGGTTTTATTCTTCAATGAGAAAGTAAAGCTTGTTGAGTAAGGGTTACTGTAGATACCATCGTTGATCTTAACAGGGTACTTGTCTTTGATAGCGGCTACTGCCATCTTTTGCAAATAGTAATCATTGACGATAACGTCTGTACGACCATTTACCAAGTCTTGCATATAAACGTCATTGGTAACATTGTCATAGACGACGAGTTCAGCACCCATCTTTTTGGCAATCTTCATGTACTTGGTACTTGCAGCACCGGCTGCTTTCTTGCCTTTGAGGTCCTTCCATGAAGAAATTCCTGAGTTATCTGATTCACGAACTACCATAGAAGTGAATGAATACTTGTATGGTTCAGAACGCAAGAATTTTTTAACGTTCTTGTTGTCATCTTCGAGTGAGTAGTTAGCAATATCTACTTGACCACTATTTACAGCAGTAAGCATGCCATCCACGCCCATCTCCGTGAAGTCAATTTTTAACTTAAGGCGTTTTCCAACTTCTTTGAGAATCTCAACGTCATAACCAGTCAAATTGTTCTTATCATCGTGGTAGCTTTGTGGGTAAAGAGTTCCAGCAGTCGCAACCTTGATGCTCCCACGTTTCTCAATCTTTTCCCAGTTCTTCTCACCTGTACTCTGTGACGAGCAGGCAACCAAAAAGACCGCAGCCAAAATTAGGCTAAATACGGCGAAAAATCTCTTTTTCATCTATGTGTCTCTCCTTAAAAAATGAAGTTAAGTTAAAAACTTATAATCTTAGCCTACACTATTTGAAAGGGTTTCACAAAATATTGAACTGAAAATGAGAATGACTAGCTAAAAACCGAACATTCTTCCATCTGTTGGGCCAATTGTAAGATGAGGTCTTCTCTTCCCTTGGCAGCTGTCAGTTGAACACCGAGTGAGAGACCCAGCTCGTCCCGATAGACAGGTAAAGAAATCGATGGTTGTCCCGTCAGGTTAGCTTGTTGCGTGAAAGGCGTCCAGTCTAAGCTGTCCGCAAACATTTCCCAAATAAGTTCCTGTTGCTTTGGCCAATCAAAATCAGCCATATGTTTGAGTTGATTTTGTAAGTTTTCAGAAAGGGCAAACTGTCCATGCTTAGGTGCCACATCCGCAACTGTTGGTGTTAGAAGAATATCGTAAGTCTCATGAAAATTCGCCATCTGATGGCTATACTGATCCCACTGGGCTAGAATTTTAGAGTAAATTTTAGCAGGAATCTTTTGCCCAGATTGGAAAATAGCCCAAGTCATCAACTCCATATCTTCTAAGGTCATCTTCCGTCCTAAACCAGCCTCTATGGAATCAAACATGGCAGCCGTCTCGACACTATTCATGATGTAGTAAGACTGCATGGCTTCAATCCCATTCAAGGGCTGGTCGCTGATTTCATGCACATAATGTCCTAGACTTTCCAATTTTCTAGCAGCTTTTTTTGTCGCCGCGATAGCAGATTCTGACACCTTACCACCAATAGGAGAGAGAGTCGAAAAAGCAATCTTCAAAGGTTTAACTGGTTCTTCTAAAGACACTTTGCTAAGCTTCGGTATAATAAAGGGACTTTCCATCTGACACGTCTGCATGTGATAGAGTAAACGTTTTGTATCTCGTACAGTCTTAGTCAAGGCAAACTGGACAGAGGCTCCCTGCCAGCCACGGAAAGAACTAGGACCGACAGGAATCCGTCCTCTGCTAGGCTTAAGACCAATTAGGCCGTTAAAGGAGGCTGGAATACGAATAGAGCCTCCACCGTCACTAGTTGGGGCCAAGGGAGAAATGCCAGAACTCACAAGAGCTGCCGCACCACCACTTGATCCACCAGCATTACGTGTCACATCGTCAGGCAAATTAACAGGACCATGAATCTGAGCATCACTGATATTTTTGAAGCCAAACTCAGGAGTGCTAGAACGCCCTAAAATAATGAAGCCCAGTTCCTCAAGTTTCTTAACATAATTATCCGTTTCCGTTGCACGATAATTTGTAAATAGGCGAGAACCCGCGGTTGACGGCTCACCAGCTTGCTCTTGCCCCAAATCCTTTAGGAAAATTGGAACTCCAGCAAAAGGCCTATCTGAGAAGTCTCTAGTTTCTGCTTCTTCTATAGCTTTCTCGTAGCGTTGACTGACGATAGCATTTATCTTAGGATTCGTTCTCTCCGCTTCATGAATGGTAGCCTCCACTAGTTCTCGGGGACTGACCGTCTTATTTTGCACGGCTTCAGCCATTGTAGTTGCATCTGACCACTCATTAATTGTCATCATATACTCTCCCTGCTTATCTTTTCCTAAATTATACTAAAAAAAGCGAAACGCCTAAAACGTTCCGCCTTAAATCTTGATAATTAGTCTTGCCAAGTTTCTTGATTTTCTTTGAATTTCTTCAAAAGTTGAAGTCCGTCTGCTGTGATGTAGCCTTGAACTTTAGCGACTTTGATCAACTCAGTGTAGTTTGAAAGAGTAACCAATTTCACACCAGCATCCGCAAAGTTTTTCTCAGCTTTTGGCAATTCGTAAGTGAAGATAGCCACAACACCGATAACATCAGCCCCTTCACGCTCTGCAGCTGCTACAGCATCAAGTACTGAACCACCAGTTGAAATCAAGTCTTCAACAACAACCATTTTTTCGCCTTTAACCACACGACCTTCGATTTGGTTACCAGCACCGTGATCTTTTGGTTTGCTACGGATGTAGGCAAATGGAAGGTTCATCTTGTCAGCGATAATCGCACCATGAGGAATACCAGCAGTTGCAGTACCTGCAATCACTTCTACTTCAGGGAATTCTTCTTTAATCTTTTCCACAAAACCATTTTCAATAAGTGTACGAGTTTCTGGGTAAGACAAAGTAATACGGTTGTCTGTGTAGATTGGTGATTTGATTCCTGATGCCCATGTAAATGGTTCTTCAGGTTTAAGGTAAACAGCCTTGATATCGAGCAAGTCAGATGCGATTTGTGATGCTAATGTCATAATTATTATCCTCCGTAAAGCGTTTTCTACTCTTTATTATAACCTAATTCGGTCTATTTTCCTATGAAATAAGGTCTTTTTGAAAATTTATTGACCGTTCCATTGGGCCTTGATGTCGTGATAAGCTGCTACTGGATCATCAGCTTGTGTTATTGGACGACCAACAACAATGTAATCTGAACCAATTTGACGCGCATCGGCAGGTGTCATGACACGTTTTTGGTCACCAACCGCTGCTCCTGCTGGACGAATACCAGGTGTCAAACAAACGAAGTCTTCATTTGTTGCGTCTTTGATTTTTGCGACTTCGTGTGCTGAGCAAACAACACCATCAAGACCTGCTTCAGCAGTCTTTTTAGCATAATGAACCACTGATTCTTGAAGTGTCGTTTGTATATTTTGGAAATCATGCATTTGCTCTTCAGAGGTAGAGGTCAACTGAGTTACAGCAATCAAGATTGGACCATCACCCAAGCCCTCACGCGCAGCCTTCATCATTTCCACACCACCAGCTGCATGCACATTTGTCATATCAACACCAAGGTTAGACAAAACACGCATTGCAGATTTGACAGTATTTGGAATATCGTGAAGCTTAAGGTCAAGGAAAACACTATGGCCAAGATCTTTAACATAGCGAACAATCTCTGGACCAGCCGCATAGTAAAGTTCCATACCAATCTTCACATATAGCTTTTCATCAGCAGGAAACTTAGCAAGGAATGCCTTCACATCCTCAAAAGTCGGGAAATCAAGGGCAATAACAGGACGATTTTCTCTCATTTCTTATATCCTTTCACACAAAAAACCTCCGCCAGTCAGCGAAGGTTGCACGAAAATAGGGCAGTCCCTACCCTTTAGTGATGCCGTAGCATCTCAGTACACCTTTCTCGCCTCTCTGGACTCGATTAAAGGTTCAGTTCAATTTGTTTTATTATAGCGCTTTTATAAGGGAATGTCAAAGGAGGGATGACACCCAAATATCTATTCAAGCATCTTTATAAGCTCTTCATTTTGTTTGTCATAAAAGTTAAAATAGCTTGAATCAATACCCAAACAATCAATAAGAAGTAAACGCAAGTTTTCAGAAAGTTGTTTTAACTTCTTACGACTTAATAATCGCGTATCAATTTCTGACAAACCGTGAGCGACTTTATTTCGTTCCCCATTCAAACTTAAAATGCCATTTATCGCTGTTTGAAGCTGAGAATCATATTCATAGAACTCAAGGATATTCAAATAAGATAATAGATTAAGTGTAGATTGTACTGAAAAAATGCGTTCTTCAGTGTCTTCAATACCCCTAGATTTTTTCATTTTCTTATCAATATCATCTAAAATTGCCTCACAATCAGGAAAATCTGGATTAAGTTTAGGCAGATTGCCATCAAATACGATTAAGCCTTCATGATCTTTTTTGATGGTTTCTTCGATGACAAATTCGGCAAGTGATTTTGCCTTAATCAAGACATCAGCAATATGTTCACGTTCTTTTAAAACATCAATCATCAAATAGTAATTCAAAGCCTTCTTTTGGGAATCATCGAGAGGAAACGATAGGATATCTGAAAGAATCGACTGATTTTTGAATACACGTGAAAAATCGTTTAGCTTCTCACGAATATAAGCAATTCTCTTTTTAGAAAGTAATTTATTATACTCTTTTCGATTGATTATCGCTTCTGCTGCTTGATAATCAAAGGAAGCAATTAAACTTCTAAGATGACGTTTGACTAATGCTTGCGTAAACTTCTCAGATTTATCTTTAATACATCTGTCAACAAAATCTAGACTATTATCTTGATTTTCCACAATAAGAGCATCTATCTCAGAGTCGGTCAGAGACTTGTATTCTCTGTTTGCTCCTTTTTTAGGAGTAGCAACCTGAATAGCTTGAGTATTATAGTCATTGATACGGTTAAGGGCAAAGAGAGCTGAAATAATTTGTGGTGTACCTGATGATAAGTTTAAGATGATTTCGTCATCGTCATTAGTATACTTTTGAACAATCAGCCCCATTACTTCATACATTTTGTCGAAAAGAAAGACTTCGTCGTTATTCAAGATTGTAGAGTCAATTTCAATGATAGGGTTATAGCCTTCGATTGAGAGCAAAACCTTATTTATCAAATCTTGTTTGACCAACATTTCTTGACTATATACAAGGATAATTTTGTCAGGTCTATAATTTCTTGCGATATGAAGTAAAGCTGCATCGTGATTATTACTTATAGGATCGGTTGTTCCTACAGCTGAGATTAAAATTTTCAATTTGAATTACCTCTTTAGTTCAACTTAGTTAATAATTTCTTATTCAAATCCTGATAAAAATTAAAATCACTCTGGCTAAAATGGTATTGTTCTCTAACTAGAGTTTTTAAGGTTTTCATAGCTATCCCCAGTTGTTTAACTGCTTCTGAGTCCAAAGGACTTAAGCTGTGGGCAACCGTATTTCTAGAAGAATTCATCTCAATAATTGGAGCGATTGTTTTTCTAAGTTTAAATTCTCTTGTTGCTTTTAAAAGTTTACTATAATCGAAGAGACTTAGATAATATTTTTGAATACTTTCACAATAATCATCGATTAAACCTGGGTTTCTTTTTTCAATATAGTCTTCCAAAATAAACTCCGTTAAGTTTTTAATTCGTATAAAACTTTCACTAACGTTCCCACGTTCTCTTTGCAGTTCAATGGTCAAATAGGCACTGAGAATTTTTTGTTCTTCTTCCTTCAATTTTTTATGACGTAAACCTTTTGGAACATCTTGTTTAGACAGACAGTTGACAACATCACGGATTTCTTCTCGAACACTTTTTAAATTCGGGAAATCTGATAATTGGTCTAGAATATCTAGTGCCGCCTTATAATCAAACTTCTCAATAAAATCTCGAGCAGTTTTCTTCAATAGAGCCTGACTAAATTTTTCAGCATTATCTTCAATCGTTCGGTCAATAAAATTGACTTTATTATCTTCATTGACTTCGATGAGTTCATCGATATTCTCATCATTATCATGACCGATATTCTCGTTTGAAGCGTGCTCAGGACTCGAAACTTGAACCGCTTTGACATTGATACCATTTAAACGATTAATCACAAATAGAGCAGATTTGATTTGTGGTGTTGCACTAGAAAGATTCAAGATAAATTCATCTTCTTGAGTATAGTATTCTTGCAAAATATCAGAGAAACGTTGAAACATCACATCAAAAATATGAACCTCATTATCACTAATAATGGAATCATGAATTATGAGTTCAGGCTCATAATTAGGAGCAATAGAAAACAAGGCTTTTTCAATATTACCTTGTTTTTTTGCAGTATGTTCTGAAAAAATCAATATAACTTTTTCGGGACGATATTTTCTTGCAATATGAATTAAGGCGCCATCATGAAAATTCCTAAAAGGGTCTGTGTCACCTACAGCTGATATAAGTACTCTCATTTATCAATCTCCTTAATCATGAAATTAGCTTTCCCCATTTCATAAAAGGACTCGTGGTTCTTGATTAATGAATGATTACCGGATGGAATTTTAACCGTTTTAAGAGGTGCTTTGGTGAGCTTAAGAACTCCTTTTTTAACCATTTTAGTTTTCATTCGACTGTAACGTCTTTGTAAAATACCATCAGCCTGCTTAAATAGGGTCTTTGTCCAAGCACCACTCCCTGCACCTAAATAAATTGGGTATTGTAGATTGGCTTGAATCCTATCATCAGGAAATTCAGATAGGAAAAATGCCTTATAGTCTTTATAAAACGCTTGTGCTCTCTTACCTAATTCTTCAATCAATCTTCCAGCTTCATCAGTGGTTGTTGTAATCTCAAATTCAATTTTTGTTAATGGAGAAATTGATTCTCTATACAAAGGGAGTGGTTTAGCCTTATTTGTTTTCGCTGAATAATCCCATTTCTGCACTAAGATAAGACTTTTATTATCAAAAGGCTTACTATCACTCACACGAATTGCGTTAAACAAATCATCGTATTCTTTACCCTTTTTTGGTCCCCAAGGGATAAGGTTTTTATTCTCTTTGGGAAATCTTCCAAAGTCATTTACAGCATTTTCATTATTCCATTTTGGGGTAGTATTCATTAAAATGGTACGAATAGCACCTTTTAGTGAGCTACCAGGAATGTAGGGATTTCCAAAAGCATCTCGAATAAACTTATTAACTTCGTTAATAGCTCCGGCTGAATTAGGATTTCTGTCCGATTCTAAACCTGTTTCAGAGATACTATAACCTCCAAAAGAACGCTCTGCAATTCGGTTATCATTTAAGAAAGAAATAAGACGGTTATTACGTGCATTTGGACGAGTTTGAATTAGAAATGCTTCAAACTTTTCAGCAAGCCTCTTCTCTACCATTTTATTATAGAATTTCCCCATGTCAGGAAAGTAAAACTTCTTATTTTCATAGATAAATTCTCTAGAGGTATATTTCTCTCCATTGCCAATATGAATTGGAGCAAGTGTCAGGAGGCTCAATTTAAATGTTCTATAGTCATTTTTCATTTTTATACCTCCAATTTATAGAAGAGTGGTTTAGCATAGTTTAAAACAGCATGAGGGAAATCAAGTGGTCTCACATCAACAATCTGCCCTTCAAATGTTTTACTAAAAGTTGAACCAGAAGCAAATTTGTAAAGATCTTGCTTACGATAATTTTCATTGGTAGCATGACTAAATGCAAAACCACTTGATTTAGTTAATAAGTAATGACCATCTTCCATTGCTTCTTCAAGGTCAGCATCTACAGGAAGTACTGTCGTAAGGGTCATCACTTTATCGGAATGATTCTTAGTCAGTCTATCTGATAGTTCTAGTGGGATCTTTTGAATATCTAACTCAAAACGACCATAGCCACTTGAACGCTTCCCACCAAGACCTGAGTACTGAAGACTAGTCATCAACTCATTAAGCAAATCAGATTCGTTTGCGATGACGTAAAGCGAGGTATCATTTGAAAATCTGGTTGTAGCAACCTGATAAAGATTGCCATCCTTATGTGGTTGATTTTTTGTCACAGTATCAATGACAGCATGCTCTTCATTTTCAAATAAATCTCCATTGAGGTAATCGTCAACATTTTCTAGAGCAAGAAGTTGCAGTTTCTTAGACAATTTTGCTTGACGGCGAACCTCTTTGACATCAACGGATTGGTCAATTTGGTCATGTTTGGGATAACCAATAGGCTTCGGCAAAAATGGACCAAATTGAAATGGGAAAGCATCTGTGAGCGTGAAATCATCTTGGCTTGCTTCCGCAAGAAATGCATCGAGTTTTCCCATTTTTAGGGCTTCTAGCACTAGTGCTGAGAAGATACGGTCTGCTGAGAATGTTAATTTTGAGCTATCAAGAGTGCCCGAACCAAAATGAGCATTCTGAAAGGTCATGATATACATTTTATAGGTCATATTAGACCTCCGCAGTTAAAAGTTCATTTAATGTTTTAACATCATAATTACCAAATACGGTAGTAGCTTTGAGGTTTTCAAAAGCAACCTTACCGTAACCTCGAGATCCAGAACCACCAAGATAATCAAGTTCAAGCAGTTTTAAACCGTCTCGAATCACTTTGAAATCTTCTTCGACTTGATTTTCATTCTCATCTGTAATTTCATAAATCAACTCGAAATCAAAGGTACTGTTACGAATAGCACGTTCAATTTGTCTTGGTGTAGCTTCGGCAGTGATACGGTCAATTGTATTTTCAAATTTTACTTCTGTATAACTTCTTGCTCCAAGCGAGTCTAACTCATCAGCGTTTGACAAGAAGGCATCACGAAAAATTAAGCGGCCCATTTTAAATCGTTTATCTTCACTATTCCCAAATAAACGGCTAAGAACATCACTGTCTTGACTAGGGTTCTTGACAATTTCTTCGTTATACACTTTAGCAAGAAGCGTTCTCATTTTTCCTTTGAGACTTGAACCAGGAATGATCGGTAGGTTGGTAATAGGGTCTTTAATAACCGGTGAATCAATTGCACCAATGGCCGCAAAAGCATTACTAGCCCCAATATGGAGGCCTGTCTCTAAACGAATTTGAGCTGAAAATTTAATCTTAGCGAATGTCATTAATCTTTACCTCCATAAAACTTGAAATAGGCGACTAGTGCTTCCATATATCTACAAAATCTTTGAAGTGTCTCTCTATCTTTAATTTCCTTAAGTGCTTCAAGAATTTGACCTTTTTCTACCAAATCCTTAACAGGGAAGAACATCTGTCTATTAACTTTTACAGAGTTTCTTCCAGACTGATAGACGAATTGTACTCTTAAATAGGAAACATCATTTATTAATTCATCAAACTGTCTTTCTTTACTTCTATCATATAAAGAACTACATAAGGATAATAAATTTCTAATTTGTGACGTTGTTAGTAAATAATTCCCTTTATTATCCTTTTCAAGTAATGAAATAGCACGTTCTGCTTTATCTACATAATTCTCATCAGTTAAAATTGCCATGTATTAATCCTTCCTAATTTCATAAACATAGAGAAGCAAAGCTAATTCCGCCTCTTTACGGTCTGATTCACTGTTTGTATACCATTTGAAGAATAATTTCTTGAATTGTTTGAATTTATCTCTTTCATCTTTGTCCGTTAACTCTTCCAGACGTGTCAAATAGTAAGCTAAACGGGCAACATTCATCTTTACTTCACTATCGTAATTTCGAAGCAATTCAATCAATTTATAAATGAAATTTTTGCCTCGTTCATCTTGGTGATTAAAGAAATAGCGAATCTGCTCTAACTTATCGTCGTAAACATTAGTGATAAACTGGTCAAATTTAAAGGTATAGTCGGAACTAAAGAGTGAAATACTATCTTTCTCATTGCCTTTGGCTGCTTCTTCTAGCTCCCCTGTTTGATGTGCCATCAAGCTAATAGGAGTCTTATCAGCAAACAGACCTATACCAGCCGAGAGTGTTAGTTTTCCATTTGTCCATTTAATGAAGTTCTGACGAAGTTCAACAGTAAAAGCAATAATATCTTGCCAAGAGCCAATGGCAAAAACATCGTCCCCGCCGGCATAGATGATAGAGAGCTTTTTAGCACTAGCAAACTGGTTAATATAAACCTTGAAGAAAAGACTCATGCTTTGTGAGAAAGTGGCTGAGCGTGATAAGGTACTATATTGCCCATTTCCTTGTTGCGAGAAGCCGGCCATAAAAGCTGCTCCCAAATCATCCACGTCAAGACGTACAACAGCTAAACGTTTAATACCTAATTTATTTTCATTTTTAGATAAATCAGCATATTTATCTATAGTTGTGTATTGGTAATCTCCAACGAAAACATGAGTTGCCTTAACTGTACCAGCCTTATAGTCATTTTTGACATAGACACGGGAAAAAGATTCTTGGCTTAGCTTTTCAAATGCAACACCTTTAAGACAGGCGTTCGGACCAATAGGAAGCCCTTCATTTTCAGTGATAATGAAATGGTCATGGGCAATCTCTTTAGAAAATTGATACAAGCCTCGACAAATGTCACACACTTTTTGGTCATGATAAGAAACTAAATTCTCAACGGAATGACAAATCTCGCACTCTCTTTCAGAAGATTTACCGCCCCTGTTCAACAACATAAGGGTTTGATAATCATACCTTGAGATTTTTTTCTCAGAAATCATGCGACTAGCCTTTTGATAGACCTGTCTATAGCTTTCAGGTGAGTTCAGTTCGCTCATGATATCCTTAGCCGCAAAGCTTCCCCAACCAAAGGCGACATATAATCTGGTTTGGAAATTTGCCAATAAAAATTGATTGAAATCTTTTTCAAATTGAACGAGTGTTTCTACCGTTTTTTCAGTATTAGCTAGGACAAAGTAAGCATGTCCGCCACCGACATAGAGCAAGTTAGCCCGATTGAGGCCTAGTTTATCAAGTAAACTATCTGCTATATACTCACTCATAAAGTCAAGATACAAAGATCTAGCCTTCAATTGTTTAGCAGCACCACTCGTCGCTATATTGTAGATAAAGTCTTGAATCCCCGATAAGTCAAAGCTAGCTAGGAGAAAAGCTTCTTCCTCATAAAAAGCTGATGCTTTAGTAAACAAGTCCTCCTTATAGTTATGACGACCTTTGTCTTCCAAGTAATCATAGATGGCTAGAGCAAAAGCTGCCGTTAGACGACTATGCTCAGCAAGTGAAATATCAGCGATTTCCTTAGTATTGGTTGAAGACGGCACAAAAGAGAGGGTTGCTTCGAACAGATTTAACAGAGAATCAATTTGTGCTTGATTAAACTCAAATTCTGCCAATTCATTCTTGATACGCGTCGCAATCGCTGCATAATCACCTTTTGAGAAAGGTTCATAGTTAGCCGACGCAAAGTTAGGTTCAGATTTCAAGTCTAGAACCGTCGGTTTAAAATAGCGTTTATCCGTTTGAGTTCCAAATACGTTGAAAATATCAGCCTGGTTTGTATAGGTATCCCAAATCTTAGCTGATGCTCCCTCATCGCTTTCCTCGTTTGACTGTCTTCTGTCGACACCAGAGGCGATGTTATCTGCGATATAAGTTATGTAAGCAAGATGGTCATTTCCCAGTTTATCACTCTGGTAGTTAGCCATGTGATATCTAATTTGATCGGAAATAACTTGATTATCAGCAATCTCATCAAACCAATCCGCGCCTACCAGGGCGTGTTTTTTCCGTTCTCCTGTCGCCCTTTGAATGACCTTACCGATATCATGCAAAAGAGCTCCGTAAAATAAATCAATCTTTTCTTTCTTCAAGCTTTATCCCTCCCATACCGAGACTCGTTTTCATGCCAAGACCTGAATATTCACCGAATGTTAGAAGCATTTTGACATAAGCTTTTAGAGTTTGAGCACCTTTTACTTTAAAGGTTAACCTTCCTCTAAAGGCAGGAATTCTTTGCCCGTGCACCCTGAAATAACTGGTCTCCAAGCGATAATTCGTGATTGTGCTGTGTTCAGCTAGGTAATCTAAGGTATCTTCTTCAATTTCAGGCTGATTTTCAACCAACCTTCCATACTTTTGCATCAAACTTTGAAAAATCAAACGCATAGACGGGAAGATGACGTAGGAACCTTGAGATTTGAAACCTGTCGGAGTCTCAAAAATGATTGAAAAATAGGTTTGATTGTCCTCACTATTGAAAATCTCTAACAGTTTATCTGCCCCCAACTCCTGAATCTCAACTTTTTCGACACTGAGTTTAGGCAAGTCGTTTAAGGACACCTCTTTAATCTGTAATAAGGTCATAAAAACTTTATCCTCGAGGTCATCTGTAAGTAGATGCACGACCCACTGCGTGTCTTCTCTTCCTTGGATTACCTTAGTTGCATAGGGATTTGTTTGCTGCTGATGCAGATAATTAACATAGTCACTATCCAACTGCTCCATCAAGAAGCCATGAAATTTAACAGCCAAATCTTGTGCAGGATGGTCGATCCTCTTAAAAGTAAATACTAATTTTTTCATTCGACTCCTTCATCTTTGTATGAAAAAACCCCAAAAGCTGAAAGTACTTTTCACCTCATTGGGGCGCCCTTAATGTGCTTTTAGTGTAACACTTTCTGGAAGCGGTGTCAAGACTGTTTTCAAAATTTTCAAAAAAGTCCCCTCTCGAGGTAAATAGGTTTATATCGAGAAAAGTATGAGGTTCAAGCAAATAGGAATATGTTTCCGTCCCCTCTCGAGGTAAATAGGCTTGTATCCGAACAAAGCTATAAACCTTACGTCAAAATGCAGATTTAGTTTCCGTCCCCTTTCGAGGTAGGTAGGTTTATATCGTACATACACATACAACTTTGAATTTTACCCAACAAAGTTTCCGTCCTCTCTCGAGGTTGATAGGTTTATATCACTGCTAAATACGGTACATGGTTAAAACGCTTTGAGTTCCCATCCCCTCTCAGGGTATATAAGCTTATATCAAAGGGACACCAACTACAAGTGAAGATCTCGCATCAGTTCCCGTCCCCTCCCGAGGTAAATAGGTTTATGTCATTATAAGGCTAGCACTTATAATCCTGGGAATTAAATAGTTTCCGTCCCCTCTCGAGGTACATAGTTTTATATCAAAAAGGTATGCGTGCTAAGCACAAAAAACCATTCAGTTTCCGTCCCCGCTCAGGGTGGATAGGTTTATATCCCTAAAGAAGAGAGGCGATACATTAAATTACAAGCAATGTTTCCGTCCCCTCTCGAGGTAAATAGGTTTATATCAGGCGGTGCTATTGTTTGGTTTGTGCCTTGGATTTAGTTACCGTCCCCTCTCGAGGTAGATAGGTTTATATCAGGTAACGGTCAATAATGATGGCACATTTACCAGTGTGTTTTCGTCCCCTCTCAGGATGAAAAGAATTACATCAAAACAATTACTAAAGTTATGTTAGGTGTGGCCCAGTTTTCGTCCCCTCTCGAGGTATATAGGTTTGTATCAAGATGGTTCTGTAGATGCTTATGTACAATCAACCTTTGAGTTTCCGTTCCCTCTCGAGGTAATTAGGTTTATATCAGTTTTGAGTGGTCGTTTGACGAAAAAAGTGGAAGTGAGTTTCCGTCCCCTCTCGAGGTAATTAGGTTTATATCGGTAAAAACTACTCGGTTGGTGATACTATCACGTTTCCGTCCCCTCTCGAGGTATATAGGTTTATATCCGGTTGGACATTGGTTAACGGTTCAATATCAATGTGTTTCCGTCCCCTCTCGAGGTATATAGGTTTATATCTATGCCTTTACCCACCCTATAGCATTTGGCAAGAAACAGTTTCCGTCCCCTCTCGAGGTATATAGGTTTATATCAGATAAAATAATATGAAACAGTTTACAATGAATGGGTTTCCGTCCCCTCTCGAGGTATATAGGTTTATATCTGTTGGTATTGATGGTTACACTCCTTGGTCTGTGTTTCCGTCCCCTCTCGAGGTATATAGGTTTATATCTGACTTACAAATAAAGAAAGGAGTCATTTATTATGACAGTTTCCGTCCCCTCTCGAGGTATATAGGTTTATATCCAGAGTATGCGAAAACATCTCACTCCAGATGAACAGGTTTCCGTCCCCTCTCGAGGTATATAGGTTTATATCAGATAAAACAATGAACATTACTAAATACATTTACGAGTTTCCGTCCCCTCTCGAGGTATATAGGTTTATATCCCTATATCTTGTGCTCTAGACAGTTGCTAGAGACACAAGATGTAGGACCTACTGGAAACACTATCTATATTGTACCATATGATTGCAGGCCTATAAAGGCTTAGAAGAAGAGAATGTCATCTAATTTTTCAGCACTATTGTAGGGGCTAAAACTAGTCACCTCTTCTTTAGTTGTCACATACACGATTATGCTGTCT
>OGHJ01002599.1_pt1 | contig 14921 bp, 20 predicted proteins | sample 1571351 | NCBI WGS metagenome assembly OGHJ01 (sample SAMEA2582037, study PRJEB24529) | metagenome | biome: Human gut stool | place: China | collected 2011 | reverse complement strand
ACAGCGGCCGCAGATAGGGGTCTACCTTCTGCTGCAGGTCACCGGGCAGAAAGCCCAGCTTCTCCCCTGCCTCCACCGCCGGGCGGGTCAGCACGATGCGGGAGACATCTTTGGCCTTGAACGCCTTGACAGCCATTGCCACAGCAAGGTAGGTCTTGCCGGTACCCGCCGGGCCGACGCCAAAGGTGATGGCGTTGTTCCGGATGGAGTTGAGGTACTCTTTCTGGCCCAGGGTCTTGGGACGGATAGGCCGGCCTTTGACTGTCACCGTCACGAAATCTTCGGTCAGCTCCCGGACACGCTTTTCCTCACCGTCATGCGCAAGGCTCAGGCAGTAGCGCACCGTCTGGTCTTCCAGCGGTGTATGGTTCTCGATAAGGAGAAGCATCCCCTCCACAGCACGGGCCGCAGCTGCAACATTGGCCGGTTCGCCCGAAATGCGCAGCATTGTACCGCGGCACACCGCCGTCACCGAAAATTCTTTCTCCAGCATACGGATGTTCCGGTCACAGTTCCCGAATACGGCGGCTGCGATCTCTACGCTGTCTAATTCAATGCTCTTTTCTGCCATGCGGCTCCTCCTGAATGTCACTAGATTCTGCCTCTATTGTACCACCAAAACAGCGCGAAGAAAACTATGAAAATTGCACAAAATTTTTCAACCGCATATGGCGGTTTGGCAGAACACTCGAAACCTGCTCTATCAGCCTTTTCAAAGCCGTCTCTGGGGCAGCTGTTTCGATTGCATTTTGATATTTTTGTGGCCCGCGCAACACATATTGAGAGGATTCTTGTCATTTCACTATAAAAATGGTATAAATTTGATAATGAGTTCCTATTTCGAGTATTTTCTTTTTATGATTGGATCGAGGTGAAACATATGTCCAAACCCACACGCACTTCCATTATCATCCGTGAAGGCCGGAAGCGTGCCGGGCTCACGCAGCAGGAGCTTGCAGATAAGCTTGGCATTACAACGGGTGCAGTCAGCAATTATGAAAACGGCGTAAGCTTCCCCAAAGCAGAGGTGGCTTTCGGACTCTGCGACATCCTCGATATAACACCTCGCGAATTATTTGAGAGTGAGTGAGATTGAGAACGCTCGGCGTCCCAGCCAAACAAAAATCCCCGAAAAGCCAGGCGCGAAGCCACTTTTCGGGGATTTTACTTTGGAGCTACTGATCCGATTCGAACGGACGACCTGCTCATTACGAGCTATAAAAGGGACTTTTAATGTGTTGTGTCGTGTTGTTTCATTGTCAAATAAATTGCGTGATGCAATTATTTTGTTTGTCCGATGCTGTATCGTGCAATCTCGTTAATTACTTCGATTTTTCGAGGATGTTGCGGTTTTTGTTGCGGTCAAGTTGCGGTTTTTAAGTATCCTGTTTATAGGACGAATACGAGCCATCAAGAGACACGACGAAGCAGAATCAAATCCAAGCTTTCTTCTTTTCTGGCTGCTTCAAGGCTTCCCTTACCGTCTGACCGACCCGGCGGATGCTGTCCTCGTTGGCATGGGCGTACATCCGCAGCGTGGTGCTGCTGTCAGAATGCCCCAGCCGTGCGGCGACGCTGACTACATCGGCACCGTTGGTGATGGCAAGACTGGCAGACGTGTGGCGCAGCTTGTGCGGGTGGAAGTGCTCTATCCCATACCGTTTGCCAAATCGCTGGAAGTAACGAGTTGGAGTGTCTGGGTGCATAGGCTCCGGGCTGTCGTCCTGCGTAAACACCCAGCGCACCGTTACCGGCTGACTCTGCCGCAGCTCCTGCAAAAGCGCGGCCACGTCAGACGAGATGTCTACAACGCGGGTCTTGCCGTTTTTGGGCAGAGTCTCGTACACGCCCCGCTCGGAGGTGTACTGCAAATTCCTCTCGATGGTAATCGTGTTGGTATCAAAATCCACCGACTGCCATTGCAGCCCGCAGGCCTCGCCCCGGCGGCAGCCCGTATCGATAAGCAGCAGGATAAACGCCCGCCACTTGAGCGGCTCGCCATCCAGACAGCGCAGAATATACCGCGTCTCCTCTGCAGTAAAAGCCTTGTGCTCTGTAGGAAGGGCTGCATCCTTCGACTTCCGGGGGCGCGGAACCTTGTCCATTGGATTCCAGTCTATCGTATCATCCAGCAAGGCAGCCTTAAACAGGTTATGTAGTACAGCATACACCTTTGTTACGCTGGCGAAGGCAAGCTCCTCTGACAGACTGGAAAGTAACGCCTTTATCATGGCCGGGGTGATCTCCGGCAGCAGCACATGGCCCAGAGCCGGAAAGACATGCTGCTCCAACAGCTGGGTATAACTGGCCCGGGTCTTTTCCGCCAGCGTGGCGGCTTTCTCTGGCAGATAGACGGCTTCAGCATATTGCCGGAAGGTTTTGATTTTGGCCGCCTCTACGGCTTCCGCAGCGGCCTTTTGCGCAGTCTCTTCACGGGTCAGCACTTCCCCATCCGCCAACTGCTGCTCCAATTCAGCGGCGAATTTCTGTAGCTCCCGCTGAATGGTACGCTTGCTCCATGTCGGCTCTGGGCGGAAGGTGCGCCAGACACGCCGCCCTCGCCCATTGCTGGCCTGCACCTCGTAGATTCGGTTTCCGTTTTTGTCAAGTTTCTCCTTGAAACTCGCCATAAAAATACACCTCCATATGGGTACACTTTGCGAAGAATAAGAAAATAGGGGAAAATCGCAATGTCCAAGTGTGCGATGACCCCGCAAGGGTGAGCAGCTTACGAAACGCTCTCGGTGCGCCAACACCGGGGGCGTTTTTCTTTTACATACAGGTGAGTGATATTCTACGCCTTGCGGCACCCTGTCACTCCCGGAGGCTAAACATATCCACAAAAGCAACGTGCAAATTTTGCACATTGCTTTATGTCTTCAGTTGTTTTACTGCCTTATCAAAATCAGACACAATTTTCTGCGTCGGATTGAACAGCTCATACTCTGCCTCAGCCTTCTCTTTGGCCTTCCGAGCAGAAATTTTTCCTTTATCCGGCAGAATATCATAACGCCGGAATGACAAAAACTCGTTGATACTGGATGCAAACTGTTCCATCGTGAAGGTGTTTTCCCGTTCTATCAAATCTTCAATATAATCGAAATAGCCCGACACCGTGCGCTCCAGCTGGCGAATCTGCTTTTCGGAGAGGTAATTCTTCGCCACCGATACGTCCGATTTCAGCACCCGACCCTCGGGGGCGTTTTTCCATGTAGTCAGGCCCATATGTTCCTTGGTGTGGTCAGCCTTGTTATAGACGATTTCCGCTGCTGTCTGGCCGGTGATGGCATAGTGAAATTTATTCTGCACCATTGCATAAAAATCCTTTGTCACCAGTGAGTTTCGGTCATAATCGATGCTGCACTCTGCAAAAATGTCCGTCACCTGCTGCCAAATACGCCGCTCGCTGGCCCGGATGGAACGGACGCGCTCAAGCAGCTCACGGAAGTAATCTTTGCCGAAGGCATCCTTGCCCTGCTTCAGGCGCTCATCATCCAGCACGAAGCCCTTGGTCATGTACTCCTTGAGAATACCGGTCGCCCAGATACGAAAGCGTGTGGCCCGGCGGGAGTTGACGCGATAGCCCACGGAGATAATTGCATCAAGATTGTAAAAATTTGTCTCTTGTGTTTGTGTCTTGTCCTCTAGCGCTCCGTGGTGAGTGGTTGTTTCCATTTTGGAAACAACCACTTTTTCGTCAAGCTCGCCCTCTTCAAAGATTTTTTTGAGGTGCTTGCTTATTGCAGGCTTTTGCACACCAAATAGCTCTGCCATGCCCTGCTGAGACAGCCAAATGCTTTCATCTTTTACGATAGCATCGACCGAAACATCTTCTTCAGCCGAACGGTATATTAAAAACTGAAAGTTGTTCTCCATTTTTTCTCCCCTCACACCCAATGCGTCCAGCCGACAGCCCGGCCCTCGATTTTCACTTCATTCAGCGTCTCGCCTGTATAGACCAGCGGCGCATAAGCAGCATTGGCTGGCATCAGAGTCAGGGTGTCACCGCTGTAATACACCCGCTTCAAGGTCGCCTCATCCCCGATACGCACCGCCGCGATCTCACCGTTCTCCACCTCCGGCTGTATACGGATATACACCACATCTTTATCGTGGATACCGGCATCCACCATGCTGTCACCGTGGCAGGTCAGGGAAAAGTCGCACCGGATGTTCTCCGGCACGTCCACCATCTTTTCGATGTTCTGCTCTGCTGTAATGGGGTCGCCGCAGGCTATGCTGCCGATCAGCGGCACCTTTTTCATCTTCGGCATCGGCTCAAAGCCCGGCGGGATGGGGGCGGGAGAAGTGGGCTTGGGAGTCGGCTGCTCTTCCCAGCCCATCAGGTAGGCGGGAGTGGTCTGCAAAATCTTCGCAAGTTCCGCAAGGCTATCAACCGGGACCTTTTCAATATCTCCTTTTTCATATCTATAGATTGTGGCAGGAGAAACCCCGAGACGCTCTGCTACCTTTTCCGCAGAGAATCCGATTTCTTTTCTACGTTGCTTCATTCTTTCGCCGGTGGTCATGTTCATCACCTCTTGATAAGAGAATACACGAAAAGTCGCAAAATTGCAATAGCGTTTTGCAAATTCAAAAAAGATTTTCGCGAAAACGCAAGTCGTCTATTGACTTCTTGCTTCTGTCGTGTTACTCTATGTGCAGAGGCTCGCGTTTATGCGAGTCACGAAAGGAGGTGAACCACTCATGTCTACCAACATGAATCTTCTGCGCGGCAAGCTGAAAGAGCGCGGTGTGACCCAGCAGGAACTTGCGCAGAAAATCGGCATGGATTCAAGCACTTTGTCCCGCAAACTTGCATCTGATGGTCTGAAATTCACCGTCGGCGAGATGCATGACATCGCCGCAACCTTGAACCTGTCCGCCAACGAATGCAAGTCTATCTTTTTGCTCTGATACTCGCATTTTTGCAAGTTCCATTTTCAAAGGAGGTGAAGAAAATGATTATTACTCGCCGCAAGCTGTTTGCCGACACAGTTCTCGACAATCTGCTGGACGCACAAAAAAATATGGCATCTGCCGAAAAGGTAGACGCCAAAGGTCTGATTCTGCTGAGCCGATTTATTTTACATCTTCTGAAGAAGATGGATGACGAAATCATACATCTCAGTTCGGAAGCAAAGGAAAAGCGGAGTCAGCCCCCAGTAAATGATTTGGATAATTTTCACGGCTAGCTTATCTCCCGAAATTCCAGACAGCTCACATAATTTTACGGGAAGGAAAATTATCAACTGAACCCAGTATAAAGGAGACAAGCATTCCAGCACTCCCATGCGGAAATAACCTTTTGCCTCCTGAAAACCGGTCATCACCAACGCTGCCACATCCTGGCGCTTATTTGCCAGATTATCAAAAACCGAAACCGTCGTTGTCATTACTTTACCGTATCCTATAGGCGCACAGTGCGGCACTTTAGAGTCAGTCACATGGGCCTGTCGAAAAAGTTTTTGTGTTGGTGCAACATAAAGTAAAAACGTACTTTCTTGACCCTTAAGGTAGCGAAAATACTTCTTCTCGTAATAATTTGTTCTCAGCAAGCCAGACACACAAAAAGCAAAGCGATACCCCAGTATCGCCAAGAACCCCAACAGCAAATACTTCATGATTCCACCTCCTTTCTGGGTTCCAGTATACCGCAAGAAAGAGGTGTACACAAGGAGGTTAACCAAATGGACAACAACAAAAAGCCCAGCGAGCCGTCGGAAGCGGAACGCTGGGCGCTGAAAAATGTGCCGACAGCACAGCTCGTTGCAGAACTATCCAATCGGGAAGGCGTAGAAGCAACAATAGCAGAGCCCTACCAAGATGCCGAAGTCAAGGTAAACGGCCCCGCCATTGTGCTCGTGGTCATTGATTAACCAATTCTGCGATACGGGTACGAGCGCTTAATGTACGCATGAAAATACTTACCCTTTGACGGAGCGTTCATCAGCGATTCATAGACGCTTTGCGGCACACCAGAATACTCGTATAGTCCGCCGCTATGAAATGAAATCCAAAGCGTAGTGCCTGCATATCCGACTGCTGCGAGGTCGGACGAAGAAACAGGAATCATCTGCATATTTTTCACCTCCCTTCTGTCCCTCTATTCTACCGCAGAAGGGAGCCAAGCACAAGGAGGTACATCCCACATGAACGATCTACAGATTTTCGAAAACCCCGAGTTCGGGCAGGTGCGCACCGTCGAGCTTGACGGCCAGCCGTGGCTCGTCGGTGCCGACGTTGCAACCGCACTCGGCTACAAGAATCCTCGCAAAGCGCTGGCCGACCACATCGACCCCGAGGACAAGGGTGTAACGAAACATGACACCCCCGGCGGCGAGCAGGAGATACTCATCATCAACGAGTCCGGCCTTTACAATCTGATCCTGAGCAGCAAGATGCCGAAGGCCAAAGCTTTCAAGCACTGGGTCACAAGCGAGGTTCTGCCCGCTCTGCGCAGAAACGGCGTATATGAGACCGTCAAGGCCCAGCAGCACATTGAGCAGTTGGAAACCGCCAACGAGCGCTTGACCGCAGCCATTCAGGCCGTGAGCACTGCCAAGGAGCAGCTTGCGGATGTCACTGACCTGCGCAATGACTTCATCAAGCACCGCGACGATTACAAAGCCCGCTTCATTCAGGCCAAGGCCAACTATGGCAAGATCTGTGACAGCCTCCGTCAGGCCGAGGGCCTTGTGCAGCGAGCACAGGCCGAGCTTGACAGCCGCATTGACCAGTTGAAAATCGTCGCCTTTGGCCTGCCCGCTTTCGACCAAATCATGGCCGACATCTTTACCACTGAGAAAAAGGAGTGAACACCATGAGGAAGCATACGCCTCCCGTCCCCTCTACCCCGTTCATGAATGTCCGCGATGCTGCCCGGGCCACCGGGCTTTCGGAATACTACCTGCGCAAAGAGCTCGATAAAGGCACCATTCCTCACATCAAGAGTGGCCGGTGCATCATGATCAACGTCCCCGCCCTGCTGGTGCAGCTGGGTGTGCCGCAGAAATAAAAAGGAGGCATCCGCATGAGAATCAAATCTGGCGTCTGGTACTGGCTGGCGGTGGCCAGCGGTGCCGTCGGGATGCTGTATGCACTTGGCTTTGCAGGCAGCATCGAAGCTCTCGGTGTCATCTCCAACACCGACCTCATCACCGCGATGGTGCTGCTGTTGCTGGCGCTGTTCTTCGTCCAGCTGGGCGACCATGCCGCAGAGCGTGAGGCTCAGCGCCGCAAGTACATCGACCGCCGCCACGCCCGCACCGAAGAGCCGGAGTACCGGCAGAACCGGAGGGACGCATGAACGCAAAAAAGCCCGTCGGTGCTGGAACACCGGCGAGCTGCGGGGATGATGGATTGTCTACGCCCATCGTCCCCGATGATAGCACATCAGAAAGGATTTTGCAAATGAAAGGTATTTTAGCTGAACCGGGCAAGGCCCCGGTGATCGCATCCCTTCCCGACAGCCTGTGGGCCATTGAGAACCGGCTGGGCATCCCCTGCGAGATGATCGTGCTGCCCCGCACCCCGGCGGTGCTGTTCGTGGGCCGGTACGATGGCCCCATCCAGCCCGCCAGTCTGCTCAACCGGAAGTACCGGGGTCGTCAGCTTTACGGCTCCATCCTCTGCTACGGCTGGAAGGGCAACAACATCCAGCCCATGAGCAAAGATGTGCAGACCGAGATGCTGGACCGCCTGAAGGGCGCGGAGGTGAGAGTGTGACTACCTATATCTGCAAGTGTGGGCAGAGAGTGCAGAAATCCAGCAACGCCGACAATACCGGCAATCGTCTGGAAGGATATGGCCCGGGCCATGAATGCTATGGCTGTCCCTACGCCATGCCGTGGGGCGGCAACAAGTGGGACAAGGCTGCCAAGCGTTTCGTGCAGGATATTAAGGGCTACGAATGTCGGACGAGCAGAACGCTCTCATATGACTCCCACTTTATCGGCTCGACCAAAGACAAATGCACCTGCTCTGTGGTCAGCCTGGATTTCGGCTTCCTGGAACAGATCAGTGCATGGGTCAAAGATACTTTCCCTCTGGGCGAACTCACTGGCGGCTTTTCTCAAGACGAGATTCGCCCCACTGATTACTCCCACAATGGCCGCTACTGCTGTACATTCGTCTGCGCTTCCAACAAAAAGGGCATTGCTGCCAAGGCAGCTTTGTTCGCCCGATTTTTTGATCCGGATGGAAGCCGCAAGGGCATAACCCCACAGCAGGAAATGGAAAAAATCCTGGCTGACATCAGAAAATGCACACAAGAGCCCCCGGCGGCGGAGGATGCGGCCGTGGCTGCGCTGCCCCCTGCAGAGGCTGCCGCACCGGGGTTTGACTTCGGCGCAGACGCTCAGACCAACGCTCTGCTGCTGCAGGACGCTCAGACCTTTATCACCGGCAACATGGCCCGCATCATGGCCGCAAAACACGCCCACGACCTTACCGCCAACCACTATAAAGGCAGTTGGGGCAGGTGGTGCGCTGCCGTCGGTATCAGCCGGGACACCGGCGACAATATGGTGAGAGTTGCCGAACAGTTCGGCAACATCGAAATCGAGGGCAAGCCCATTCTGGATGTCCAGCCCTTGAAGCTGCTTTACGCTGCCGCCAAGCCCTCCACCCCGCAGGAGATCAAAGAGGCAGTTTTCTCCGGAGATATTACTACTTATAAAGAATATCAGGACGTCATGGCTCAGCTCAAGGCCGAACAGGAGCGGGCCGCTGCCGCCGAAGCCCGGGAAGAGGAAGCATGGAAGATGCAGAGCAAGGCCGAAGCCCGTGCCAAAACCGCCGAGAGTCATCTGGAAGCCGCCCACGCCGACATTGATGGGTTACAAGAGCAGTGCGCTCAGATGTCGCAGCGGGCAAACGACGCAGAAGAGGCCCTGAAGCACCAGCCCATCGTGGGCGTCATCGACGAGGAAGAAATTGACCGCCGCGCAGATGCCCGGAACGCAGAGCTTGCCAAGGACAACGCAGACCTGAAAAAGCAGATAGCGGCTCTCCACTCCAAAATCAGCGACGCTGCACAGGCCGATTTTGAAAATGCCAACAGCATCGCCTTCTCCTGCCGCCGTGCATGGGACACCGGAAAGGGCAGTTACTCCCGCCTGGTCGGCGAGGACTTGGAAACGACCTTTGCCAGCTTATGTGAAACATTGAACAGCATCCGTGAGGAAGCTGCACGGCTCTGCCGTCAGCCGCCGGAATATGACGGAGGTGGAGAAGATGAGTAATCCGCTTGCCCGCAGAGCGCGAATCAAAGACCTGTCCAACAAGGCCGAGGGCATTTTCCAGTACGTCGGGAACGACAATGTGCTGTTCCGGCTCATCAGTACCGGCAACAAGCTCACCAGCGACGTCAACTATGCTGTGGCTCTGTTCACCGGCTTCGCCCGCAGCCATCAGCTGGGCAGTCAGGAGACCCGCCGCACAATCGACTCGATTTATCGCCGGGTCGGTGAGCTCATGTGCCTCATCGACATCGTTCATGCCGCTGCTGGCGAAGAAATCATGCCTGAGCCGTATGAATCCATAGATTTTTGTTACATGACCGAGTACCGCACCATGCTACGGGAGGCCGTCATTCGTGGGATGCCGGACAACTACAAAGGCCCGGCACAGAATTCCTACGCCATCAGCCTCGTCAAACCAAGCGTTGGCTACGGCGATGGTTACACACCGGACGAGTACGATGACGATTTCTTTGCCCGTTTCACTCGCCAGGAAGAACCCCGGGACCGGAAGCTCGTCTTCCGTTGCACCAAATCCGAGCTTGACGCCATCAAGCGTTATGCAAATATCATCGATATTAAATTTACCGAGGAGGAAATTCACCATGCCTGAAAAAATGAACCAGTCTCCTGCTGAAATGCTCAACCAGAATGCGGCTGTCGCCCAGAACGCCGAGGTGCCTGCACCTGTTGCGCCCACTGCACCCGCTCAGCCTCCGCAGCGTCAGAGCTACGCCGAGAAGGTGCAGGGCCTGACCATTGACGAGCGCAACTGGATGCTTGCAAAGTCCAAAGCCGCCGCGATGGCGCAGCTGCCCGAAGGTTTTCTGCCTCAGACCTACACCGGCAATCCCGGCGCGTGTGCCATCGCCTGCGAGATGGCCCTGCGCATGGGCGTCTCGCACCTTTTCGTCATGCAGAACCTTTACGTCGTCCATGGTATGCCCACATGGAGCGGCAAGAGCTGCAAGGCTCTCATCGACAACAGCGGCCAGTTTGCAGGCCGCACCCGCTACCGCATGGAGGGCGAAGAAGGCACCGACAACTGGGGCTGCCGCCTGATCGGCGTGGACAAGCTCACCGGCGAAAAGGTCGAAGGTCCGAAAGTCACGGTCAAGATGGCAAAGGATGCCGGGTGGTGGAACAAGAATGGCAGCTACTGGCCCAAAATGACCGAAATGATGCTCAAGTACCGCGCCGCCGCTTACTTTGCCCGCGCCGAGTGTCCGGAGGTCCTGATGGGCGCCAACATCGACTACGAGGTAGGCGCTGGCGACGCCGAGGAAGAGGGTGTGGCCCATGCTTAATGTTGTTGCATTGATGGGTCGTCTGGTCTACGAACCGGAATTGAAGACCACCCAGAACGGCACCAACGTGTGCAGTTTCCGCATTGCCTGTGACCGCAACTTTGCCCGTCAGGGCGAGCAGCGTCAGGCCGATTTCATCGACATCGTCGCATGGCGCCAGCAGGCAGAGTTCGTCTCCAAGTATTTCCAGAAGGGCAGTCTGATCGCCATCGAAGGCAGTCTCCAGACCCGCCAGTATCAGGACAAGAACGGAAACAACCGCACCGCTGTGGAGGTCGTGGCAAACAACGTCAACTTTGCTGGCTCCAAATCGAATGGCAGCAATCAGGGCGGCAGCAGCTATCAGAATGCTGCTCCGTCCTACCAGAACGCAGCTCCTGCCCGTCCGGCTGCTGTGGAGGCAGCTCCCAGCTATTCTGCCGGCAATGCAGATGACTTCGCTGTCATCGACGACAGCGATGACCTGCCGTTCTGATTCCCGAACCGGTGTTTTAACCGTAAAAATCCAACAGGAGGTAATAAGCAATGGCTTTTGAAAGAACCGAAGGCTCTCGCCCCGCACGCCCCATGCGTCGCGGCCGCAAGAAGGTTTGCAGCTTCTGTGTCGATCGCATCGACACCATCGATTACAAGGACGTTCCCCGTCTGCGTAAGTACGTCTCTGAGCGTGCAAAGATCATTCCCCGCCGTGTCACCGGCACCTGCGCTTTCCATCAGCGCGCACTGACCGTGGCTATCAAGCGTGCTCGTCACGTTGCTCTGATGCCCTACGTCAGCGACTAATCTGAGATAATCAACCCAATCAAAATAATCAGCAATTAGCAAAGCGCCCTCACCGATGACAAGGTGAGGGCGCTTTTTTGGTTTGCTTTAGAGAGTTGACCTCTTCGCCAGAGGCTCCCCTACTAGGGGAGCTGGCGAGGAGCTTGCGACGAGACTGAGAGGTTGTACGAAGGACAGCCTGACCGTGAGCCGCTGCGGGACAAAACCTCTCCGTCATCGCTGCGCGATGCCACCTCCCCTATCGAGGGGAGGCCTTGGCATTCCGCAAGGTATCATCTCCAAATAGCAAAAAGCGCCCGACACCTCAATGAGATGCCGGGCGTTGCTTTTTATGCGGTTATTTACAGCGTCTTGCAGAACTCTTTCAGGTAGGCGCGGAACGCCTCGCCGATCTCGGGGTGCTGCAGGGCCAGCTCCACCTGTGCCTCAGCGACTTTGAGCTTGTTGCCCATGTCGTAGTGCTTGCCGGTGAACTCCACAGCCGTCATACCGCCGTAGCTGCGGGCATACTCGGCCATGGCGTCGGTCAGCTGGATCTCGCCGCCGGCACCGGGCTTGGTCCTGGCGAGGATGTCATAGATCTCCGGGGTCAGCAGCACACGGCCCAGAATGGAGTAGTTGCTGAACTCCTGACCCTTCTTGGGCTTCTCGATCATATCGTCCACAAAGAAGTAGTTGTCGTGGATGGGGGTGGTCTTGAGGCTGCAATAACGGCTCACGTCGGCCCAAGGCACGGCGGACACACCGGCAGCCGGGCGGCCAAACTCTTCGTAGGCACGGATGAGCTGAGCGCAGACCGGGTCCTCGCCCCAGATGACGTCGTCACCGTAGATGACCACGAAGGGGTCGTCGCCGGTGAAGGGCTTAGCCATGCTGACAGCGTGGCCGAGGCCGAGGGTCTGCTGCTGGCGGACGAAGAAGATGTTGGCCAGATTGGAGATGCCGAGGCACTCTTCCAGCATCTTCTCCTTGCCGGGAGCAGCAAGTTTTGCTTCCAGCTCGGGGCTGCGGTCAAAGTGGTCCTGGATGATGTCCTGATTGCGGCTCACGATGATAAGGATGTCGGTGATGCCGGAACGGACAGCCTCCTCCACCAGATACTGGATGGCGGGTTTGTCCACGAGGGGGAGCATTCCTTTGGGCATCGCCTTGGTGGCGGGCAGCACGCGGGTGCCAAGACCAGCGGCGGGGATGACTGCCTTGGTGACTTTTTTCATGGTTCAAACTCCTTCACATTTATAGCAATTCAACTTTTTAATGCAACAGCAACAGCGTTGAATTGCATATCGCAAATATGCTGTTTGGATGTTGCACTAATTTCTTGACTTGCGATAGATTCACGGCTGGGTGTATCAGCCATAGAAAGCGTTGAGGATGGCCTGCAGATCCGGGCCGAGCAGCAGGGTGAACGCACTGCCGCAGACACTCAGGAGCAGGACACAGAGAAAGACCGCGCCGAAGCTGACGCCGCCCTGGGCGCGGAGCACGGCCTGACGCTGCTGGGCATCGGGGAACTCAGACTGGATGCGGCGGATGTGGTCGGCGGCGCTCTTGCGGTAGAGCCACTTGCCGTACATACCGCGCACCAGCATCAGCACGAAGCTGAGGACAGAGCAGACGCGGGCAAATACCGTCAGAGCTGAAGCGCTCATGGCCGGGGCGAGGGCGCTGCCGGAGAGCTGCAGCATCTCGATAAAGGTGGGCGCTGCCAGCAGAAGTTCAGCGGCCAGAAAGCCAAAGGCCGGCTTCCACGCCTTGCGATAGAAGAAGTAGAAGGGACCGAACAGCAGAGCCGAAAAGCTCATGGATACTTTGCTCTTCTGGAGCTGCATCCGGCTGTAAGCGGCGAGGTAAGCGGGGGCGGCGGGGCCGATATAGTCCAGCCAGTCCTGACGGGCGATGCCGTCCATCTTGGCCTCTTTGCCGAAGGCGTCCTCAAAAAACTCCTTTTCCGGGTCAGCGGAAGTGCCGAACTGACGGTACATCTGGGAGTAGTCGAAAGTCTCTTCACCGCTGCCGCGGGAAGAAGGAGGCTCCTGCCCCTCGGGGGGCAGCACAGCACCGCAGCAGCGGCACGTTTCCTCGTCCCGCAGGGTGCGCTCGCCGCAGGACGGACAGGTGCGGAGCTGGCTCTCCTCGTAGGGGAACTTCCACTCGTAGCCGGCGGCGTGGGCAGGGCGGTGGATGCACTGGCCCAGCTTCTCGTAGCAGACGCGGTGATAAGGCGCGCCGCAGTCGGGGCAGACCACGATGTCATCCTGAAGTGTGAGGGGCTTGCCGCAGCCCTCACACGGACAGCCATAGTATTTTGGCATAACATCCTCCAATGAATATGGTAGTTTACCAGTATTATACACTTAAAATGCGGAAAAGAAAAGGCGAAAATCTTCAAATTTCCAGCACAATGGTATTTTTTCCTCTTTACTTTATCATGGATTCTGGGTATACTAATGAAGTATCTGTGTATAAACTGTATCTTTTAGGAGTAAATCTCTCCGTCATTGGCCGAGTCCTCGGGCAGGCTTTCCTTCGTACAACCTCTCCGTCACGCCTACGGCGTGCCACCTCCCCTGGTAGGGGAGGCTTTGACAGTCCCCGCAAAGTGAACGGTTTCGCCAGAGGCTCCCCTACTAGGGGAGCTGTCGAGCGTCAGCGAGACTGAGAGGTTGTACTAAGACGGGCCTGCCCGTGTGCGTGGCTGATGATGAAGAGGCTGCTCCTGTTCTTTGAGACGAGAGGAATAAAACGATGATCACCACTGATGAACTGAAAGTACAGCTGTCTGAATACCACACCGCTGTAAAGGACTTGGAGGAGGCGCTGGCCATCGACGCTTCCCGCAAGCGCGTGCAGGAGCTGGAGCACACCATGTCCCGCCCCGGCTTCTACGACGACGCTGAGCTGAGCAAGAAGGTCTTCGACGAGGTGGGCGACCTGAAGGGCAAGCTGACCCGCTTCGAGAAGCTGCAGGGCCTGTACGATGACGCAGAGACCATGCTGGTCATGCTGGACGAGGAGTACGACCCTGAGATGGTGCCGGAGGCCGAAGAGGCCGTCAACGCCGTGGGCAAGGCTGTGGACGAGCTGCAGCTGATGACCATGCTGAACGGTGAGTACGACCACAGCAACGCCATCCTGACCTTCCACGCCGGTACCGGCGGCACCGAGGCACAGGACTGGGCCGAGATGCTCTACCGTATGTACAACAAGTGGGCGCAGGCTCACGGCATGACCGTCGAGGTCCTGGATTATCAGGACGGCGACGAGGCCGGCATGAAGAGTGCTTCCATGATGGTCAAGGGTGCCAACGCCTACGGCCTGCTCAAGAGCGAGAACGGCGTGCACCGTCTGGTGCGTGTCTCTCCCTTTGACGCCAACGCCCGCCGCCAGACCAGCTTTGCTTCTCTGGAAGTCATGCCGGAGCTGGACAATACCATTCAGGTGAACATCCGCCCCGAGGATATCGAGATGCAGGTGTACCGCTCCTCCGGTGCCGGCGGCCAGCACATCAATAAGACCTCTTCCGCTGTCCGTCTGATCCACAAGCCCACCGGCATCGTGGTCAGCTGCCAGACCCAGCGCAGCCAGT
>OGHJ01002590.1_pt1 | contig 14995 bp, 12 predicted proteins | sample 1571351 | NCBI WGS metagenome assembly OGHJ01 (sample SAMEA2582037, study PRJEB24529) | metagenome | biome: Human gut stool | place: China | collected 2011 | reverse complement strand
ACCCAGCCCTGCATGGTGGCCTTCGCCGCAGGCATGACCGCGCTGCTGGCGGAGGTGGAGAACGGCCTCTACGACGGCACCGGGGTCTACTCCTTTGCCGTGGGGGACACCCCGGTGTGGATCGACGGGGCGGAAGCCACCGCCGCCGACCTGGCGGACGGCATGCTGGTGACGGTGTGCTGGAACGGTATGGTGGCCGAGAGCTACCCCGCTCAGCTGGGGGCGACCTACTCCCTGCGGGCGGAACGTGAGGACACCGACGACCGCTGCGGCCTGTGGCTCCAGGTGCTGGAGGACCTGTGGGCCGTGGACGACGGTCTCAACGGCGGCATCACCCAGGTGGGGGTGGACCTGTCCCAGGTCCCCGGCCTCACCGAGGGGGAGTGCTCGGCCATCGCCTGGGCCTTCGCCTCCGCCCACGGCGTCAGCTCCGTCACGGGCACTTTGGAGGAGCTGTGGCAGGAGGGGTACTTCACCCCCACCACCGAGCCGGTCTCCGGCCCTGACTCCCTGGCCCTCTACTGCTGGGAGGACGGAGTCCACTTCTCCATCGACGTGGACGAGGAGGCGGTGTGGAACCTGCCCTCTCTGGGGCCGGGGGAGGAGCCGCCGGAGCTGGTGGCCTTTGACGCCCAGAAGTGGCGCTCCGGCCTGGGGGGCTACTTCTTCGGCGACTGCGTGGGCCGTCGCGGCGAGGACGGCGCCTGGACCTACACCGTGGGGGCGGAGCTGATCGCCTGAGGCAGATGGATCTCAGCGCCGCCGGAACAGATTCCGGCGGCGCTGTTTTCATGTTCCCAGCCGCGCCACACCGCGTGAACGGCCCCACCCTCCCTTGACAATATTTCCCTCATAAAATATACTCATTGTATAGAATCGGTCCTATAAGGGAAGGTGCAGATTATGAAACGAGCACTGGCGTTTTTCCTGGCGCTGCTTCTGGTGGCCCCCGCAGCCCTGGCGGCGGAGGACGCGTTCCCGTATCACGCCTCCGACTGGGCCAGGGAGGAGGTGTCCCGGGCGGCGGCGCTGGGCCTCATTTACGACCCCTATGGCCACTTCAGCGACCTGCGAGCCCCTGTCACCCGGGGGGACTTTGCTTCCAACTCCGCCGCTTTGGTGGCCAAGGGCTTCGGCAAGGACCTGGAGGGCTATGTTCTGATCATGCGCTATCGGGGTCAGGTCGAGGACCCGGCCTTTACCTATTCCGCCATAGATGCCGCCGCTGATCTGGGCATCCTCCAAGGCAGAGGAGACGGCACCCAGGACTATGACCGTGACGCCCACATCACCCGGCAGGAGGCCGCCGCCATGCTGGCCCGGACCTATCGCGCCTGCCAGAGCGCGGAGCCAGGTGTGCCGGAGCCGGTCTCCTTCACGGACCGGGAGGACATCGCCGACTGGGCCCTGGAGGACGTGGCGCTGATGAGCCGGCTGGGGATCATGAAGGGCGTGGGAGATGGACGGTTCGACCCTCTGGGGGAGTATACGCAGGAGCAGTGTATCCTCTCTCTGCTGCGGCTGTATGAGGCGGCCCCCTTTGACGGCGCCGGGCGGGAGGACCCCTTTTCTATAAGACCGGAGCCGGGCTTTCTCTATACGGAGTATCAGTCGGAGCTCTGTTTCGCCCTGGAGCGTGAGGACTGCTACATCTGCGCCATGCTTCACCCCACCGGAGGCTGGAGCTTTTCGTCCTACGACATCTGTGTGATCGGAGAGGACCTCTCGGTCCGGACATACAAGACCCCCATCATCAGCCACTCCGACAGCTTCCGCGGTGTGGAATACGCCAGGCCGGAATACGCCGCCCTCTCCGAGGACGGCGGAAAGCTGATCTATACGGCCACCCTGGAGGAGGATGTCTATCACATCGAGACCGGCGTGGAAGAGGCGGACTGGCCCCTGCTGTTTGAGAAAGGCGTCTACACCGTCACCATGGACCTGGCCACCGGAGAGCAGACCTGGACCCGGGCGGAGCTGGGGAACGGCTGATCGTGTCGCCTTTTCAGCATGATAAAGAAACAACGGCTGAGAAGTGCCTCTGCACTTCTCAGCCGTTGTTTTGTCTCATTACCGAAAGAGCTCCGGGTGGGCGAAGTTGGCCACGCCGCCGCCGGTGTGGAAAAAGACCACGGTGTCCTCCCTGGTGAGGACCCCCTTGCGGACGAGGTCCACCATACCGGCAAAGGCCTTGCCGGCGTAGGTGTGGCAGAGGATAAGCCCCTCGGTGCGGGCGGCCATGGACACCGCCTCCAGGGCGGCGTCGGTGACGGCGCCGTAGCCGGCGCCGATGTAGTCGTAGTTGACGGAGATCTGCCCGGCGGTGAACCGCTCCCCACAGCCCAGAAAGTCCATGGTGGCGTTGCACAGCTCGGCGATCTCCTCCTCCTTGGGTCGGGTGTGGTAGCTGACGCTGATGCCCAGCATTTTAGTGTCCATGCCGGAAAGGCGCAGGCCGCACTCGATTCCGGCCTGGGTGCCGCCGGTTCCAGTGGCGGCGATGACATAGTCCGCCTTCACGCCCAGCTCCTTCAACTGGTCATGGAGTTCGTCCACGGCGTTGATGTAGCCCAGGTTGCCCACGGGGGTGGCGCCGCCCAGGGGCATGAGCACCGGGTGCCGGCCCTTGGACCGGTATTCCTCGGCGATCTTGCCGGTGATGGGGAAGACCCCCTGGATCTCCAGATCCTCCACGTCCTGGGGCACATTGGGCTCGTAGCGCAGTTCGGCCCCCATCAGGTGGTCCAGCAGCAGGTTGCCCTGGAGGTCTCCCTCAGGAGGCTCCCCCTCCAGCACCACCACCGCCTCCATGCCCAGCTTCCGGGCGGCGGCCACGGTCTGCCGCACCCAGTTGGACTGAAGCCCGCCCAGGGTGATGACGGTATCCGCCCCCTCTGCCGCCGCCTGGGGCAGCAGAAATTCCAGCTTCCGGGTCTTGTTCCCCCCGAAGGCCAGGGCGGTGAGATCGTCCCGCTTCACATAGATCCTGGGTCCCCCCAGCAGGGCGGTCAGGTTGGGGGCAAACTCCAGGGGCGTGGGCAGCGGCGTAAGATGCAGCCTGGGCTGTTTCGCCACGATCGCTTTGATGTCCATATCAGCACCCCCGGTCAAAATGTGGGCTTACGCTCTGGGCTGGGAGATGGACTCCACCACTCCAGCGTCCTGGAAGGGCAGCAGCACAAAAAGGGCCCGGCCCAGGATGCACCGCTCGTCCACCACCCCGATGCTGGGGGAGCGGCCGTCGGTGGAGTTGTTGCGGTTGTCGCCCATGACGAAGACGCAACCCTCGGGCACCTCAATGTGGGTGGCGTACTCCGCCGGCAGTTCCCGCATGGGCTCCAGGATATAGGGCTCGTCCAGGGCCACACCGTCCACGTAGACGGTGTTGGTATCGTAATCGATGTCCACGGTCTGGCCGCCCACGGCGATGATGCGCTTGACGATGGGCGCGCCATCCCGGAAGGTGTTCTTGCTCAGCACCACCACGTCGCCCTGGTCGGGCTCGTAGCCGATGGACTGGAGCAGGAGCATGTCCTTGTTGTGGAGGGTGGGCATCATGGACTCGCCGTCCACCCCGATGATGCGCCCCACGAAGGTAAAGACCAGGATGAGACCCACCAGAGCCATCACCAGGGCCTGGAGCCAAAAATACATGTCCACCTTCATGGCGTCGCTGTCGGAGAGCTTAACGCCCTCCTCCTGTTCCTCCTCCGGCTCATGGGCCGGGTCCAGCTTCCGTTCCTCGGACAAGTGGGATCAACTCCAAATCAAGATAATTATTGTCATTATACCCCTTCAAAGGGGGGATTGCAAGGGAAAGGGCAGGACACCTCTGCACAGTCGTACGTAAAGGAGCTTAAAGGCCCTCCTCAATGAAACGTGTCTGAGCGCGATCCCCGTACGTGGAATAGACCCGGTCCTCCTGCCCATCCAAATTGAGCTGATACATGCGGAAGACAACAGGGAAATTCTTCGGCTGCCACTGCTCTACGTAAGAGTAGCAGTAGCGCATACCGAGCTGCCGCATGACGCCGCCGCTCCGGGGGTTATTCCTGTCATGGGTGGCCGTGAGATAGGGTACGTGGTCCTTTTTCAGCTGTTCGATCAGAGCTTGTCCAGCCTCGGTCACAATCCCGTGATGCCAGAATTCCCGTCGGAGCGCGTACGAGAGCTCGTGGCCGTCCCCCGTGTCCGCCTTGATATATCCAACGGGTATGCTGTCGTCCTTCCGGCAGATCGCGTAGGAGTAGGGTCTCCCCTGAAAGCTGTCCTGATAGAACCGCTCCGCCTGCCGGCGGTCCCTGGCTGGGAACCATGGCAGGAAGGTGTTTACCTCCTCGTCCTGCAAAAGCAGGTACAGGGCGTCCAGGTCGTCCGGTTCAAAGGGGCGCAGCAGCAGCCGCTTCGTCTCTAAAACCATGATTTCTCCTCTCTCCGGCTGCCGTCGGTCTCACCCTTCCAGGCAGGCCTTCTCCCGGCCGTGGCAGGTGAAGAGGAGGATCTGCCGCTCCCGGGCGAGGTCCTTGAGACAGTCCAGGGCCAGGGCCATGCGGCCGTCGTCAAAATCGGTGAGGGCGTCGTCCAGCACCAGGGGGGAGGGGTCCTCCGCAGGCAGGGCCAGCTCGCACACCGCCAGGCGCACCGCCAGGTAGAGCTGGTCCACCGTGCCCTGGGACAGGGTGATGGCCCGCCGGGGCAGCACCGCCCCCGCCTCCCGGGCGGAGGCCTCCAGCTCCCGGGTGAGGGTGACCTCCTGGTACCTTCCGCCGGTGAGGGCGGAGAAGAGCTCCCCCACCCTCTGATTAAGCCGGGGAGAGAACCGGGACTGGAGGGCGCTGTTGGCCTCCCGGAGGACCTCCAGGGCCGTCTCCAGCGCGGCGTACTCCCCCTGCCGCCGGGTCAGCGCCTCCCGCAGCTCCTCCTGCCGGTGCTCCAGCTCCTCCGGGTCACCCAGGGCGGCGCGCTGGCCCTGGGCGTGGGAGAGCTCCTCCCGCACCCGCTGGAGCTCCCCCGTCACCGCCGACAGGGCGGCGGCGGTCTGCTGGGGGCTGTGCTCCACCGGCGGCGGCTCGGGACAGTCGGTCTCGCCGGTGCGCTGGACCCGCTCCAGGATGACGTTGTTCTCTACCGTGGGGGCGGGGAGGGAGTCCACCAGCTTCTGGGCACCCTCCACCTTCACCCGGGCGGTGGAGAGTCGCTCCTCCCGGGAGAGGCCCCGGGACAGGGCTGCCGACACCCCGAAGGCGTCAGTGACCTCGGGGGCGAAGCCGTGGACGAAGGTCAGCAGCTCCTGCCACAGCTCAGCCCGCTGGTCCTCCAGGTCCCGGATGGACTGCTCCAGCTGCCCGGCACATCGCCGGGCCTCCTCCGCCGCCGTCCACTTCTCCCGAAAGGCGTTGGCCTTCTCCAGGATGTCGTCGGGGAACTGAGCGCCGTACCGCTCCAGCAGGGCGGCTCGCTCCTCCCGCCGTTTGGCGGCGGTCCGGCGGGCAGTGAGCAGGAAGATGGCTCCGGCCACAACGAAGCCGCCGGCGGCGGCAAAGAAGGGAACCGTCTCCAGCAGCACCGCCGCCGCGGCAAAGCCGGCGGCGGCCAGGAGGCAGACCGCCCCCGCCCCTGTGAAGCCGGCGGTGCCGGACTTCTCCAGGTCCCGGACCTGGGCGGCGTCGCCGCTGGCCTGCTTCCAGGCCTCGTCCGGGTTGAGGCCGGGGAAGAGGGGGTCCACGGCGGCGGCCTCCGCCGTCTCCACCTGGGCCCGCACCGGCTCCCGCTGGCCCTTGGCCTCCTTGATGCTGAGAGCTAGGGTGTTGTAATAGGTCAGGTCCCCCTGGGCCTTCCGCAGCGCCTCCCGGCTGGGGAGGTGTTCCCCCTCCAAGGCGGAGAGGGCCTCCTGGGCCTTCCGCAGCTCCTTCACGGCGGAGCTGTACTGCTCCAGCACCGCCCAGTCACGCCGGGCCCGCTGGGCCTCCCGCTCGGCCTCCAGCTCCTCTTTGCGCTTCTCCAGGGCCTGGGACTGGACCTGGGCCTCCCGCAGCCGCCGCTGGTTCTGGACGGCGGCGCTTCTGGCCCCCTCCAGGGCGGAGAGCTCCTCCTCCAGCTGGGGGATGAGCCCGGTTTTGTTGTGTTTGCGGCGGTTGAGCCAGCCCTTCAGGGTCTGCTCCGTCTCGGAGAAGGACACGTCCTCCTCCCCGGAGGACACCAGAGCGGCGATGCGCCGCTCCAGCTCCGGGTCGGCGTCCACCCCCAGGCCGGACTGGCCCACGAAGGCGCTGCGCTGCCACACCTCCCGGCTGACCCCCAGCAGCACCTCGCCGCAGTTCTCCCCGGTGAGGCCGGGGACGGCCTGGCCGGTGGCGGCGTCCACCGCCTCAAAGCCCCCGAAGGGGGCGGCTCCCTTGGCAAAGCGCCGGATCAGGATATCCCGCCCTCCCCAGGCGAGGAGAACCTCCCCCGCCATGGGGGAGCCCGACCAGGGGGCGTACCGGTTCTTCTCGGCCAGGGTGGTGCGGGTGTCCCGCTCCCGGGTGGGGATGCCGTAGAACATGGCCCGCAGGAAGGCACACCAGGTGGATTTGCCCCCCTCGTTGGGGAGCTGGAGGACGTTGAGGCCCTCCTTCAGCTCCAGCACGGCCCCCTCCAGCTTGCCGAAGGTGGCCGTCATTTTCTTGATGATCATGCCATGGGCTCCTCTCTGTGCTCCAGGGCGGCCAGGCCGAAGCGGACGGCCTCCTCCAGCCGCCCCCGCTCGTCCTCGTCCGCCGCGCTTTCCAGCCGCAGCCGCATCTGCCGCAGGAAGAGCCCAGTGAGGGTGTCCTCCTCCGCCCGGCTCCACAGGTCCCGGCGGACGGTGGTGCGGTCCAGCACCTGGGCGCTCCAGCACTTCGTCTCGGCCAGGGCCTTCAGGGGGGCCGGGTCCAGCCCCTCCACGTCACTCTCCCCGGTGAGCACTACCCGCAGGATGTCGTCCCTGGCGTCGGCGGGAAGGGCGGAGCGGAGGGCGTCCTCGGGGGATACCGCCTGGGAGACATCGGCCTCCACCAGGCGGTAGCGGCGTCTGGCCAGGGGGAGGAACTCCGCCTCCACCGTGGTGTCGTCCACCGTCACCCAGAGACAGCCCTTCTCCCCCAGCTCGTCAAAGCCCCGGCCCTCAGGGCAGCCGGGGTAGGCCCAGGCGGTCTCCCCGGCCTTTTGGAGGCCGGAACAGGCGTGGATGTGGCCCAGGGCCAGATAGGTGAGGCCGGAGGCGGCGATGTGGCTCTCTGGCAGGGGGGCGTAGCGCCCCTTGCCCTCCACGTCGGCGTGGAGGACGCCGATGTGGACGCCCCCGTCCCGGGGAGCGGCGAAGCCGTCCAGGGGGGAGTCCTCCCGGCTCACACCGGTGAAGGCGGCGCCCCACACGGTGCAGCCCAGCTTGGGCAGGGGGATGGCCTCCATGGCGGCGGTGCGGAAGATGTGGACGTTCTCCGGCCAGGGCAGGAGGGCATAGGGGGACCGGGGCCCGTAGGGGTCGTGGTTGCCGGGGGCGATGAAGACGGGGCAGCCGGTCTGGCCCAGGGCCCGGGAGAGGGCCTGGGCAGTCTCGGCGTAGGGGTCGGAGCCGTCGAAGAGGTCCCCGGAGAGGAGGACCAGGTCGGCTCCCCGCGCCCGGGCCAGCTCGGCCAGGCGGCGGGGCAGCTCCCGCAGCTCAGAGCGGCGCTGCCGGGCCTGCTCGGCGCTCAGGCCGGTGAAGGGGGCGTCCAGATGGAGATCGGCCCCGTGGAGGATGTGCAGCATGGGTGGCTCCTTTCGGTCTACCAGGTCTCGTGCTCGCCGATGTCGATGCGCTTGACCGACTGGCAGCGGCCGGTGGCGGTGTCGATGGCAAAGACGGCCCCTTCCAGCTTGCAGGGGCCCTCGGCGGGCTCAAAGCGCATGGGGAGTCCGCCCAGAAAGCGGTTGATGGCCTGGCTGCTCTTCATGCCCAGCACCGAGTCGGCGGGGCCGGTCATGCCCAGGTCGGTGAGGAAGCCGGTGCCCTTGGGCAGCACCCGGCCGTCGGCGGTGGGCACGTGGGTGTGGGTGCCCCACACCGCCTGGACCCGTCCGTCCAGATACCAGCCCATGGCCCCCTTCTCACTGGTGGCCTCGGCGTGGAAGTCCACTACCTTAATCTCGGCGTCCACGTCCCGCAGGAGGCGGTTTGCCACAGTGAAGGGATTGTCGAAGTTGGGGTCCATCTCACACCGGCCGATGAGGTTCATGACGGCGATGCGCAGGCCCTGGGGGCCCTCATAGATGCCCAGGCCCCGGCCCGGGACCCGGTTGGTATAGTTGGCGGGACGCAACAGCCAGGGTACCTCGTCCAGCAGGTCCTTGATCTGGATGCGGTTCCAGGTGTGGTTGCCCAGGGTGACCACGTCGGCCCCGGCGGCGTAGATGGCCTTGGCCTGCCGGGGCAGCACCCCTACCCCGGAAGCGTTCTCCCCATTGACCACGGTAAAGTGGACGTTATGGCGCTTTTTCAGCCGGGGCAGGTTGTCTTCCAGAAAGGCCAGGCCGGGCTCTCCCACCACGTCGCCGATGGCCAGAAGATTCAAAATCATCGTTTTTCTCCTCCTCAAAAAAAGGACCGCCCACGGGGATACAGCCCGTGGGGCGCGGGCAATATTATATACCATATCCGACGTCCTGGCAACGTGAGCCGTCTCCTTTTCCCGGGCTTGACCGGCCGGGCGGCCCACGGTATACTGATGAAAAGAAAAGGAGGTCTTGCCCATGCCGGAACGTGTCTCCCTGCCGCTTTTGTGCGCCGGTCTGCTGCTCCTGGCCGGGTGCGGCGGCGCCCCCGCCGCCACGTCCGCCCCCGTCTCCTCGCCGCCGGTGGAGACCGTCCAGGCCGCGCCGTCGCCCTCACCGACGCCCGTGGTCACGCCCACTCCGACGCCGACGCCCACCCCTAAGCCCGTGGAGACCGCCGCCGCGGCGGAGACGGAGCTGCCCGCCGAGACTTCGGCGGAGGAGGACGTCTGGACCGCCCTGGACACCGGGTCCTCCTTCGGCCGGGCCTCGGGCACCGGCGGCGCCCTGGTGGTGTACGATGTGCAATCCGGTGAGGACGGCCTCACCGTCACCCTGGCCCCGCTGCCCAATGAGGCCGACGTCACCGCCTTCCAGGAGGCGGAGGAGGCCCTCCCCGCCGGCAATATCGAATACTGGTCTGACGCCGGGGCCCTGATGCTCAAGCTGGAGAACACGGTCCTCTCCAGCGGCGAGATCGGCGGCGACGACTGGCTCCACGACTTTCTCCGGGAGCAGGGTCTGGAGTACCCCATGAGCACCCCCACCGGCGCTGTTCCCGGGAGCTGCCCCGACTTTGAGAAGGCGGCCATCTCCTCCGACGGCACCAACACCACCATTTCCCTCCTCCCCCTGGGCGGCATAACCGAGTACCAAGTCATCCCCCTGGGGGTGGACGGGCTCACCGTCTCCTTCCGTCTGGCCCTGCAATAAAGAGAGACACGTTCAAAACCCGTTTCTTTTTCCCTGCTGGAAAAAGAACGGTTTTTGGAATCCAAAGAAAAAGGGGCTCTCAAAGGGGTTGAGTGGCTCCAAATAGGAATTCGGCGGCCTGGCTTTACGCCCCGTAGAGCACCAGTGCCGTCCACAGGAGACTCCATTGGCGGAACAGGGAAAAGCCGTGGTTCTATCCTCAATTTTTTCGCCGCCTGCGTGGGTGGGTATCTGGATGTGGTGGCGCTGCCTGATATTTCCTTTGCTGAGGCTCATGTGGTCGGCCTGTGGCCGCTCCGAAGGACGTTTCGTAGCGCGATATGTGTGCAAAAAAGCCCGCCTTTCGGCGGGCTTTTTTCTTGGCTGTGGCGCTCTTACTTCACGCCGTCCTTGAACATCTGGATGGCGGTGTCGTTGTCGCCGGAGATGATGAGCATGATGTAGTCGCCGCTGGTGACGATCTGGCCATTCTTGGCCCGCTCCAGGGGCTCGGGCAGGTACTGCTCAAAGTTCTGCTGGGTGAGGGCACGCTGGGCCTCCAGGGCGGCCTTGGCGTCGTCCATCTTGCCGTCGGCCACCTTGCCGATGACAATGGTGTCGGCGCTGACGATCATGGGGAAGAAGCCGATGGCTTCGGTAAAGCAGTCGGCGGGGATGTTATAGCTCTCCTCCATACCGGCGGCATCCAGCTTGATGGACGCACCCATCTCCACCTTGTCGATGATGCTCCGGGCCAGGCTCACCAGCTCATCCCCGTTGGGGGTGGTGATGGTGACGTCGCTGCCCTTGACCTGGGCGGAGTAGCCGTCCAGCTTGCTCAGGAGAGAGGCGGGCACGTAGGTGGTGCCCTGGACAAAGGTGGCCTTCATGTTGGAGAGGGTCTCACCGTTGACCTCGATGGCGCCGGTGGCGCAGTCCACATAGATGCTGTTGCCGTCCAGGGAGAAGAAGGACCGGTTCTCGTCGGCGTACCAGTCGGCGAAGCCGTAGTCGGCCTCGGCCACGGTGCGCAGAGGGATGACAGAGCCGGCGGGGGCGTCGGGCAGCTTGGAGGTGTCCAGTTTGGTGCCGTTGAGGGTGATGGTGCCGGAGTAGGCCAGGGCGGAGGCGCCCAGGGAGAGGGTCAGGGTCATGGCCACGGCGGCGGTGAGCATTCGCTTCATAAGATGTGCGCTCCTTTTCCTTTTAAAGTTCATACAGCACTCTTAGACGGCACCACAAAAGGAAAGTTCCCGTTTTTCAGGAAATCGCACCGAAATTTTGGAAGGGGAAAATCACCGCTACCGCCTGGCCCAGGAGGTAACCCTCCTCCACCGTCAACAGAGCCAAAAGCATGCTCCTTTTAAAAATGCCGCTGCCTCTTTAAAAGGCAGCGGCATTTGGTTATTTGGCGTATTCGATGACCTTGGTCTCGCGGAGCACGTGGACCTTGATCTGTCCGGGATACTCCAGCTCCTCCTCGATCTTCTTGGCGATATCCCGGGCCAGCAGGACCATCTGGTCCTCGGAGACCTGATCCGGCTTGACCATGACCCGGACCTCGCGGCCGGCCTGGATGGCGAAGGACTTCTCCACCCCGGGGAAGGAGGAGGTGATCTCCTCCAGCTTCTCCAGACGCTTGATATAGTTCTCCAGATTCTCCCGCCGGGCGCCGGGCCGGGCGGCGGAGATGGCGTCGGCCGCCTGGACCAGGCAGGCCACCACGGTGCGGGGCTCCACGTCGTTGTGGTGGGCCTCGATGGCGTGGATGACGGCCTCCGACTCCTTGTACTTCCGGGCAAGCTCCACGCCGATCTGGACGTGGGAGCCCTCCACCTCGTGGTCGATGGCCTTGCCCAGGTCGTGGAGCAGGCCGGCCCGCTTGGCCTCGGCCACGTTGGCTCCGATCTCGGCGGCCAGCAGCCCGGCCACGTGGGCCACCTCGATGGAGTGGTTGAGGACGTTCTGCCCGTAGCTGGTGCGGTACTTCATGCGGCCCAGGAGCTTGACCAGCTCCGGGTGCAGGCCGTGGACGTTGGTCTCGAAGACGGCACGCTCGCCCTCGGCCTTGATGGTGGCGTCCACCTCCCGCTTGGCCTTCTCCACCATCTCCTCGATGCGGGTGGGGTGGATGCGGCCGTCCTGGATGAGCTTCTCCAGGGCCAGGCGGGCGATCTCCCGGCGGACGGGATCGAAGCAGGAGACCGTGATGGCCTCCGGTGTGTCGTCGATGATGAGGTCCACACCCGTCATGGTCTCCAGGGTGCGGATGTTGCGGCCCTCACGGCCGATGATGCGGCCCTTCATCTCATCGTTGGGCAGGGGCACAACGGAGACGGTGGCCTCCGCCACATGGTCGGCGGCGCAGCGCTGGATGGCGCCGGAGATCAGCTCCCGGGCGATGTTGTCGGCCTCTTCCTTGTAGTGGGCCTCGATCTCCTTGAGCTTCATGGCGGACTCGTGGGTGACTTCCTGCTCCAGCTGGGAGATGATGTAGTTCTTGGCCTCCTCGGCGGTAAAGCCGGAGATCCGCTCCAACACCTCCATCTCGGAGCGCTTGAGGGTGGCGACCTCCTCCCGGGCGTCCTCCAGCTCGGAGAGCTTGCGGGCGAGGGTCTCTTCCTTCTTCTCGATGTTCTCGGTCTTGCGGTCCAGGTTCTCCTCCTTCTGCTGGAGACGGCGCTCCTGCTTCTGGAGGTCGGAGCGGCGCTCCTTGACCTCTTTCTCATACTCGTTTCGGGCTTTCAGGATCTCTTCCTTGGCCTCCACCAGCGCCTCGCGCTTTTTGCTCTCGGCGCTCTTGATGGATTCATTGATGATGCGTTTGGCCTCCTCCTCGGCACTGGCGATCTCCTTTTCCGCCACTTTCTTGCGGTAGAGGACTCCCAGTGGGAAGGCGATGACAAGCCCGATCACAATTCCGATCAGGATAAATAGCATAGGTTCTCGATACACCTCCATTTGAATCATTTTGGTTACGTCCCGGGGCCTGTCCGCAGGCGGCGGGCAAACTCCGGCACATAAAATGACTCGTGTGGGCATTTGAGCACCAGACGACCTTGGACTGTGATGCTCACCCACACGATCTCGTGAAAAACATCCCCTGAAGTTCTTCAGTTTTGTCCTTTTATATTGTAAGTCCCCCTCGCTTTTCTGTCAAGAACATTCGCAGGCGAAATGACGAAAAGCGGGGGGGAACACACCCCTCCGGTATGTGAAAAGGACCTCCCCGGCGCGAAAGCGCCGGGGAGGTCCTCAGCTTGTCCTTACTTCCTCACCCGCAGCAGCCGCAGCCGTGCTCGCCGCCCTGGGGCTCGGCCAGAGGCTGGGGCAGGCTGTCGTCCTCCCGGATCCAGTCCTCCACGTGGACCACGGTGTACTGGTCCGGGGTGCGGCGGATGACCACCCGCTGGATGCCCGCGTTGATGATGAGCCGCCGGCACATGGAGCAGGAGGTGGCATCGGTGAGGAGGGCGCCGGTCTTGGCGTCCCGGCCGGCCAGGTACAGGGTGGCGCCCAGGGTGGCGCTGCGGGGGGCGGAGATGATGCAGTTGGCCTCGGCGTGGACAGAGCGGCACAGCTCATACCGCTCCCCCGAGGGGACCCGCAGCTCCTCCCGGGTGCACCGGCCCAGGTCGGTGCAGTTCTTCCGGCCCCGGGGGGCGCCGTTATAGCCGGTGGAGAGGATCTCGTCGTTCTTCACGATGATGGCTCCGTAGCACCGGCGCAGACAGGTGGAGCGCTTGAGCACCGTGTCCGCGATATCCAAATAGTAGTTTTCCTTGTCGATCCGGGCCATGTCGCCGCCTCCTGTGTTTTTTCCACCAGTATACAGGCTTTGCCGCCCCGGCGCAAGCAAAATCGGCGATGGCGGCCCTCAGCGCTTCCGGCCCCGGCAGTCGGCGGCGGGATCGATGCCCAGCTTGGCCATCTTTTTGTAGAGCGCGCTGCGGTGAATGCCCAGCTCCTCCGCCGCCCGCTGGCAGTTGCCCCCCTTGTCCCGGAGGACGGCCAGAATGATCTCCCGCTCGTAGTCGTTCATGAGCTCGGTGAGCTGCTTGCCTGATCCGGCACCCGGCACCGCCGGTCCCCGTGGCAGGGACATCTTGCCCGGCAGGTCACGCATATCGATGGTAAAGCCGTCGCAGGTGGCGTAGGCGCCCTTGATGACGTTGTCCAGCTCCCGGATGTTGCCCGGCCACTGGTAGCTGGCAAAGCACTGCTTGACCTCCTGGGAGAGGACGGTGGTGCGCTGGAACTCCTGGTTGAGCCGGGCCAGGAAGAAGTTGGCCAGCTCCAGGATGTCCGCCCGGCGGCAGCGCAGGGGCGGCATCTCGATGTTGATGACGTTGAGCCGGTAGTAGAGGTCCTCCCGGAACTCCCCCGCCTCGATGAGGGCGGGCAGGTTGCGCCGGGTGGCCGAGATCACCCGCACATCCACCGACACCGGCCCCGATCCGCCCACCGGCTCCACCTCCCGCTCCTGGAGGGCGCGGAGGATCTTGGCCTGCATATTGAGGGGCATGTCGCCGATCTCGTCCAGGAAGAGGGTGCCGCCGTTGGCCAGCTGGAACTTGCCCGGCTTGCCCCCCTTCCGGGCGCCGGTAAAGGCCCCGTCCACATAGCCGAACAGCTCCGACTCCAGCAGCTCGTTGGGGATGGCGGCGCAGTTGATGCTCACCATGGGCTTGTCCGCCCGGCTGCTGGCGTTGTGGATGGACCGGGCAAAGACCTCCTTGCCGGTCCCCGTCTCCCCGGTGAGGAGGACGGGAAAATCCGTGCGGGCCGCCTTGAGCCCCAGGCGCTTTTTCTCCAGAAAGGCCTCGGTACTGCCCACGATGGAGTCAAAGCTGGCCCGGCAGCCGCCGGTCTTGTGGTACTCTTCCTTATAAAATTCCAGCTCGGCGTACTCGCTCATAAGCCGCTTGGCCGAGTCCAAAGTCTGAAGGCGGAACTTGACCTGGGCCACCCCCGCCACCACCTGGTCCTGTTCATCGCAGACGCAGGAGCGGCTCACCAGCAGGAAGTTGTTGTCGTTCTCCTTGCTCTGTCCGGGCAGGAACTTGTGGAGGGCCAGCTCCTCGCTGTACCGCCGCTTCACGATGTCCACCATCTTGGAGTTGCTGATGGTCTTCTGGATGGGATAGCCCACGATCTCCTCCTTGGGCTTGCCCAGAAAATCACAGTACTGGTCGTTGATGTCCGTCACGATGCCGTTGGTGTCCACGACGATAAAGCCGTCGTCGGTCATCCGGAGGATCTCGTCAAAAATGTGCTTGTAGCGTGCGATGTCCTGTTCCGACATGTCCGTCCTCCTTTCGCACACTCCTCCTGTGCAGTCCATCATACCATAAATCGAAAAGCGGGAAAACCGTCATTTCGGTCGCAGACCAAAATGACGGTTTCCACTGTATGTGTTGGGGTAGGGAGGGATCTCGTAAAAATTACTTGAGCAGCTCTCTGGCGATGACCACCTTCTGGATCTCGGAGGTGCCCTCGTAGATGGGCACGATGCGGGCGTCGCGGT
>OGHJ01002588.1_pt1 | contig 15001 bp, 13 predicted proteins | sample 1571351 | NCBI WGS metagenome assembly OGHJ01 (sample SAMEA2582037, study PRJEB24529) | metagenome | biome: Human gut stool | place: China | collected 2011 | reverse complement strand
CCGATAGTGGCTCGCGAAGCCTTTTTTACTGCCCATCGTGATGCGCTTGTTCTGCGGGAACATCTGCGATACCATGCTCACCATCAGGATCGCCCAGACCACATAGACCCACAGGATATTATACTGACCGAGCATCTGCCGGATCTGCTCCGACGAAAGCCCGGAAAGTAGCCACTGCATCTCTACCTTTTTGGTCAGAATCAGGTCAAAATAGTCCGGTTCGAAAAGGTACGCCAGCAGGACCGCCAAAAACACGCAGCAGCGAAAAATCAGCTTGCCGACATATTCCTGAAACATATCAATTTCAATTTTTTTCATGTCACGTCACTCCGGTCTCAAAAAATCAGCTTCCCCGCGGGATGGTCTTTGCTTCACCTTCAGAAAAATGCTTCGCATCATGCGCGAAAGGGCCTGTTTTGGCAGCATACCCCTCCTTTTGCTATGTTTATGGTAATCCATTTTTTTGGTGAAGTCAAACAGAAAATCGCCGCGCAGCGGACATTCTTCACTCGCTTTTTGCCCGCTCTTGTGTTATCATATAGGTATCGCCATTCTTGGTAGTTTATAGTTTATAATTTGCAGCTTGCTGCTTACGGCGCGCAGGCAACACCTGCGCAGGGTGAAAACGACCTGCCGCAGCCTTTGCGGTGGGGAACATCCGTACCGCAAAAAAGGCTTATCACTGCGCCGCCCAGCGGCACATATCATAAAAGGAGACTCAAAAATGAAAGGAAAACATTTGTTTTTAATTCTTGCATTAACCATATCGACCACCGCTGTCATTGCCCTCTGCGGCTGCAGCAACGCGGTCGCGCCGGCCTCCGGCGCGGTCAATGACCCTGCGGGCAACACTGATAACAGCCTGCAGACTGCCGCTGTCTCGGCACAGCAGCCTGCAAACGTGCAGACACCGGCTGCGGAGCAGGCAGCCGCAAACAGCGCAAGCGGCGAGATCGTGCAGACGGCAGCCAAAAAGAAAAAAACGACCGTCACAAATCCGGAAGCGCCTTGGGAGGACTTCAACATGCGCGGCATCCCCGAGGTTCTCGACAGACTCAAAAAGGATGACGGCGACCTCTTTGTGCTGGTCAACAAGCTCCATGCCGTCAGCAAGAACTACAAGCCGACCGATATGGTCGTGATGGACAACAAGCTGACGACCTGGCAGAATTTAGAGATGAAATCCGATGCCTACGACGCTTACCTGAAGCTGTACCGCGCCGCCAAGAAAAAAGGCTTTTCTCTCAAGGTCTGCTCTGCCTACCGCACCTACAGTACGCAAAAGACTTTGTATGCCAATGCGGTCAAGACCAAGGGACGCAAGACAGCCAACATCCGTTCCGCGCGCGCCGGACGCAGCGAGCACCATACCGGCTACGCGATCGACATCACCTCCAAGTCCATGGGCTGGGGGCTGAAGCAGGACTTCGCGGATTATCCGGACGGCAAGTGGATCAACGACCACTGCCACGAATACGGCTTCATCATCCGTTACCCGAAAGGGAAAACCGATATCACAGGCTACGCTTACGAGCCTTGGCATCTGCGCTATGTCGGTGTTGAGGCAGCGACCGAAATCATGGAACAGGGCATCACACTGGAGGAATACCTCGGCAGATAAGCGAACAGTCCGTTTTCATTGGAGGCCGAACATGAAAGATTCAAATTTTGAAAAATTGACATTGATTTTATGCTGTAAATCGCATATAATAGAGTTGTAGGCAGAGATGCCTGCGAGCGGTTAGATTGTCCAATTAAAACAATCGTTTAAAAGCGGTTAGATTGTCCAATTAAAACAATCGTTTAAAAGCAATGGGTAGAGGATTCTACCCATTTTTGATAGGAGTACTTATGAATTGGTACGTGATTGATAAAGATTACATTACTTATCTGCTGCAATTCGATTCACGTGTTGGGTATGTTGAATATGGTGATCGCTTAAAATTGCACGTTGGTGTCGTTTTGGCCGTTGGTGAGTTTCTATACTATGTTCCAGTTTCTTCGCCGAAAGAAAAGCATCGCATCATGTCCAACAGTTTGGATTTTTATAAGCTGCAAGACCCTGTCACCGGTTATCTCTACGCAGTATTAAATCTTAATAATATGATTCCCGTTCCAAATCATTGTCTTACCCAAATCAAGTATGACAAATTAGGTGATTTTCGCTATTTCAAAGACGAAAAAGAAAAAACGAACTACATATATCTTCTTCAAAAAGAGAAGTCTTTCATTGATGCTGCCCAAGACATTCTACAGCGAAATGCGCAGAAGTTATACCAAAAGTGCACTACGAATCCCGCTTCCTCTCTTGCCAAACGCTGTTGTGATTTTAAAATGCTTGAAGAAAAATGCAAATCATACAGCGCATAGTTATTCCTTAATAATATCCGCGCACTCCACGCGAATGACCTTTTCGAGGTCCGTAAACGGCAGCTCGATCTGGAATCCAATCCGGCCACCGCTGAAAAAAATCGTGTCGTACAGCGGCGCGGTCTCATGGATCGTCGTCGGGAAAAACTTTTTCATGCCGATCGGGCTGCAGCCGCCCCGGACATAGCCGGTGAGGGGGGTGAGCTCCTTGACGTGGATCATCTCGATGGACTTCTCCCCCACGGTCTTGGCCGCCTTCTTGAGGTCCAGCTCGGCCAGGACGGGCACCACAAAGACGTAGTTGGCCTTGGAGGCCCCCCGTGTCACCAGGGTCTTGTAGACCTCACCGGGGTCCCGGCCCAGGATGGAGGCCACCGTGGCCCCGTCCACCGCCTCCCCCTCGTTGTGGGGGTAGCTGTGGGGGGTGTAGGGGATCTTCTTCTGCTCTAAAACGCGCATGACGTTGGTCTTTTCTTCTGCCATGAGGATGCTCCTTTGCTGTCAAAAGGGTAATATTTTGATTGGAAATAACATTGCGTATAGAATTGGGGGCGTCTGGAGACGGGGGAGACAGATTCGACCGCTTCGCCTCAGAATGATGAACTTGAAAGGCGGTACTGGGGCGCGCCGAGTCGTTGCGCCCCACGCAAAAGCGGTGCACCCCAAAACCTTCCCCCCTCAGGGGGGGAAGGTGGATGGCCGAAGGCCAGACGGATGAGGGGACGTTAGATAGAACGAAGGGGAAATCCGTTTTACCGGCCCACCCTCATCCGCCCCAGTGTGCGCACTGGAGCACCTTCCCCCTTGCAGGGGGAAGGTTTGGCGTTACGACGACACCGACTGCTGTGCCCGCCAGAGGGAGGCGTACTCGCCGTTTTTGTCCATGAGCTCCTGGTGGGTGCCCTCCTCGGCGATGTGGTTGTCGTCGATGACGATGATCCGCCCGGCGGAGCGGATGGTGGAGAGCCGGTGGGCGATGATGAGGGTGGTGCGGCCTTTGGCCAGCTCGTCGAAGGCGGACTGGATCTTATGCTCGGTGACGGAGTCCAGGGCGGAGGTGGCCTCGTCCAGAATGAGGATGGCGGGGTCCTTGAGGAAGATGCGGGCGATGCTCACCCGCTGCTTCTGGCCGCCGGAGAGCATGACGCCCCGCTCCCCCACGTAGGTCTGGAAGCCGTCGGGCATCTCCATGATGTCGTCGTAGATCTCCGCCTTCCGGGCGGCCTCCGCCACCTCCTCGGCGGTGGCGTCGGGACGGCCGTAGGCGATGTTGTCATAGATGGTGCCGGCGAAGAGGAACACGTCCTGCTGCACGATGCCGATGTGAGAGCGCAGGTCGTGCTGCTTCAGCTTGCGGACGTCCTGGCCGTCGATGCGGATGGCGCCGCTGGTGACGTCGTAGAACCGGGGGATGAGCTGGCAGAGGGTGGACTTGCCGCCGCCGGAGGGGCCCACCACCGCCACCGTCTCCCCGGGCTTGACGTGGAGGGAGACGTGGGAGAGGACGTCCTCACCATCGCTCTCGTAGCGGAAGGTGACGTCGTCCACCTGGATGTCGCCGGTAACGTGGTCCACGCTCTGGGCGTCGGGGGCATCGGTGATCTCCGGCTCCAGGCGCATGAGCTCCACGAAGCGCTTGAAGCCGGTCATGCCCTGCATGAACTGCTCCACGAAGGCGGAGAGCTTGCGGATGGGGGTAATGAAGGTGGTGACATAGAGGGAGAAGGTGAGGATGTCGATGTAGTCCATGCTCCCCTTCATGAGGAAGAAGCCGCCGGCGGCGATGACCAGCACGGGCATGATGCCCATGGCCAGCTCCATGCCGGAGTGGTAGGTGGCCATGGCCTGGTAGTAGCCCCGCTTGGCGCTGCGGAACTGGTCGTTGGAGCTTTCAAACTTGGTGATCTCGGCGCTTTCGTTGGCGAAGGCCTTGGCGGTGCGCATGCCGGAGATGGAGGACTCCAGCTCGCCGTTGATGCCGGCCAGCTTTTTCTTCACCTCCAGGGAGGCCTGGCCCATGCGCCGGCGCTGGAAGATGGTGAAGAGGAGGAAGAGGGGCACCACGGCAAAGACGATGAGGGCCAGCTCCCAGCGGATGGTGAGCATGATGCAGAAGGCGCCCAGCAGGGTGACGGTGGAGATGAAGAGGTCCTCGGGGCCGTGGTGGGCCAGCTCCGTGATCTCAAAGAGGTCGCCGGTGACCCGGCTCATGAGCTGACCGGTGCGGTTTTTGTCGTAGAAGGAGAAGGACAGGTCCTGCATGTGGGAAAAGAGGGCCGAGCGGATGTCGGCCTCGATGCGCACGCCCAGCAGGTGTCCCCAGTAGGTGACGATGTAGGTGAACACCGCCTTGAGGAGGTAGGCCGCCAGCAGGGCGGCCATCACCAGGAAGAAGGTGCGGTAGAGGCCCTGGGGGAGGGTGGTCTCCAGCACCTGCCGGGTCACGGTGGGGAACATCAGGTCCACCAGGCAGATACCCAGGGCGCAGGCCATGTCCAGGAGAAAGATGGCCAGGTGTGGCTTATAATAGGAGGTAAAAATGCGCAGGTAGCCGCTGCGCCGCATCTGTTCAGGGGTCATATACGCCGTCCTCTCTCATTTTCATTATAAAAGGTAAGAATCAGTATATGCCCGTTTTTGGGATTTTGTCAACCTCGCCGCCCTTTACAGGGGGGAATGGGGCGGTTATAATAAGCTCTGTATGAAAATGAGGGCGGAGGACCGGAGAAATGGAGTTTATTGGAAACTTTTTTGTGGTGGCCAGTCAGGTGGTCACCCTGTTTTTGCTTATGGGCGTGGGCTTCGTCATGGCCCAGCTGGGCAAGCTCCATACCGATGGTGTTTCCCAGATGTCCACCCTGGTCCTCTATGTGGTCACCCCCTGCCTGATGATCAGCGCCTTTGAGGTGGACCGGGCGCCGGATATGGTGGAGACCCTGGGGGTCTTTTTCGTGGCCTACACCGTCTCCACCCTGCTGGGGATGGCGGTGGCCCAGCTGTGCTTCCGGAACGAGGAGCCCGACCGGAAGGCCCCCCTCCGCTTCGGCATGACCTACGGCAACAACGGCTTCATGGGCATCCCTCTGGTCCACGCCATCCTGGGCCAGGACGCCATGCTCTTCGGGGTGGTCTCCGCCGTGTCCTTCAACTTCCTGCTGTGGACCCAGGGGGCCAAGACCATGGGCGGCAAGGTGGGTCCCCGGGCCATCCTGGTGAATCCCGCCACCGTGGGCGCCGTCATCGGCGGCTTTCTCTTTTTCTCCGGGCTGCGCCTCCCCGCCATGGTGAACAACGCCGTGAGCTTCATGGCCGACCTGAATACCCCCCTGGCCATGGTGGTCATCGGCGCCCAGATGGCGGGCGCCGACCTGAAGGTGAGCTTTACCAGCCGGAAGCTCTACGGCGCGGCGGCGGTGCGGCTGCTTATTGCCCCCCTCATCCCCCTGGTGCTGCTCATGCCCCTCCACCTGCCCGCCATGTCCTACTGCGCCTGCGTCATTTTGTGCGCGGTGCCCACCGCCGGAGCCACCGGCATGTTCGCCCAGCGCTTCGGCCGGGACACCGCCACCGCCGCCCAGCTGGTCACTCTCACCACCCTGCTCTCGGTCATCACCCTGCCCCTCTTTGCCGTGGCTGCCCAGACGATTTCAGGCCTGGTTTAAGGCTTTCAGGAGGTATTTTATGTCCGCCAAGGAAGAATTTATTGAGATCTATACCGCCAACATCCACCGGGAGGGGGCCGACGCCCTGCTGGACTATCTGGAAAACAAGTCGGACTTCTTCACCTCCCCCGCCTCGGCCCGGTACCACGGGGCCTATGAGGGGGGACTGTGCGACCACAGCGTCAACGTCTACCACTGTCTCACGGAGTACCTGGCCCGGGAGCGGGTGCAGGAGCTCTACGGGGTGGAGGTGCCCGCCGAGAGCGTGGCGGTGGCGGCGCTGCTCCACGACCTGTGCAAGATCGGCTGTTACCGCCAGGGCACCCGGAACGTGAAGGGGCCCGACGGCAAGTGGCAGTCGGTGCCCACCTTTTATTATGAGGATAAGCTGCCCTACGGCCACGGGGAGAAGTCGGTGTACATCATCTCCGGCTTCATGAAGCTCAGGCGGGAGGAGGCCATGGCCATCCGGTGGCACATGGGCTTTTCCGGGGAGGAGGACAAGCGCCTGGTGGGCCAGGCGTTTCAGCAGTACCCCCTGGCCTTCGCCCTGAGCGTGGCCGACATGGAGGCCACCTACTTTTTGGAGAACGAGGAGCCCAACTGACCCGGCGGGGCCGGGAGACACGGAAAGGAGCTGCTGCGCGGTGCGCAAGGAAAAACGGGAAAATGATCTGGGCCGGGACCCGGTAGGGAAGCTGCTTCTGCGGCTGGCTGTGCCAACGGTGACGGCCCAGCTGGTCAATGCCCTCTATAACATCGTGGACCGGATGTACATCGGCCACATCGAGGGGGTAGGCGACCTGGCTCTGACGGGACTGGGCATCTGCTTCCCGGTCATCATGTTCGTCTCCGCCCTCTCAGCCCTGGTGGGCATGGGCGGCGGTTCCCGCGCGGTGGTGCGCATGGGCTCCGGCGACCAGGAGGGGGCCAACGCCATCCTGGGCAGCTGCGCCACATTGCTGGTCATCCTGTCGGTGATCTTCACCGCGGTGCTCCAGCTGGTGAAGGAGCCAATGCTCCTCCTCTTTGGTGCCACAGAGAACACCCTCCCCTACGCCCTGGACTACCTGGGGATCTACCTCTCCGGAACCATCTTCGTGGAGCTCTCCCTGGGCCTCAACTTCTTCATCACCGCCCAAGGCTTCTCCACCGTGGGCATGGCCACGGTGCTCATCGGGGCGGTGGTCAACATTGTGCTGGACCCCATCCTCATCTTCGGCTTCGGCATGGGGGTGAAGGGCGCTGCCCTGGCCACCATCACCGCCCAGGCGGTGTCCGCGGTGTGGGTGGTGTGTTTCCTCCTGGGCAAGCGCACCAAGCTGCGGCTCCAGCGCCGCTTCGCCCGGGTGGACTGGAAGGTGCTGGCTCCGGTGCTGGCCCTGGGCGTCTCCCCCTTCATCATGCAGTCCACCGAGAGCCTGGTGAACATCGCCTTCAACTCCTCCCTGAAGGCCTACGGCGGCGACCCGGCGGTGGGGGCCATGACCATCTGTTCCTCCATCATGCAGGTGTTCTACCTCCTCTTCCAGGGCCTCTCCCAGGGGGGACAGCCCATCGTGGGCTATAACTACGGCGCCGGTAACCTGGACCGGGTGAAGCAGGCTTTCCGGCTGGTATTTACCTGCTCCCTCATCTTCAGCACCCTCTCCTGCCTGGCCATCCAGCTCTTCCCCGGCATGTTCGTGGCCATGTTCAACGACAAGCCGGAGCTGGTGGAGATCGCCGTGTGGACCCTGCGGGTGTACGCGGCAGGCATGTTCATGCTGGGCATCCAGAACTCCTGCCAGCAGACCTTCGTGGCCCTGGGTCAGGCCAAGATCTCCCTCTTCCTGGCCCTGCTGCGGAAGATCATCCTGCTCATCCCTCTCATCTTCATCCTGCCCCACTTCATCGCCAACAAGGTGCTGGCCGTCTTCCTGGCCGAGCCTGCCGCCGACATCCTGGCCGCCCTCACCACCGGCGGCATGTTCTTCTGGCGGTTCCCAAAGCTCCTCCGTGCCCGGGAGGCGGAGCTCAAGGAGCAGAGCGCGTAAAACTTCATGCGCCCAAGGCGCACCATGAAAACAGGCGAAGGCTGGGTCGCATGAAGTTTTCGCGCATGTGGGCCGTCCCGGCCCACGCGCTGTAATCTCATGGCCGTGCCGCTGTAAGCGGCACATGGCCAATTTTGCTATGCTTTTGCATAGCAAAAACAGACCGCCCCGCACTCTGCCAAAGGCAGAGCGCGGGGCGGTTTTTTTGCTTTTTATGGGTGCCGTCCCTACTCGTGTCCGTACCCGTGGCCCTGGCCGTGGTGGCCGCCGTAGCCCTGACCGGCGGAGGTGGTCTCCCCGGCGGTCTGGGTCTGTTCGCTGTCCTGCTGGCCATAGCCGTAGCCGTGGCCCTGGCAGGCGTCGATGCACTGCTGGAGCTCCCCCATGGTCATCTCCCCGGCGTCGGCCTGGGTGACGGTGGGGTCCAGGGCGGAGAGGGCCAGGTAGGCCCGGTACTTCCCCAGAGAGAGCCCGGCGTCCCGGGCGGCCTGAGCCGTCTCCGGGTCCAGGGCGTAGCAGGTGAGCCCGGCCGCCCCGCCGTCGGAGAGGAGTCGCTCACAGTGGCCGCTGTCGGCGGAGACGGTGACGGTGGCCCCGTCGGTCTCGGAGAGGGCATCGGAGAGGGCGGCGGCGGCCTGGGTCCAGGTGTGGTGGAGGACGGGGGTGGCGTCCACCACGGCCTGGGCGTCGTCGTCATAGCACCGCACCCCCACCACCCGGCCGAAGGCGTTGACGGCCAGCTCCACCGAGGCGTCTGCGTCCACGCTGACGGCGGCGGCGGGGGTGGTATAGGCCAGTCCCCCGGCGGTGGTGAGCACCACCAGGGCCAGGGCGGCAAAGGCCACGGCCAGGGGCCGCCGCCGGGGGGCGGACCGGGTCTGCCGCCGCTCCAGGGCGTCCAGGGTCTTTTGCTTCAGATCCTCGTCGGCCCGGACGGCCAGCGCCTCCAGGGGGACGGTAGTGTGCCTGACCCAGAACCGCAGCAGGTCCCGGCAGGCGTTCAGGGTGACCTGGATGAACCAGGCCTTCTCGTGCTCGGCGTTTGCGAAGGGCTTGGTATGCTGAAGGTATTTGAGGAAGACGGTCTGGAAGATGTCCTCGGTGTCCTCCCGGCTCTTCAGCCGCACCAGACACAGCCGCCGCACCGTGTCGCCGTAGGCGTCCATGGCCCGGACCACCTCCTCCTCGCTGCGCATACCCTCACCCCATCGCTCTCAATGTCAGCCGTGATGCCGGGCCCAGCCGGTGCCGTCGCAGACGCCGCCGCTGACGCACCAGCCGTCACAGCCGCCGCCCCAGGGGCAGTCCTCCCCCGACCAGGGACAGACGGCGGTCTGGGTGACCGCGCTGTTCCGGTAGCAGCCGCCGTGGTGGCCGCCGCCGTGATGGCCCGCCGCCAGGGCGGGCACCACCATCGCTGCACCTACCATACCAAAGATCAACAGTCCTGCCAATCCCCTTTTCATACAAAAGACCTCCTTTTTCAGGTGGGCGTTTCGCCCCTTCTGCCTCTAATACGCCGGGCGGCGGCCCATCCGTTCAAAAGCCGGGAAAAAATTTTCCAACCCTGGAAAGGACCAGGAGACCCAAGAAGAACGTAAGAATTCGGCTACTTTTTTCTTAAAAAAGTTATGGTATCGTTTCCCTCACACGGGAGAGCACCCCTCTCCCGTTTCAACCAACGGACCAATCTAAGGAGGAAACAAAGTTATGAAACGTACTGCTGCCATTCTGCTGGTGGGCGTCATGGTGCTGAGCCTGGCCGCCTGCGGCAAGACCGCCAAGGAAAGTCCCGCCCCCGAAACCGCCCCTGTGGAGACCACCGCTGCCGTGGAGGAGACCACTCCCGTGGAGGAGACCGCCGCCCCCAACGACACCGAGGAGCACGTGGTCTCCGGCGTCGTCAATCGCCTGGGCGACCACATGGTGCTGCTGGTGGATGAGGACTACCTGGTCTTCGACCTGGACAAGGACCTGAACACCGGCGGCGTCAACGAGGGCGACAACGTGACCCTGGTCTACACCGGCACCCTGGGCGACGAGAAGAATCCCCCCGTAGTCACCGAGATCACCAAGAACTGAGCACATAAGTTGAAATAAAATCCTGCCGCCGTGGACAATGGTTGCCACGGCGGCATTTTTTTGCTATAATAACCTGATATGTTTTTGACTTTTTCTGAGAGACTAGAGAGGTAAGACATGAACAATATCGTACTCATCGGCATGCCCGGGGCGGGCAAGAGCACCGTGGGCGTGCTCCTGGCCAAGACCCTGGGCTACGCGTTTTTGGATACGGACCTGGTGATCCAGGAGCGGGAGGGGCGTCTCCTCCAGGACCTGGTGGACGAGCTGGGGGTGGAGGCCTTCCTGGACCGGGAGGCCGCCGCCATTGTCTCGGTGGACTGTGACCGCACGGTGATCGCCACGGGGGGGAGCGTGGTGTGCCGGGACGGGGCCATGGAGCACCTGAAGGACCTGGGCCGTATCGTCTATCTGCAGCTGCCGCTTGAGGAGCTGGAGCGCAGGCTCCACAACATCAGCACCCGGGGCATCGCCATGGCGCCGGGTGAGACCCTGGCCCACATCTATGACTACCGCTCTCCTCTCTACCAGAAGTACGCCGACCTCACCGTGGCGGTGGACCGGCAGACCCTGGAGGAGACGGTGGAGCAGGTTTTAAACGCCCTCAGATGAGGGTACCTTTCCCCGCATTTCGGAACAAATATCGAAGAGAAGGAACGACGACCATATGGATTTTAAGGAATTAGGGCTCATCTCCCCCATTCTGAAGGCCCTTGCCGCCCAGGGCTACGACCAGCCCACCCCCATCCAGCGCCAGGCCATCCCCCCCGCCCTGAAGGGCCGGGACGTGCTGGGCTGCGCCCAGACCGGCACGGGCAAGACCTGCGCCTTCGCCGCCCCCATCCTCCAGCGGCTCAACGCCGACGTGGTGGTGGGGCCCCGGTATATCCGCTCCCTCATCCTCACCCCCACCCGGGAGCTGGCCCTCCAGATCCAGGAGTCCTTCGCCGCCTACGGCCGGAACCTGCCCCTGCGCTCCGCCGTCATCTTCGGCGGCGTGGGGCAGCAGCCCCAGGTGGAGAAGCTGAAAAAGGGCGTGGACATCCTGGTGGCCACCCCCGGCCGGCTGCTGGACCTCCAGGGCCAGGGCCTCCTGGACCTGAGCCGGGTGGAGATCTTCGTCCTGGACGAGGCCGACCGCATGCTGGACATGGGCTTCATCCACGACGTGCGCCGGGTGCTGAAGCTCCTCCCGGAGAAGAAGCAGACCCTCTTCTTCTCCGCCACCATGCCCCCCGAGGTCATGGACCTGGTGAACGGCCTCCTCCACGACCCGGCCAGGGTGGCGGTGGACCCGGTGTCCTCCCCGGTGGAGGTCATCGACCAGAAGGTGTGCTTCGTGGACAAGGGCAACAAGTCCAAGCTCCTGGCCTACCTGGTGGAGGAGCTGGGAGTGAAAAATGCCCTGGTCTTTACCCGCACCAAGCACGGCGCCAACAAGGTGGCCGCCGACCTCAATAAGGCGGGCATCTCCGCCGCCGCCATCCACGGCAACAAGTCCCAGACCGCCCGGCAGCAGGCCCTCTCCGACTTCAAGGCGGGGCGGGTGAAGTGCCTGGTGGCCACCGACATCGCCGCCCGGGGCATCGACATCGAGGAGCTCTCCCACGTCTTCAACTACAACCTGCCCGAGGTGCCCGAGACCTACGTCCACCGCATTGGCCGTACCGGCCGGGCGGGCCACGGCGGCACCGCCGTCTCCTTCTGCGATTTTGCCGAGAAGGAGTATTTAAAGGGCATTGAAAAGCTCATTGGCCGCTCCATCCCGGTGCTGGGGGGCCACCCCTGGCCCATGCAGGTCTTTGAGGTGGCCAAGGACGCCAAGGGCCGCACGGTGAACGCCGAGGACGCCGAGGCCCGCGCCGCCGCCAAGGAGCGCCGCCGTGCCCGGGACGCCGCCAACAAGGCCGCCGCCGAGGAGAAGAAGCGGCAGAAGGCGGCCGCTCAGGCGGCCAAGACCGCCGCGCCCGCCCCTGCGCCTGCCCCCGCCCCCAAGAAGAAGCGGGAGCCCCGCTGGAAGAAGGCGGAGGGTCCCGGCGTGCTGGACACGGTGCTGCCCGAGCGGAGCGCCGGTCCCGAGCGGGAGGAGTACCACGACTTCTACCGGCCCGACCCCCTGTCCTCCGACCACATCATGGACGCCACCGCCCGGCTGCTGGCCCCCCGCAAGGTCCCGGTGAAGCCGGAGCCGGTGAAGGCGGAGGAGGGCCAGAGCCGTTCCCGCCGCCGGAAGAAGAAAAAGAAGGGCGGGGAGCAAGCCGCTCCTCAGAGCCAGGCGGAGCGGAAGGTCCGGGAGGCCCAGCCGCCCAAGGCGGCCCCCGCGCCGAAAGCCCATTCCAAGCGCCGCCACGACCGGGGCCACGGACCCCGGGGCGGACGGCCCATGATGCCCATGAAGAGCGGGGCGGTGAAGGACTCCACCGAGCAGCCCAGCCTCATGAAGCCCTATTATATCGAGCACGACTGAGGACGCTGCGTCCCTTTTGCGCCGTTTTCCGTAGGGGCGGCCTGTGGCCGCCCGCCGTAGTGGAACCAGGCAGAGCGGGCGACCAAAGGTCGCCCCTACACACCGCTACCCCAGAGGGGTATCCATTAGAAGAGACCGACCGGGTCCACCCCCCAATCCCCACAAAAAGGAGCTCCGACCCATCCATGGACTATTTCGCGGGAGAATATGACATTGCGGTCATCGGCGCCGGCCACGCAGGCATCGAGGCGGCTCTGGCCGCCGCCCGGCTGGGGCTGAGGACCCTGTGCTTCACGGTGAACCTGGACGCGGTGGGCAACATGCCCTGCAACCCGGCCATCGGCGGCACCGGCAAGGGCCACCTGGTCCGGGAGCTGGACGCCCTGGGCGGCGAGATGGCCCGGGCGGCGGACAAGGCCTGCATCCAGTACCGGGTCCTCAACAAGGGCAAGGGTCCCGCCGTGTGGTCCCTCCGGGCCCAGGCCGACCGCCGGGAATACCAGAAGATCATGAAGCACACCCTGGAGCTTCAGGAGAACCTCTGGGTGAAACAGGCGGAGGTGGTGGAGGTCCTCACCGAGGACGGGGCAGTGTCCGGGGTGGTCACCCACACCGGGGCCACTTATCAAGTGAAAGCCGCCGTCATCGCCACCGGCACCTACCTGGGGGGCCGCACCATCGTGGGGGAGGTGGTCCGGGACTCCGGACCGGACGGTCTGGCCGCCGCCCTGCCCCTCACCCAGTGCCTGGTGGACCTGGGGCTGTCCATCCGCCGGTTCAAGACGGGGACGCCTCCCCGGGTAAACCGCCGGTCGGTGGATTTTTCCAAGATGCAGCTCCAGGAGGGGGACGGGGACGCCCAGCCCTTCTCCTTCTCCACCCAGACCCAGCCGGAGAACCGGGCGGTGTGCTACCTCACCTCCACCACGCCGGAGACCCACGCGGTCATCCGGGCCAACCTGGACCGGTCGCCCCTGTTCTCCGGGGTCATCGAGGGGGTGGGGCCCCGGTACTGCCCCTCCATCGAGGACAAGGTGGTCCGCTTCGCCGGCAAGGAGCGCCACCTGCTGTTCATCGAGCCCATGGGCCTGGACACGGAGGAGCTGTACATCCAGGGCTTCTCCTCCTCCCTGCCCGAGGAGGTCCAAATCAAAATGCTCCACACCATCCCCGGTCTGGAGCAGGCGGAGATGACCCGGTGCGCCTACGCCATCGAGTACGACTGCGTGGACCCCACCGAGCTGGAGCCCACCCTGGAGACAAAAAAAATCCCCGGCCTGTACGGGGCGGGGCAGTTCAACGGCTCCTCCGGCTATGAGGAGGCCGCCGTTCAGGGCTTTATTGCCGGCGTGAACGCCGCGTTGAAAATTCAGGGGAAGGAGCCCCTGATCCTCCGCCGGGACCAGGGGTACATCGGGGTGCTCATCGACGACCTGGTCACCAAGGGCACCAACGAGCCCTACCGGATGATGACCTCCCGCACCGAGTACCGCCTGCTCCACCGGCAGGACAACGCCGACCAGCAGCTCACCGAGATCGGCTGCCGCCTGGGGCTGGTTCCCCAGGAGCAGCTGGAGGCCGTCCGGAAAAAGTACGCCGCCGTGGAGCGGGAGTGTAAGCGCCTGGAGCACACCGGCGCGGCCCCCAGCCCGGAACTGGACGCCTTTTTGGCCCGCTACGGGGAGTCCTCGGTGGCCAACGGGGCGAGGCTGGCCGACCTGCTCCGGCGGCCTCCCATCTCCTACGAGGCCCTGGCCCCCTTCGACCCGGACCGGCCCGAGCTGCCCAAGCCGGTGCGGGAGGCGGTGGAAATCGCGATCAAGTACCAGGGCTACATCGACCGCCAGCTGCGCCAGGTGGAGGAGATGAAAAAACTGGAGGACCGCCGCCTGCCTGACACGATAGATTATACCGCCATTGAGGGGCTCCGGCTGGAGGCCCGGCAGAAGCTGAGCCGCATCCGCCCCAAAAACCTGGGCCAGGCCAGCCGGGTGTCCGGGGTGTCCCCGGCAGACGTGGCGGTGCTGATGGTGTATTTGAAGCAGAGGGAAGGAAAGTAGAACTTTTATTACGGGGGGATTTTGCCGCCTTCCTATTCTTAAGCCTTCCCCCCTGGGGGGAAGGTGCCCCCGAAGGGGGCGGATGAGGGGACGGTTTAAAGGAACAGGTGTCGTGAGAAGAATCTTGTAGGGCGGGGGCTTGCCCCCGCCGCCCGGTTCCTTTGCTTTCCAGCCGTAGGGCGCGACGACTCGGCGCGCCGTTATGTAGGGCTCCGCCCTGCGGGGCGGGTTACTTTGCCCCCGGCGATCCTTTAGGTCCTTTCCCATCGGGCGGATTGTCAAGTGAAGTGCAACGGTTTGTGAAAAAAGAGTTCAAGAGGAGAT
>OGHJ01002582.1_pt1 | contig 15025 bp, 15 predicted proteins | sample 1571351 | NCBI WGS metagenome assembly OGHJ01 (sample SAMEA2582037, study PRJEB24529) | metagenome | biome: Human gut stool | place: China | collected 2011 | reverse complement strand
TGAACGGCGAGGATGCGCTGGACTATATCCGCGTGGGCAGCTACGACGGAGTGCTTATGGACATAATGCTGCCAAAGATAAACGGCTTTGAGGTGGTAAAGATGATACGCGCCGAAGGGGATCGCACCCCGGTGCTGTTCCTTACTGCCAGGGATACCGTGGAGGATATAGTTCACGGGCTGGACATAGGCGGCAACGATTATCTGATCAAGCCATTCTCCTTTGAGGAGCTGCTTGCGCGCATACGCGTCATAACCCGCAACAAGGATCAGGGCTACGCAAGCGTCCATACCCTTGCCGATCTCAAGGTGGACAGCGCCGCCCGGACCGTTTACCGCGGGGATAGGGAGATAGAGCTTTCGCCAAAAGAATTCGCTTTATTGGAGTACATGATAATAAACAAGGGCAAGGTATTGAGCCGCGAGGCCATAGAGGATCACATATACGACGTGGACTACGAGGGCGGCTCAAACGTAGTGAATGTATACATAAGATTCCTGCGCCGAAAGATAGACGAGCCCTTTGAAAAGAAGCTCATACATACCGTCCGGGGCTCAGGATATGTATTAAAGGAAGAATAGCGTATGGCAAAGAATAACAGCAGTCAGGCTCCCAAGACCAGGCCGAAGTTCTGGGAGGCCATATCCGTAAAGTTCATAATCATATTCTGGTTTACGCTGCTCATGGTCATTGTGTCGGCACTGGTAATGGTGTTCATGCTGACGGTGAGCAGGCTCACCATGGAGCAGGACATGCAGCGCAGGGTGCTTTCCGGAGTCAAGGCCAACAGCAACGACCTGAAGTGTGAAAACGACACCATACAGGCCAAAGGCGGTTTCCAGTATTACGTAAACGGCGTATACTGCCTCATATATGACGCGAACTGCAACAAGGTGGCGGGGGAATACCCCGAAGGCTTCTACACTAACGCCGGCTTTGAGGACGGAGTACTGCGCACTGCCGAGTGCGGCGGCAAGAAGTATTACATCTATGACAGCTACATTACCTTCAAAAACGGCAGGCACGCCTGGATACGGGGCGTATCCCTTACCACAACCACCGTGACTGTGGCCAGCACCGTGGCAAAGGTAGCGTCCTATGTACTGCCCGGCGTAGTAGTAGCCTCCGCTATCGGCGGCTACTTTATAACCCGGGCGGCATTGAAGCCCATAGACGAGATAACCAAGATGTCCGACGAGATATCCGAGGGCCGGGACCTTTCACGAAGGCTGAATATGAGAAACGTCACCATGGAGGCATACATACTCGCCCAAAGCTACGACAAGATGCTGGAACGGCTGGAGCGAAGCTTTGATATGGAAAAGCAGTTTACCTCGGATGCTTCCCATGAGCTGAGGACGCCCACGGCGGTGATAATCTCCCAGTGCGAATACGCCCAGGAGCACGACGCCACGCCGGAGGAATTTCAGGATACCATAGCCATAATCAAGCGGCAGGCACGCCGCATGAATGCCATGGTGTCCCAGCTTCTTAGCTTTGCCCGAATGGAGCAGGGTACCCAGAAGGTAAAGCTGGAGCATGCGGACATAAGCGATATAGTTGAGGCGGTATGCGAGGAGCAGGCGGAGCTTAATCCCGAGGTGGACTTTCAGTGCGCCATAGACCCAGGCATATGCTCAAATGTGGATATAACCCTGATGAGCCGCCTTGTGGAAAACCTCATAACAAACGCCTGCAAATTCGGCGGCAAGCATGTCAAGGTGGGCCTTTATGAGGAGGATGGGCAGATATATCTGTTCGTCCGGGACGACGGCATAGGCATATCCCCCGAGAACCAGAAAAAGGTATGGGACCGCTTCTGGCAGGCGGAGCCCTCAAGGAGCGACAACCGGCAGGGCAGCAACGGCCTTGGACTTTCCATGGTGCGGGAGATCGCCAAGCTGCACCGGGGGGAGATGAGCCTGCAAAGCGCGCCCAGGCAGGGCAGCACCTTCACATTAAAGATGCCAAAAGAAGAATAAGCAAAAGGCTTCCCCACCGGGAGGCCTTTTAAGTTGCCCATTAGAATTTCAGCTTTTCCATGCGGTCGAACACCTCTTTTATGGTATCCAGGCCGCACGCGCAGACGAGACGTATGTGCCCTTCCCCCGAAGCGCCGAAGGAAGAGCCGGGGGTGGCGAGTATGTGGCACTTTTCGAACAAAACGCCGCAGAACTCTTTGGAGCTGAGGCCTGTCTTTTCAATATTGGGGAAGACATAGAAGGTTCCGCCGGGCTGTCCCATGGAAAGATAGGTTATGTTCTTTATGCGCTCATAGGCGTAGAATACCCGCTCCTTATACCGGCTGATGTACTTATCCTGTATGTCCTTCCGAAGCTCCAGCGCCTTTATGGCGGCGCGCTGAGAGGGGGCGGGCGCGGTGTAAACGAGGGAGTTATTTATATGCATGGCAGCGCTGACTATATCGGGCGGCGCTATGATGTATCCTATGCGCCAGCCCGTCATCATGAAGTTCTTTGAGAAGCTGTTCAGCGTGACGGTGCGTTTCATGGCGCCGGGGAAGGAGCAGATAGGCACGAAGGGGCTATTGAACATGTAGCGGGTGTATATCTCGTCAGCCACTATCAGGAGGTCGCGCTCCTCTGCAATGCTGTACAATAGCTTCAGCGTGTCAATGCCGTAGGCGGCCCCTGTAGGATTGCAGGGGTTATTGAATATGATGGCCTTGGTCTTGGGTGTGATAGCGGCGCGGAGCCTGTCCCCGTCTATGGCATAACCCTCCGAGCCATATGTGGGCACCTCTACGCATACGCCCCCTGATAGCTCTATCTGGCTGCGGTACATGGTGAAATATGGCGAAAACACAATAACTTCATCGCCGGGATCGAGCAGCGCCATCATGGTGAGCCCCATGCCCATGCAGCTGGAGGCTGTGACAAACAGGTTTTCCCGGGAAATATCGATGGAAAAGTCCTCTTTGTACGCCTTTATGACAGCGTCTATCAGCTCCGGATCCCCCTTGGGGTCGCCATATTTGGTGTATCCCAGCCGGGCGTCCGAAAAGGCGGCGTCTATTATACGGCTGTCCGTGATGAAATCGGTATCGCCTATGCTCATGTCTATCACATCGCTATAGCGGCTCAATGCCTCCGTATCCAGAGAAAGGCCGCCTGAGATGTTCTGAAAGCGCTTTGCAATGTAGCTTTTCATATTATTTATCCTCTTATGCCTTGGGGTAGGGTACTACGGTGGAACCGTTGGGAATAAGCAATATGTCCTTATCCGCTATATCTGCCGCAGCGAGCAGAGCGGCCATATCGGTATATGCCTCTATGCCCATAGGGGCCAGCGATGAAGGGTCGGCGGTAGTCAGCAGCATTATCCTGTATTTTTCCGCCTGCTCGCAGTTCATGAAGAATATATAGCCGGGTATGGTGAAGCCGGCCTTCAGCTCCTCATAAAGCCTGCCTTCTTTAAGTGGCTTAAGCCAGTCGAAATACTGGGCGGGGCCTCCGCCCTCCACGGCCTCCATCAGCACTATCAGCGTGCCGCCGGCGTTCAGGCCGCTTTCCACGTTGTCTATGATCTTTGTACCCTGATAAAGGGACATATCCTTGGGATAGCCGCCGCAGCTGGTGATTATAACGTCCGCCTTTTTGACTATTGGCACCCTGTATATCTCGTCCACCCTATGGCATGCCAGCTGCCATGCCTTCATGGGATCGCCCGAGATTATATGGGCAAGCTGCATATCCGCGTTCGTGACCAGGTTTATGCCGAAAAGGTTCTTTACCATAGCCGCTGCCTGGCACATGTCCTCGTTGAGGGGATTGCCGTCGGTCACTCCGTTGCCTATGAGTGGATTAGAGCGGGGGGCGAGCAGGTCCAGTGAGTGCAGATGGTTCTGCCGTATGGTTTCGAGGCCGCTTATGCCGGGCAATATGCTCTTGCGGCCGCCGCCATACCCAGCCATTACATGGTAGGTGCAGGCGCCCAGCATTATCACCTTGTCTGCATTTGCAGCGATGGGGTTTATGCGCACCTCCGTACCGAGGGAGGTGGTGCCTATATAGACAAGGTCCTTTGCCTGACAGTCGTGGTTTACTACCCTGATCCTGTCGTAAACGCCGTCCGTCACCAGCGTGCGCAGTTCATTTTCGTCGCCGCCCGGGTGAGTGCCGTTGGCGATTATTATGGTGATGTTGTTATGATTCACATCGCACTTATCGGTCAGATAGCTGATTATGTGGGGCACCACAAGATCCTGCCTCATCCAGAAGCGGGACATGTCGCTGACTATGAGCGCCACCTTATCCCCTGGATTTACCCAGGATTCCAGAGGCTCGTGACTGACCGGCGAACTAAGCGTCGCGTAAAGAGCGGCCCTTATATCGTCGATCTTTGGAACGGGGGTGCCGTAAAGCTCTGTAACGTGTGCTTCATCAAGGGCGAAGGTGACGCTGCCCTTGCCGTATTTCAGGGTGTAGTCTTTCATGCTGCTCCTTTATTTTAGCTTCAGTGAGCGAAGATAAGCCTTTTGTCCGTCGGTTATCCTTCTGCTTTCGATGGATTTTTGTATGGCCTTGTTGTGGGTCCAGGCGTCCAGTCGGCGGTCCTCTATATAGGGAAGGGCCGCCTCGTACTGCTTGGCAAGTGCTGTAGCGAAAAACCATGCCGTCATCATGTTGATATAGTATTCCTCGCTGCGAATATCAGCCGCAAGTTCCAGCGCCTTCGGGGTGAAGTCTTTATCCAGAAAATGCTCCATCAGCATGCCGATGCCGAAGCGTACGGTGTAGGTCTCGCGGGAGGCCGTCCACTGTTTTATCTTTTCATAGAGCTCACCGCGGTGCTTGGCAAATACCTTTGGGCTCAGCATGTCGCATACCGCCCAGTTGTCGATATACGGCAGGAAGCGCTCGGTTTCGGCCATCGCCGAAGCATAGTCCCTGATGCGGCATATCAGCGCCCCGTGGAGGTTGTTTTCATCGAAGTATTTATGGGGAAGCTCCGCCATAAACCGGGCTGCCTCGTCTGTGCCGTAAAGCTCCTTTGCCAAGGCTCTGATGGCCGGGGCGCGCACGCCTATTACGGCGTCTTTGCTTATATTTGGCGTCAGCCTTGCGGAAAAATCCCGGTATTTTGTATCCTGTAAGGTGAAAAGCCGTTCTGTGACCGTCATGTGTTTACCCTCCAATGTGTGCTTTTGCGTATTATACCAGATGAGACCCTATATGGAAAAATGCCCGAAAAGCGGTTTTCGGGCATTTGCTGCTTTTAAGCTACAGCACCTTTGAAAGGAAGCTCACAAGGCGCGGGCTCTCGGGGTGGGCGAAGAGCTCGCGGGAGGGCTTATCCTCTTCGATTATGCCGTCTGAAAGAAATATGGTGCGGTCGCTGACCTCGCGGGCGAAGCGCATCTCATGTGTAACGACTATCATGGACATGCCGTCGTCGGCGAGGGCCTTCATAACGTCCAGAACCTCGCCTACCATTTCGGGATCGAGGGCTGAGGTGGGCTCGTCAAACAGCATCACCTCGGGATTCATCATGAGCGCGCGGACTATGGCCACCCGCTGCTTCTGTCCGCCCGAAAGCTGGGCAGGGTAGGCTGTGAGCTTGTCTGCAAGGCCGACCCGGGTGAGCAGCTTTACCGCCTTTTCCTCGGCCTCGGCGGGAGACATCCCCTTTATCTTTACGGGGGCGGCAGTGAGGTTCCTGAGCACGTTCATATTGTTGAAAAGGTTGAACTGCTGGAATACCATGCCTATCTTCTGGCGGTGCAGGTTTATGTCGGTCTTTTTGTCGCAGATGTTTACACCGTCGAATATTATCTCCCCGCTGGTGGGCTTTTCCAGAAGGTTAAGGCACCTTAGGAAGGTGCTCTTGCCACCGCCGGAGGGGCCTATTATGGCGGCTACGCTGCCCCGCTCGAAGGTGGTGGATATATCCTTCAATACCTCCAGACTGCCGAAGGACTTACAGAGATGGTTTACCTGTATCATGGGGCTACTTTGTTCCATTGGACATCTTCCTTTCCATGAGGGATACGAACCTGCCGCTTATGAAGGTCATTATGAAGTAAAGTATGGCGGCAAAGGCAAGCGTTTCGAGGCTTATGTAGGTCACGGCGATCACGTCCTTGCTGCGGAACATTAGGTCAGCTATGCCAATGACCGACACGATGGAGCTTTCCTTTATCACGGTCACGAATTCGTTGCCCAGAGCCGGCAGTATGTTCTTTACCGCCTGGGGCAGCACCACCATGGTCATGGTCTGGGACTGCCGGAAGCCCAGACTCCTTGCGGCCTCGGTCTGGCCGTGATCCACCGCCTGTATGCCTGAACGTATTATTTCGGCAACATAGGCGCAGCTGTTCATGCTCATGGCGACTATGCCGGCGGCGAAGCGGGAAAAGTTGGGTATCCAGGATATATCCGGCAGCTTAATGCCGGTCATGGGCAGGCCGTAGAATATGAACATGAGCTGAACCATAAGCGGGGTGCCCCGTATGAACTCGATGTATGCGGTGGCAAGGTAGCGCAGGGGCTTTACCTTGCTCATGCGGAGCATCGCCATGAGGGTACCGAATACTGTGCCGAGCAGCACGGAGAAGAAGGCGATGATGAGGGTGTTCTTTATGCCCTCCGCAAAGAAGGTATTATATCTTGTGAACAGGGTCCACATCCGTGTCAGGAATGCTATAAGTGCTGCCATTAGTGCGAGCCGCCTTTCTTTTTAGCTTGCTAAACTGGAAAAGCCGAACCCGGGGCGGTCAGGCCTCGGGCACGGCCGGTATGGTGAGCTTTTCCGGACTTTAGTCCATCTCAAGACCCATGGAGTCCGCGAGGGCTACCGCGTCGTCATATGCCTTCTGGAAGGAACCGTCAGAGGCGACCTTGGTAATCACTTCGTTTACGGCGGCTACGAAGTCCTCGTTGCCCTTTGCGATGACGGCGGCCTTGCCGTAGTTTACCTCGTTGGGGTCAAACTCGAAGGTGGCCAGGGCCAAATCGGGATTGCTCTTGATGAGAGCGTCTGCGACCGCGGAGTCAACTACCAGAGCGGCGATGTTGCCGGCGGCAACCTCCATGCCCAGCTCGGGGTACTTGTCAAGCTCGAACAGCTCGCTGTCGCTCAGCACGTTCTTGATGAGCAGGGACTGCACGGTACCCTTCTGCGCACCGACCTTCTGGCCTGCGAAGCTCTCCTTGGTGGAGTAGGTGGCTTCGTTGCCCTTCTTTACTATAACGGCCTGGGGGCTCTTCTCATATACTTCGGAGAAGTCGATGGCCTGTGCCCTCTCCTCGGTAACGGTGAAGGCGGCTATGCCTATATCCACCTGGCTGGACTGAACGGCGGGGATTATGCCGTCAAAGCTCATATCGACTACCTCGAGCTCTACGCCCAGGGCGTCGGCTATCTGCTGGGACAGCCACATATCGCAGCCTGCAAAGTTGGCGTCCAGATCCTTGAACTCATAGGGGGCGTACTGGGCTTCGGTGCCTACAACCAGCTTGCCGCTTTCCTTGATCTTCTTCATTACGGGGTCTTCCTCGGCGGCGGGTGCGGAGCAGGCCGCCATGGACAGTACCATCAGGGCCGCAAGGGCCAGCGCAAACAGTTTCTTCATTGAATGTATCCTCCAATTTTAAAAAATTTATTTTACTTATTCAGCGGTGCGCTCTCTTGCTGAGCACATGATTTATTATACGCATAAAATCCGGTTTGTAAATACCCAAAATGCAAAAATATAAAATTTTTTTGATAAAATGTGTATAAATACATCCGTAAATGCATTTTTTAAGCTAATATGCAGCATAATTATGCAATAATGTTATGCATTATAACTTTTGCAGGACTATGGCGGTATTTTAACGGAATAATATTTAAGAAAATGCATAATTACTGTTTACAAAAGAACTTCCATAGAATATAATGCTAAAAGTTGTGATATAGGAAGGGGTTATGGTTGACTTTCGCACGAAACAGGCATTTTATATAGGTGAATGCTGGAAAAATTGGCTTATGCCCATTTTTGCGAAAAGTAATAACAAGTCCGGCAACTATAAGTGTTACTTATAAAATAAAACGACTAAGGAGGAACGCCGATGCAGCTTTTCAATGAGCTTTTCGGGAATGTGCTGAACTTTACCTGGCAGCAGGGAGTTATGATCGTAATAGGCTGCGCCCTTATATGGTGCGCGATAAAGCGGGAGATGGAGCCCGCGCTGCTCTTGCCCATGGGCTTTGGGGCGATACTCGTAAATCTGCCCTTTGTGAATACCGAGGCCATAGAGACGATGTTCAACGCGGGCATAGCGACCGAGCTTTTCCCGCTGCTGCTGTTCATAGGCATAGGCGCCATGATAGACTTTGGGCCTTTGCTTTCCAACCCAAAGATGATGCTCTTCGGCGCGGCTGCTCAGTTTGGTATATTCTTTACTCTTGGAATGGCGGTGCTGCTGGGCTTTGAGCTGAAGGACGCCGCAAGCATAGCCATAATAGGTGCTGCGGACGGTCCCACCAGCATATATGTGGCGAACTACTTCAAGTCCAACTATCAGGGAGCCATAATGGTGGCGGCATACAGCTACATGGCGCTGGTGCCCATAGTCCAGCCGCCTGTGATAAAGCTCTGCACCACACAAAAGGAGCGGCGCATACGCATGCCCTACAATCCCAAGGCGGTGTCTCAGACCACCCGCATACTGTTCCCTATATTCGTTACAGTCATAGCAGGCACCATAGCCCCCAAGAGCGCGGAGCTTATAGGCTTCCTGATGTTTGGCAACCTTATACGTGAATGCGGCGTGCTTGGCAGCCTGTCAGAGACCGCGCAAAAGGATCTTGCAAATCTCATCACACTTGTGCTGGGCCTGTCCGTTTCCTTCCGCATGAAGGCTGAGATGTTTGTCACCCTTGAGACGCTGGTGATACTGGCGCTGGGTCTTGTTGCGTTTATATTCGACACGGTGGGCGGCGTGATGTTCGCCAAGGTACTGAACCTGTTCTCCAAGAACAAGATCAACCCCATGATAGGTGCAGCCGGCATATCGGCATTCCCCATGTCCAGCAGGGTAGTGCATAAGATGGGGCGCGAGGAGGATCAGGGCAACTTCCTGCTGATGCACGCTGCAGGCGCAAATGTCAGCGGCCAGATAGCATCGGTAATAGCCGGCGGATTGGTCATAACCCTCATAGAGAACGTCATAGCGGGCATGTAAAGGAGGAAGAAGTATGTTTGATCTGCATTTTGACCCTCAGGCTTTGGTAAACGTGCTGCCGGTGCTGGGCAAGGGCATTCTCGGCGTGTTTGCCGTGATCTGCGCCATATGGGCGCTGGTGGCCATCATGAACAGGAATGCCGGGAAATAATAAGGCTTTAAATCGAAGGGGCAGAAATGAACTGCCCCCCTTTTGATTTACTTTATTATCTCCAGTTCGTCCCCGGGCCTTACGGAGCCCTCCTTGAGCACCTTTACGAATATGCCCTCCCTCGGCATGACGCAGTCCCCTGCCGCCTTGCGTATGGCGCAGTCATAATGGCACTCCTTGCCTATCTGGGTAACCTCGCATATGGCATCTGGGCCTAGCCTGAGCCTCGTTCCCACCGGCAGCTCATAGAGACATATGCCTTCGGTGAGTATGTTTTCGGCGAATGCGCCGGGGGTGAGCCTGAAGCTTATCTTCTCCTGCAACTTGGCTGCGCTCTCGGCGCCCAGCAGGCTCACCTGGCGATGCCAGTTGCCGGCATGGGCGTCGCCCACTATGCCGTGGTCCACTTGGAGCTGTATTTCCGGCACCTCGTGTTTCTGTGTGCCCTTCTTTTCGGATATGCAGACCGCAATTATCTTAGCCATTCTGATGACGCTCCTTATGCTCATGGCCGTTGTGGGAAGAGCATTCCCCCGACCAGCCCCGCAGCATCTGTATGCCGTGCTTCAGTGCGGGAAGCACCGCCGTCAGGCATTCGCGGGCGGCCTTTTCGCTGCCGGGGCAGTTGATTATAAGAGTATCGCCACGAATTCCCGCAGCCTCCCGCGAAAGGCAGCCCCGGGGAGTTATGCGCATAGATTCGGCCCGCATGGCCTCGGGTATGCCGGGGACCTCCCGCTGTATGACGGCCTTTGTGGCCTCGGGGGTGATGTCTCGCTTGGAGAAGCCTGTGCCGCCGGTGGTGACGATAAGGCAGGGACTTAGCCTGTCGGCGCATATGGTGAGCTCGGTCATTATCTTTTCCATGTCGTCCGGTACGAGAGAGGTGCTTATGACTTCGTAGCCGTCCTCTCTGAGCAGCTTGACGAGGGCCGGTCCGGAGGTATCCTCCCTGAGCCCGGCAAAGCCCTTGTCGCTTACGGTTATCACTGCCGCGGTGTAACGGTTTTCCATATTATTCCTTCCTCCTGAACTCACCGGATTTTCCCCCCGCCTTGCGCAATAGGCAAATGCTTTCAATAATTATATCCCGCTGCGCCGCCTTGCACATATCGTAAACTGTCAGGGCGGCTATGCTTGCTGCCGTCATGGCCTCCATCTCAACGCCTGTGGGGCCGGTGCATTTCGTCGTGGCGAATATGTCTATTGTGTGGTTTTCGTCGTCCAGCTCAAAGCATATGTCTGCGCCGGTCAGGGCTATGGGATGGCACATGGGTATAACGTCCGGGGTGCGTTTTGCGCCCATTATGCCGGCTATCTGTGCGGTGGTGAGCACATCCCCCTTTTTTATGCCGCCGGACTTTATGAGTGCGTAGGTATCGGCATTGAGAAGCACGCGGGCTCTGGCTGTGGCGGTGCGGAGGGTATCCGCCTTTTCGGACACGTCTACCATGCGGGCCCGGCCCTGATGGTTAAAGTGGGTGAATTCCATGTTATCCTCCTATACGGTTCATGTCGCGGGCAGACCCGGATCTGTCAGGATAGGAAAGGGCGCAGTGGCGCTCCGGCTTGCGGGATACGGCAAATTCTATCCGCTCCTTCAGCGCATCGCCGTGAAGTCCCCTTAGGGGTATCTCCTCGGCAGAGTGCAGGCAGGGCTTGAGGCAGCCGTCCGCCGTAAGCCTCAGCCTGTTGCAGCCGGAGCAAAAGTGGTCGCTGAGGGGGCTTATCAGCCCTACCGTGCCCTTTGCGCCGGGCAGCCTGTAAAGCCGGGCTACGCCGCCGTCGCTCTGAACGGGCTCAAGCTCCGGAACTCTCTCCAGAACGGTGCGCATAGGCAAATACGCTTCCCTGTCAAATGGGTAAGTATGGCCAATGGGCATGAGCTCTATGAAGCGCACCTGATAGGACTTTTGCTTGGTAAGCTCTACAAGGCGGGGTATCTCGCAGTCGTTAAAGCCGCCTATGAGAACTGTGTTCAGCTTGATATTTGTAAAGCCGGCCTCCTCCGCGGCGGCTATGCCGGCGAGGGCGTCGTCAAGGCTGCCTATCCTGGTTATTTGATGATACTTATCGGGATCCAGAGTGTCGAGGCTTATGTTCAACCGCATTAATCCTGAGGCCTTAAGCTCCATTGCCATCTCCGGCAGCAGCAGGCCGTTGGTGGTCATGGCAAAATCCTTCACTCCGGAAAGCCCGCTTATGCTGCGGCAAAGTTCGATTACGCCCTTCCGCACCAGAGGCTCGCCCCCTGTAAGGCGTACCTTGCTGAAGCCCATTTCTACGGCGGTCCGGATTATCTCATATATATCCTCGAGGCTGAGGATATCCCTGTGGGATTTTTTGTCAATGCCCTTTTCCGGCATGCAGTAGCGGCAGCGCAGGTTGCACCTGTCCGTCAAGGATACGCGAAGATAGTTGATATTGCGGCCAAAACTGTCTGTCATTCAGGCACTCCGGAGATTATTATTATATTCAATTGTAGCACGGCCCATCGTCGAATACAACCGATATACTTGCAAATCCCAAACGCTTGGTGTATAATTTGATTATGCGTTATTTATGGGCGAGAATAACGAAAACACGATGTCAGAGGAAGAAACACATGAAGCTTGTCAGAACAGAGAACGCCGTGGGCTGCGTGCTGTGCCACGACATAACCCAGATAATAAAAGGAGTTACAAAGGACGCGGTGTTCCGCAAGGGACACATAGTCCGACAAGAAGATATCCCCGTGCTGCTCAGCGTAGGCAAGGAGCACCTCTACGTATGGGAGAGCGACGAAAATACCCTGCATGAAAACGACGCGGCGGCGATACTTCGGGATATATGCATGGGGGAAAATATGCACCCTACGGAGCCCAAGGAGGGCAAGATAGAGCTGATAGCGGATATAGACGGGCTGTTCATAGCGGATCTCCAAAAGCTCAGGGAGGTGAATTCCTTAGGCCGAATGATGATAGCCACACGCTCCTCAGGCTTTCCGGTAAAGGCGGGAGATAAGCTCTGCGGCACCAGAATAATACCACTCGTAATAGAAAAGCAGGCAATGGAGCAGGCGAAGGCCGCGGCGGGCGACAAGCCCATACTCCGCCTTCTGCCCATAAAGCCCAAGAAATACGGCGTGGTGACTACCGGCAGCGAGGTGCTGAAGGGCATAATACAGGACACGTTCACTCCGGTTATAGATGAAAAAATGGGGGAATACGGCTGCCACATGATAGCCCACTCCACACCGGGCGATGACGACAGGGCTATTACCGCCGCCATAAAGCAGATGATAGCGGATGGGGCAGAGATGGTCATATGCACCGGGGGTATGAGCGTGGACCCGGACGACCGGACGCCTCTCGCCATACGCAACAGCGGCGGACGTGTTGTTACATACGGCGCGCCGGTGCTGCCCGGAGCAATGTTCCTGCTTTCATACAATGAAAACGGAATACCGGTATGCGGCCTTCCGGGCTGTGTTATGTACGCCAAGCGCACCATATTTGACATAGTGCTGCCCTACCTCCTCGCGGATGAGCCGGTAACGGCGGAGCTGCTCAGCGGCCTCGGCAACGGCGGCCTCTGCCTCAACTGCAAGGTCTGCCATTACCCCAACTGCGGCTTCGGTAAGGGCGCATGATACGGACGCGAAGGTGTTTTGTATATACTTTATTTAAATACAAAAGGAGAAATAAGAAATGAAGAAGCTTTTTGCAATGCTGATTGCTGCCGTGATGGTACTCAGCTTTGCGGCATGTGCCGCCCCCGCCACCGAGGAGACGGCCGCGCCCGAAGAGACCGTTCCTGAGGCAGAGCCCGTGGAGCTGATAGTATTCGCCGCCGCTTCCATGACGGAGACCATGAACCAAATAGCGGAGCTGTATAAGGCCAAGGCGCCCAACGTGACGCTTACCTATAACTTCGATTCCTCCGGTACCCTGAAGACCCAGATACAGGAAGGCGCCGAGTGCGACCTGTTCATTTCCGCTGGCCAGAAGCAGATGAATCAGCTCGACATCACCGCCGACCCAGAAGTGAACACCGACAAGCTGGACTTCGTGCTTGAGGGCACCCGCATAAACCTGCTTGAGAACAGGGTCACTCTGTGCGTACCCGAGGGCAACCCCAAGGACATCAAGAGCTTTGACGACCTGGCCGATAAGCTGAAGGAGGGCTCTGTTCTTATGGCGATGGGCAACAGCGACGTTCCCGTTGGCCAGTACACCCAAAAGATACTCGCTTTCTACGGCCTTGACGAAGAGAAGCTGGCCAAGGACGGCGTTATCACCTACGGCACCAACGTAAAGGAAGTCACTACTCAGGTAACTGAAGCTTCCGTCGACTGCGGCGTTGTATACTGCACCGATGCCTTCAGCGCAGGGCTCACTCCCGTGGATTACGCCACAAAGGAAATGTGCGGCCAGGTCATTTATCCCGCCGCCGTGCTGAACGTGAGCAAGAATCAGGAGGCTGCCAAGGAGTTCCTGGCATACCTCCAGACCGATGAAGCCATGAAGGTATTCGAGGCGGTAGGCTTCGCTTCCGTGGCGTAAGCTATGGATTGGTATCCGCTTTACAATTCTCTTAGAATAGCCGCAATAAGCTGCGTGCTGGTGTTTTTTGCGGGCATTTTTGCAGCTTATTATGTGGCAAGGCTGCCACGCGCCGTAAAGGGCATACTGGACGTCATACTGACTCTGCCAATGGTGCTGCCGCCTACGGTAGTAGGTTATTTCATACTTCTGGTCTTTGGCGCCAAGCGCCCCCTGGGCATATTTCTTGCCCAGTACGGCATCAAGTTCGTAATGACGTGGTATGGCGGCGTGCTGGCTGCTGCGGTTGTGGCATTTCCTCTCATGTATCGCACAGCCAGGGGAGCCTTCGAGAGCTTTGACGACACCCTGGCGTATTCCGGACAGACCCTCGGCCTCTCGAACACATACATATTCTGGCACATACGCATGCCCTACTGCCGCCAGGGCATACTGGCGGGCACGGTGCTGGCCTTTGCACGGGCGCTGGGCGAATATGGCGCAACAAGCATGCTCATAGGCTACACCCCCGGCCACACCGCCACCATATCCACCACGGTTTACCAGCTGTGGCGGACGAATGACGAGGCGGGGGCCTTCTTCTGGGTTATGGTGAACCTCGGCATATCCGCCGTGGTGCTGCTCATAGTCAACATGCTGGAGCGCAGAACCAAGGGAGGCAGAGCATGAGCCTTATAGTTGACATAAAAAAGCGGCTTGGTTCCTTCAGCCTTTCCGCACAGCTGGAAGCGGGGGAGGGAGTCACGGGCATACTGGGCTCCTCCGGCTGCGGCAAGAGCATGACGCTAAAGTGCATCGCAGGCATAGAACGGCCGGACAGCGGGCATATAGAGCTGGACGGCGAGGTGCTCTACGACAGCAAAAGGCACATAGACCTTCACCCCCAGCAGCGCAGGGTGGGCTATCTTTTTCAAAATTACGCCCTGTTTCCCAATATGACTCTCAGGCAAAATATACTCTGTGGCCTCAGGAACCAGCCTGATAAAGCTCAGCGGGTAAAAGAGGCGGACGATATGATAGCCATGATGGGCCTTCAGGGGCTGGAAAAGCACAGGCCATACCAGCTTTCAGGCGGCCAGCAGCAGCGGGCGGCGCTGGGAAGGATACTGGTGAACAAGCCAAGGCTTCTGATGCTGGACGAG
>OGHJ01002579.1_pt1 | contig 15039 bp, 11 predicted proteins | sample 1571351 | NCBI WGS metagenome assembly OGHJ01 (sample SAMEA2582037, study PRJEB24529) | metagenome | biome: Human gut stool | place: China | collected 2011 | reverse complement strand
GTGGAAAATAGACGTCCAGCAGCACGCCGGGGATGCTCAGGTGGACCTCCCCCACCCGCACGGAGCGCACGTCGTCCATGGTCTGGAAGAGATCGTCGTACTGGAGCAGAAAGTCCAGGGCACGGTCATAGAGGATGCGTCCGGCGTCGGTGAGGTAGAAGCTCTTGCTGGTGCGCTCGATGAGCCGGACGTTGAGCTCCTCCTCCAGATGCTTGATGGAGCGGGTGAGCATAGGCTGGGTGACGAAGAGCTGAGCTGCCGCCTTGGTAAAGCTCTGCTGACGAACCACCTCTACAAAATACTTCAGCTGTTGGATCTCCATACCAATCCCTCCATATTCTCTCAAAAATGCCGGAACAGTAACATTGCCTCCCCATAATTTCATAACTGTGCCCATTATAATACCGGAAAACGGCCCATTTTTCCAATAAAACTTATCTAAATAATTTTCACGTTTTTTGAGGGAAATCCACAAAACCATTCCTTGAATGCATGGACCGATAACCTGAGGGTATAGTTCTGGAGAACTTCCACAAAAAAGCGGAAATATTTTCTTTGGAAAGGTGTAAAGTATTATTTTTTTGCATGCTTGCCGCCGGAAACGGCATTTTACACCTTTGGCTTTCTGCGGCTATACTTTGGCTACGCCGAGTGGCTTGCAGGCGTCCAACAGCCATTTTTCCCAAAACTGTTTTCGTCTGCCCCCGAACGGCGCGGGACAAAAAACACGATCGCAAGTCAGGAAAGGAAGTGGTGTTCCATGCCCAAGGTCATGTCAGCACAGGAGGCCGTCCAGGCCTACATCCATGACGGAGCCACCGTCGCCTTCGGCGGCTTTGTGGGCGCTATGGTGCCGGAAGAGGTCAATAAGACCATCCAGGAGCTCTATCTGAGCACCGGTTCTCCCAAGGGACTCACCGCCATCTATGCCGCCGGCCAGGGCGACTCCGACCAGCGTGGCCTCAACCACCTGGGCGAGGAGGGCCTGCTCAGCCGGGTCATCGGCGGGCACTGGGGCCTGGTTCCCCGGCTGCAGAAGCTGGCGCTGGAGAACAAATTTGCGGCCTACAACTATCCCCAGGGCGTGATCTCCCAGCTTTTCCGGGACATTGCCGCCGGCAAGCCGGGGCTCATCACCCACGTGGGCCTGAAGACCTTCGCGGACCCGGAGCTGGAGGGCGGCATGCTCAACGACAGGGCCCGGGAGGCCGGTCCCCTGGTGGAGCGCATCGAGATCGGCGGGGAGACCCGGCTTTTGTACAAGGCCCTGCCCATCGACGTGGCCGTGATCCGGGCCACCTATGCCGACACCAACGGCAACTGCACCTTCCAGCGGGAGGGCGTCAGCGCCGAGACCCTGGCCATCGCTCAGGCCGCCAAAAACTCCGGCGGCAAGGTCATCGTCCAGGTGGAGAACGTGGTGGAGTACGGCACCCTGGACACCCGTCTGGTGCGGCTCCCCGGCATCTATGTGGACGCCATCGTGGTGGCCGCGCCGGAGAACCACATGCAGACCTTCGGCAGCGGCTATAACCCCGCCTACAGCGGCGAGGTGCGGGTGCCGGTGAGCTCTCTCAAGCCCCTGGCCCTGGATCAGCGGAAGGTCGTGGCCCGGCGGGCCGCCATGGAGCTGGTGCCCAACGCCATCACCAATCTGGGCATCGGCATGCCCGAAGGCGTGGCGGCCGTGGCGGCCGAGGAGGGCCTCCAGGGGATGGTCCTCACCACCGAGGCCGGCACCATCGGCGGCATCCCCGCCGGCGGCAAGGACTTCGGCGTCACCATCAACCCCGACTGCATCCTGGACCAGCCCTATCAGTTCGACTTCTACGACGGCGGCGGACTGGACGTTGCCTTCCTGGGCCTGGCCCAGGCGGATGAAAAGGGCAACATCAACGTCTCCAAATTCGGCCCCAAGATCGCCGGCTGCGGCGGCTTCATCAACATCACCCAGAACGCCAAGAAGGTGGTCTACTGCGGCACCTTCACCGCCGGCGGGCTGAAGATCGGCGTGGCCGACGGAGCGCTGCAGATCCTGCAGGAGGGCCGGGACAAGAAGTTCCTCAAGCAGGTGGAGCAGATCACCTTCTCCGGCGAGTACGCCGTGGAGAAGGGGCAGCCGGTGCTCTACATCACCGAGCGGGCCGTGTTTGAGCTCACCCCCGAGGGTGTGGAGCTCAAGGAGATCGCCCCCGGCGTCGACCTGCAGAAGGACGTGCTGGACCAGATGGACTTCGCCCCCATCGTCCGGGACGTGAAGACCATGGACAGCCGTATTTTCCAGGCCGGACCCATGGGTCTGGCCCAGTAATTTCCCCCAGCTCCTCCGGGAGAGAAACATGTGTTGAGGAGGTATTTCATTCATGAGTTTGTTGGGCATCGTATTGGGCCTGGTGCTCCTGATGTTCCTGGCCTATCGCGGCTACTCCATCATCTGGGTGGCCCCTGTCTGCGCCGTGGTGGTGGCCGTTCTCAGCGGCTACGCCATCCTGGACGCCTACATCGGCGACTACATGAAGGGCATGGCCGACTATGTGTTCCAGTGGTTCCCGCCCTTCTTCCTGGGCGCTGTCTACGGCAAGGTCATGGATATGACCGGCTCCGCCCGCAGCCTGGGCAACGCCCTGGTGAAGCTCATCGGCTCCCGCTTCGCCGTGCTGGCCGTGGTCCTTCCCTGCCTGCTGATGACCTTCGGCGGCATCTCCCTCTTCGTGGTGGTCTTCGTCATCTACCCCATGGGTTACTCCATCTACCGGGCGGCTGACCTGCCCCGGACCCTGCTGCCCGGCGCCATCGCCACCGGCGCCTTCGGCATCACCATGACCGCCATCCCCGGCACCCCCCAGATCCAGAACATTATCCCCACCAATTACTACGGCACCACTGCCACGGCCGCCCCCCTGCTCTCCGTCGTGGCCATCATCGTGATGTTCGTCCCCGCCTACGCCTATCTGGAGTGGCGGGCCCACTCCGCCCGGAAGAAGGGCCTGCACTTCGTGCCCGACCCCAAGCATGTGGAGGTCAACCACGACGACAAGAATCTGCCCTCCTGGCACTGGGTCACCGGCATCATCCCCGTCGTCGTGGTGGTGCTGATGCTCAACGTCTTCCCCCTGGTGCTGGAGAACGCCACCGGCTTCGTCCTCACCTCTTCCCAGGCCATGGTGGTGGCCCTGCTGTGCGGCATTATCGTGGCCTGCCTGCTGAACCTGAACCAGGCCAAGATCCTGCTGCCCGCCATCAACGAGGGCGCCAACGGCTCCATGGGCGCCATCATGAACACCGCCTGCGCCGTGGGCTTCGGCTCCGTGGTCAAGGTGGTCCCCGGCTTCTCCGTGCTGACCAATATCGCCCTGAACATGCCCGGCTCCATCCTCTTCTCCGAGGCGGTGGCCGTCAATCTGCTGGCCGGCGCCACCGGCTCCGCCTCCGGCGGCATGTCCATCGCCCTGGAGGCCCTGGGTCCCCGGTTCGCCGAGATGGCCGCCGGCAACACCGCCACCCTGGAGGCCCTGCACCGCATCGCCTCCATCTCCTCCGGCGGTCTGGACACCCTGCCCCACAACGGCGCGGTGCTGACCCTGCTGGCCGTGTCCAACTGCACCCACAAGGAGTCCTACATCGACATCTGCGTCACCACCTGCATCATCCCCCTGGTGGCGTCCCTGCTGTTGGCCCTGATCTGGGGCGTTATGATCTAAATTCCGCGTTCTCCTGTGCCCGCCCCCATCCACGGCTTCGGCACAGACCAAACAGGAAGGAGCATACACATGACCATTCAGGAAATGAAGATCGGCGACTCCGCCAGCACGGTGAAGACCATCGGGGAATCCGACGTCTATCTCTTTGCCGGCATCACCGGCGATCTCAACCCCGCCCACACCGATGAGGTGTCGGCCAGCCAGACCCCCTTCGGCGGCCGGATCGCCCACGGCATCCTCTCCGCCGGCCTCATCTCGGCGGTGCTGGGCATGCGGCTCCCCGGCCCCGGTACCATCTATCTGGGCCAGGAGCTCAAGTTCACCAAGCCCGTCCACATCGGCGACACCGTCACTGCCACCGCCACCGTCAGTGAGATCGTGGCCGAGAAGAACATCGTCAAGCTGGAGACCATCTGCACCAACCAGAATGGCGATGTGGTCGTCAAGGGCATGGCCACCGTCATGCCGCCCAAACACTGAGTTCCCCCCTTTTTTCTGGGATCGTTCCCCTCCATACCAACAGCCATCGTGCCCCGGACGCTCTGCCGCGCGTCCGGGGCACGATGGCGTTTTGGCAAGGCAGTTCGCCCCACAGATAGAAAAAACCCCGCCGTGAGGCGGGCTTTTTCACATACTTGTGGATGTCACTGTCCCAACAGAGCGCGGTACTCCTCCTCGGCGGCGGGACGTCCCACCACGGAGAGGGAGGCCTGGGAGAGCTGGAAAAGGCGCTGGGCCAGTGCCCGGACGTCCTCGGCGGTGACGGCGTTGTAGGCGTCGATGACCTCCCGGGTGGTGAGGGTGCGGTCCTGGAGGAGAAGTCCCCGGCCCAGGGCGCTCATCCGGGACTGGGTGGACTCCAGACCCATGAGGACGTTGGCCTTGGAGAGCTCCCGGGCCCGTTCCAGCTCCTCGGGGGCGGGACCGTGCTCGGCGAAGTCGGCCACCACCCGGAGGATGGTTTCCAGGGCCTCCCGCTCGGTGTCCCGGCTCAGGGCGGTGTAGATGGCAAACACGCCCGTCTCGGCGTGGCCGGCGCCGTAGGTGTAGATGGAGTAGCAGAGTCCCCGCTTCTCCCGCACCTCCTGCCACAGCCGGGAGGACATGCCGGAGCCCAGCATGGTGGACAAAAGCTGGAGGACGAACCGGTCCTCGTCCCCGTAGGGCAGGCCGGGGAAGGCCAGGGTCAGGTGGTTCTGCTCGGTGGCCTTCTTCTTCAGGGTGATGGCAGGGGTGTAGACGGCGGGGACGGCGGTGGGCGTCTCCCCCGCCTCCAGAGGCAGGAGCCGGGCCTTCAGGGCGTCCACCATGAGGGGGGTGAAGCTCCCCGCCATGGCGCACACGATGGACCCGGGACGGTAGTGGGTGCGCTGGTAGTGCTTCAGCCACTCCCCCGTCATCTTGTCCAGGGTGGCCTTCCGGCCCAGGATGGGCCGGGCCAGGGGGCTCCCCTTGTAGACGGCGGCCATGAGCCGCTCGGAGCACAGGTCCTCCGGGTTATCCTGGTACATGCCGATCTCCTCCAGGATGACCCCCCGCTCGGTGTCCACGTCGGCCTGGTCGAATTTGGAGTCAAAGACCATGTCGCAGAGGAGGTCCAGGGCCCGGGGCAGGTGCTCGTCCAGGCACCGGGCGTAAAAGCAGGTGCACTCCTTGGTGGTGTAGGCGTTGACCTGGCCGCCGATGGCGTCCATCTCCTGGGCAAGCTCCCGGGCGGAGCGGCGCTGCGTGCCCTTAAAGACCATGTGCTCGATGAAGTGGGCGGCGCCGCTCTCCCCCGCCTTCTCGTGGCGGGAGCCGGTGGCCACCCACAGCCCCAGGGAGACCGACCGGACGGCGGGCACGGCCTCCGTGACGATGCGGGCCCCGTTGGGCAGGGTTTCGATGTCGTAGTGTTCTTCTTCCATGCTGACCTCTCCAGAGTAGGTTTGCGCCGCCTTAGCCATCCCGGCGGATGGTGGTGCCCATGGTCTGGCCGGAGACGGCGTCCAGGAGCATGACGTGGTCGATGCGCCCGTCCAGGACCACCACCTCGGCCACCCCGTTCTCCAGGGCACGGATGCAGCTTCTCAGCTTGGGCACCATACCGCCCTGAATGAGACCGCTGTCCAGCAGCTCCCGGGCCTCGGAGGCGGTGAGGGAGGGGATGGCGGTCTTGGCGTTGCGGCTGTCCATGAGGATGCCGTCCACGTCGGTGAGGAAGACCAGCTTGTCCGCCTTCAGGGCCTCGGCCACGGCGCAGGCGGCGTCGTCGGCGTTGCAATTATAGCTTTCCCCATTTTCTCCCGCGCAAACCGGGGAGATGACGGGAACGTAGCCCCCGGAGAGAAGAAGACGGATGAGTTCGCCGTCGGCGGCGGTGATGTCGCCCACGTGGCCCAGCTCGGGGTCCTTCTGCCGGGCGGTGAGGATGGCGCCGTCCTTGCCGGAGACGCCGGCGGCCTTCACGCCCAGGCCCCGGAGGGCCATGACCACCTGCTTGTTCATCTGGGCGGAGAGGACCATCTCGGCCACCGCCATGGCGGTGGCGTCGGTGACCCGGTAGCCGTCCCGGAACCGGGGGGTCTCCCCCAGGCGCTCCAGCCAGCCGGAGATGGTCTTGCCGCCGCCGTGGACCAGCACCACCCGGACTCCGGCCATCTGGAGGGCGGCCACATCCCGGAGGATGGAGTCCACCGCCCCGTTCTCACCCAGGGCGGAGCCGCCGTACTTGAGGACCACCGTCTTCCCGGCGCTCCGGGCCAGCCGGGGCAGGGTGTCCAGCAGGCCCAGCACCTTCTCCATGCCGTCCAGGTGGTGGGCTACGTCGTACTCGTGGAGCCACTGCTTGGTGTAGTCCACGTCGGAGATGCAGTCGATATAGGCGGTGCCCCGCTTCTGCCGGGTCTCCGCCCCCTTTCCGGTGATGAGGATGACGGTGGGGGTCTGGGCCTCCATCACCGCCATGCGGATGGCCTCGCCCCGGTCGGGCTCGATGGAGTAGTCGCATTTGCCCTCGATGTGCCCCGCCATTTCCCGGGAGATGTCCAGTACATCCTCCTCGCCGGGGTCCTCCTCGGTGATGATGATCTTGTCGGCGTATTTGGCGGAGATCTCCGAGAGGTCCTTTCGGCGGTCCAGGGCCTTTTTGCCCGGGCAGCCGAAGACGATGACCACCCGCTGTCCCGGGTACTCCTCCTTCACGGAGAGGAAGAGCTTTTCAAAGCTCAGGCGGTTGTGGGCGTAGTCCACGATGGCGGTGATGTGGCCGTCGGCGTTCTGGTAGACCTCCATGCGGCCGGGCACCCGGGCCTTCATAAGGCCCACATAGATGTGCTGCTCGGGGATGCCAAGGCCCTCGCACACGGCGATGGCGGCCAGGGCGTTCTGGACGTTGAAGAGGCCGGGCATGGTGAGCCGGAACTCCCGGCTGAACCGGGGGGTCCGCACCCGGAAGAGGATGTCCCTGCCCTGTTTGCGCACATCGGTGGCGTAGACCGTGGCGGCGGGGTCGGTCTCGGAGAAGGTGATGAGCCGCCCGCCGGCCTCCCCGGCGGCGTTGAGCACGTCCTCCACCCGCTCGGTGTCCAGGTTGACCACGGCCAGGGGGGCGTGGCGGAAGATCTTCAGCTTGGAGGCGAAGTAGTCCTCAAAGTCGGGGTGCTCGATGGGGGAGATGTGGTCGTAGCCGATGTTGAGAAAGACGGCGGCGGAGAGGGCCACAGCGTCCATGCGGTCGTACTTCAGGGCCTGGGAGGAGACCTCCATAGTGAGGTACTCCACTCCGCTGCCGGCGGCGTTGGCGAAGTGGCGCTGGAGGTCCAACGGCTCCGGGGTGGTGAGGTGGGACTCGAACCGCTCCACGCCGTCGTAGGTGTCGATGGAGGAGATGACGCCGCTCTCCGGCTTCTTCCGGGCGGCCAGGTACTCGTCAAAGATATACTTGAGGTAATATGTGGTAGAGCTTTTACCCTTTGTACCGGTAATGCCCACCACGTGGAGCTTGGAGCTGGGGTGGTCGTAGTAGAAATCGGCCAGGAGGGCCATGGCCCGGCGCACGTCGGTCACCTGGAGGCAGGGGGCATCCCCGGCCTCGGGCCAGACGTGGTCGGAGAGGTAGACGAAGGCACCCTTCTGGAGGGCGTCGGAGAGGTACTGGCCCTTGAAGTGGGCGCCCTTGACGATGAAGAGGGTACCCGGCCGGACGTTCTGAGAGTCGCAGGAGACCAGCTCCACGGGGGTGGAGAGGAGGGCGGGCGAGAGGGCCTGTCCGCCGGTGAGGAGCCCCTCCTTCTGGAGGAGCTGCCAGTAGTCGCCCAGGGGGCGGATGGGAAGATCCATGTGTGTCACCTCATGAAAGATTATCGCAGGAGGGTGTTTTCCGGGGTCACGGTCTCCATGCCGCTGCCGGCGGAGAAGTAGTACTCCAAAATCTCGGCGGCGATGTTGGCCAGGGTGGAGCCGGAGCCGCCCTTTTCTACCACGATGGCCAGGGCGATCTCGGGGTCCTCATAGGGGGCGAAGGCCACGAAGAGGGCGTTGGACTCGGTGGCGCTGCTCACCTGGGCGGAGCCGGTCTTGGCGGCCACCTGTACCCCCAGGTCGGCGAAGTAGGTTTTGGCGGAGCCCTCGGTGGTCACCCGGAGCATGCCCTCGGTGACGGCGGCGAGGTTTTCCGGCTCAATGTCCAGCTGATTGAGGACCTGGGGCTCGTACCGCTCCACCACCTGGGAGTAGTCGTTGGACTTGACCTCCTTGAGGAGGTGGGCGGAATAGTGGGTGCCGCCGTTGGCCAGCGTAGCCACATAGTTGGCCAGCTGGAGGGGGGTGAAGCGGCTGTTGCCCTGGCCGATGGCGGCGGGGAGGGTGTTGCCCTCGTACCAGGTCTGGCCGTGGCTCTCGGTGTATTCGGGGCCGTCCATCCAGCCGGTGGCCTCGGAGAGCTCGATACCGGTGGACTCCCCCAGGCCGAAGGCGGCGGCGTACTGCTCCAGCAGACTGATGCCCAGCCGACGGCCGGCGTCGAAGAAGAAGACGTTGCAGGAGTCCATGATGGCGTCGGAGACGTTTTCCTCTTCGTGGGTGCGCCAGCCCCCGCTGTCGCGGTAGATCCAGCACTGGGGCTGGTAGTCGTCGTAATAGAGGTAGCGGCCGGTGTCCAGGATCTCGGTGTCCGGCTCAATGATGCCCTCCTCCAGGGCGCCGATGGCGGTGACCATCTTAAAGGTGGAGCCGGGGGGATAGACCTGCCGGGTGGCCCGGTTCAGGAGGGGGTTGAGGGGATCGGACAGGAGGGTGTTGTAGTTCTGAGTGTAGGTGGTGAGGTCAAAGGTGGGGTAGGAGGCCATGGCCAGCACCCCGCCGTCCCGGACGTAGATGACCACGGCGGCGCCGCCCTGGGTGTCCTCCGACTTCAGACCCTCAATGCCGGTGGCCAGGGCCCGTTCCACTGCCTCCTGGAGCTTGATGTCCAGGGTGAGGATCACGTTGTCGCCGGGGTCAGGGGCCTGGACCTCGCCGGTGGCCTGGTCCACCACCCAGTTGTCGTCCCCGCTGACCACCTTGCCCTGGTCGTTGGTCTCGATGTTCCGCTTGCCGGGGGTGCCGTGGAGGTAGGACTCGAAGGCCAGCTCCACGCCCTCCTTGCCCACGGAGGCATTGTAGGGGTAATCGAGAGCCTGGTAGGTGTTGGTCCACTCGTCGGGACTCATGAGGCCCACCCGGCCCAGCAGGTGGGCGGCGTAGGAGGTCTTGTACTCCCGGACGGAGGTGGTGTCGATGTTGACGCCGGGCAGATCGGTCTCCTTCACCGTGACGATGAAGGACATGTCAACGTCCTGGGCAAAGACATAGGCGTTGTAGGTGATCTCCCGGGAGCGGAGGGTGAGCTCATAGCGCACCCCCATCAGGGCCCGGGCCTCGCTGTCGGGCAGGAGAGGGTCGATCTCGTAGTACGTCCGCAGCTTGTCCAGGAAGGCGTCGGCGCTGGGGTAGCTGACCCCCTGGCCCTCCTGGGCGGCGGCGCGGATGCTGTCGGCCTCCTCCCGGTCGGGGAGGGTATCCGTCCACTTCAGGCTCTCGGCCAGGGCATAGAGGTTGCTGATGGCGCCGGAGGAGGCGGTGTCGAAGGTAAAGACAAAGGGGGCCTCCAACGAGATGGGCAGGGTGTCGGTCCAGGTCACCCCCTCGGTCCGGCAGATGTCCAGGAGCTTGGTGAGGGTGGCGTTCACATCCTTCATAAAGGAGGTGTCCAGGCTCACGTTGTAGCTCTCGCTGTTGGTGACCAGTACCCGACCGTAGCGGTCCAGGATCTCGCCCCGAGAGGCCTCCACGGTCTCGGTCTTGGCGATCTTTCGCCGGGACTGGGCCAGGTAGTCGGCGCCGTGGACATACTGGAGGTCGTACAGGACCCAGGCGAAGAGGAGGATGAAGATGAGAAGCACGCCCACAACGCCGCGGACCCGCCAATGAAATTGCTTGCCGTCCATGAAGGCTCCTTTCTTGTGTAGATATGGGGGCGGTCAGAGTCGAAGGGTCTTGATGATGCGCCGGCGGACCCAGTAGAACCAGGGGTACAGCAGGCACACGAAGCACAGGGACCAGAGGAGCTCGGGCACCGCCACACGCAGCAGGGAGTAGAGGTCGGAGAGGCCGGTGAAGAGGCCGAAGGCCACATGGATGAGCTCCAGCAGGCTCAATCCGGCGGCGCAGCAGAGGAGGCAGCCGCCGAAATTCCGGCGCAGGACGTACTGGGAGGCGGCGCCGGCGCCCCAGCCCAGCAGACATAGCCCCAGGGTCATACCGCCCCAGGAGCCGTAGTAGACGGCGTCGCAGAGGACGCCCACGGCCAGGCCGAAGCCGGCGCCCCCCACGGCGCCCTCCAGCACCGCCACGGTGACGGCGGCCACGGGCAGCAGCCGGGGGCTCACCCCCAGGACGGGAAAGCGGTTGAGGACAAAGACGTCCAGCCACCATACCGGCAGCAGGGAGAGGCCGTAGAAAAGCCATTTTAAGATGAAATCCTGTCGGGTCAAAGGGTACAACTCCTTGTCAGACGGGTCACTCCACGATGTCGAAGGACTTGATGATGAAGACCTGGACCAGGCTGTCCAGATCGGCGGAGGGCTGGATGACGGCGTACCGGGAGACGCCGGAGGCGTCGGTGTGGATGGACTCGATGGAGCCCACCACCAGGTCAGAGGGGTAGTTGCCCCCCATGCTGGAGGTGAGCACCAGGTCGCCGGTAATGAGCTCGGTGTTCTCGGGCAGGTAGGTGAGCTTCAGCTTGCCCTCGGCCATGAGGGCGAAGTCGCCCTCCAGAATGGCGATGGACTCAGTGCGGGAGAGGAAGGCGCCCATCTCCAGGTTGGCGTCGATCACCGTGAGCATGGTGGACCAGTTGGTCCCCACCTGGTCAATGATGCCCACCAGGTTGCCGGCGGCGTCCACCACGCAGTTGCCCGCCGCCACCCCCTGGTCGGAGCCCTTGCTCAGGGTGAGGGTGGAGGACCAGTTGGTGCTGCTCCGGGCGGTCACCGTGGCCGACTCGAACACCAGCTCCCGGCGCTTCTGGCGCAGGCCCAGAAGCTCCCGGAACCGCTCGTTCTCCTTGCTATCGGCCTTACCCTCCCGGGCGGCGGCCTCCAGCTCGGCGATCTCGGCCTTGAGCCGCTCGTTCTCCGCCTGGAGCTCGTCATAGCGGAAGGAGTAGTTGTAGACGCCCTCCGCCCAGCCGGCCAGGGAGGAAATGCCGTTGCGGATGGGGGTGGTCACCACGCCCAGCACGTTGCCCAGGGGGTTGGGCACCCCCTGAAAGGCATAAGAGGCCACCGCCGTGATGGCACAGAGCAGCACGGCGATGACCAGAATGAGCCATCCGTTGTTGCGGAAAAAGTCCTTCAAGGCGTTTCCTCCCCGGTCCCGCCGGCCAGGGGGTCCAGGCCGAAGCGGGTGAGCATCCTGCCCAGGCGGCACAGGGGCAGGCCCATGACGTTGAAGTAGTCCCCCTCCAGGCGCTCGGCCAGCAGGGCGCCCAGGCCCTGGATGCCATAGGCGCCCGCCTTGTCCATGGGCTCGCCGCTCTGGACATAGGCGTCGATCTCGGCGGCGGTGAGGGGACGGAAGGTGACGGCGGTGACCTCATGCTCGGTAAGGATGTCCTCCCCCCGGGCCAGGGTGACGCCGGTGTAGACCTGGTGGGTGCGGCCGGAGAGGGCGGTGAGCATGCTCACGGCCTCCTCCCTGCTGTGGGGCTTGCCCAGGATGGCCCCGTCCAGGGCCACCACCGTGTCGGCGGAGAGGATGAGGTCCCCCTCCCCCGCCTGGGCCCGGGCCGCCTCCCCCTTCCGCCGGGAGAGGAGCTCCACCGCCGCGCCGGGGCCGATGCCGTCGGGCAGGGACTCGTCGGCGTCGGTGGGCCGGACCACAAAGTTGCGGATGCCGATCTGTTCCAGAAGCTGGCGCCGCCGGGGGGACCCGGAGGCCAGAATGAATTCCATAGGGATATGCTCCTTTCGAGCGCGTGCTTGCACGTGCGAGAGATGGCTTATGTGCCCGTTGAGCCGAAGCCGCCGCTCCCCCGCTCCGTCTCGTCCAGATTCTCTACGGGCATCGGATTGACCTGGACCACGGGGACCACGGCCAGCTGGGCGATGCGGTCGGCGGGGGAAATGGTGTAGGGGGTGTGGGAGAGGTTGGTGAGTCCAACCTGGATCTCCCCCCGGTAGTCGCTGTCAATGACCCCCACCCCGTTGGAGAGGGCGATGCCGTGCTTGACGCCCAGGCCGGAGCGGGCAAAGACCAGGGCCACATACGCCGGCGAGGGGAGGGCGATGGCGATGCCGGTGGGGATGCGCACCAGCTCGCCGGGGCCGATGGTGACCGGCTCATCCAGACAGGCGTGCAGGTCCATGGCGGCGGCACCGGCGCTGGCGTAGAAGGGATAGGGGATCTCCCCGCCGATCTTGGGGGAGACAGCCTTGATGGGTAAATCCATAGATACCTCCAGGGGAAAGGGGTCACTCCACGTCGCGGTAGTAGAGGCCCCGGGTGATGTCGTCCAGGGTGGGGCGCTCCTGGCCCAGATACTGCCGGGCGATGTGGAGGCACTCCTGGGCGCTCTCGGTGGTGAAGCTCAGGCGGGCGCCCCAGGCCCCCACCCGGCGGTAGTCATTGGCCTTGTCGGCCAGATAGAGCCGCTTGGCGTTGAAGATCTCGTTGCGGCAGCCAGGGGCCCGGAGCACCGGGAAGCGCTCCCCCTTCCGGTCCACCAGCAGGCGGTTTTGGCCCTCGCAGGACCGCTTGCAGCCGCCGTCCCGGTTTTTGAGGATGCAGTTTTCAGTGATCATCAGGGGCAGCCGGCCGTAGACCACCACCTCCAGGTCAATGAGCTTGGAGAGGTCCCGGATCTGGGCCAGCTTGAGCTCAAAGGAGGCGGTGCAGGAGGCGAAGCCCACGCGCTTGAGCTCCTTGATGGCCTGGGAGTTGAAGACGGGCAGCCCAAAGTCCCCCCGGAGGGCGAAGCCCTGGTCCCGGGCGGGGGCGATGAGGTCCAGCGTGCCCACCAGGGCGTCGGTGACCCCCAGGCTCCGGGCGGCCTCCAGCTGCTTGTCCAGCGCCTCCCGCTCCCGGTCCCAGCAGATCCGGGGCAGGGTCACCCCCACCCGAACCCCGGCGGACAGTGCGGTCTCGGCGGCCTCGGGGTGGGCGGCCAGCTCTTCCGCCGGGAGATAGAGGAGGGCAGGCTTCAGATCGCACAGCGCCGGAGTGAGCTGCCCGGCGGAGCGGAGGGACAGGGTGAGGACAGGGGGCTCTTTGCGGTTTTCGTACCGGACCCCGGCGTGGAAGGGTCCCACGTTGGGGGCGGCGGGGGCGGCGCCCCGCTGGCGGGTGAGCTCCTCCAGCACCTGGCGGCGCAGGGCGTTGAGGGCGGCCACCGGTACGGAGAGGTCGGGCTCCACCAGAGCCCGGACCTTGGCGCAGCGGTAGGGAGTGCCGCCGGTGCGGGAGAGCTGCTTTTCCACCGCCTCGGGGGTGAGGGGCTTGGTGCGGGCGGGCTCAGGGACGGGCCCGGCGGCGGTGACCACCCGGCCGTCCACGTCCTGGACCCCCACCTGGACCGGCTCACCGGGGCGGATCATGGCGTAGAGGATCACATCCACCCGCTGGAGCTCGCCGCTCTGGTACTGGCTCCGGGCCTGGGCGAAGAGCTCCCGGGGCTCCGGGGTCTCCTCCCGGACGCCGAACATGGCGGGGCCTTTTTTGTCCTGATAGTAGCCGTCGGTGAAGCCCTGGCGGGAGAAGGCGGCCTCCAGGTCCCGGAGCTCCTGGTCGGTGGGCTCCCGGTCCTCCTTGATGGCCCGGGCGTACACGCCGGTGACCACCGAGACGTATTCCGGCCGCTTCATGCGCCCCTCGATCTTCAGGCACTTGACCCCCAGCTTCTTCAGGTCCTGGATGTAGCCGGCCAGGGACATGTCCTTGAGGGAGAGGGGGTTGCCGTCGGCCTTCTTGCCCCAGCCGTATTTGAGGCGGCAGGGCTGGGCGCACAGGCCACGGTTGCCCGACCGGCCGCCGATGACGGAGGAGAAGTAGCACTGGCCGGAGTAGCACATGCACAGGGCACCGTGGACAAAGGTCTCGATCTCGATGGGAGAGTTGAGACAGATGTGCTCGATGGCGTCCCGGGAGAGCTCCCGGGAGAGGACCACCCGGGACATGCCCAGCTCGGCGCAGCGGCGCACGCCGTCCAGGGAGTGGACGGTGAGCTGGGTGGAGCCGTGGACGGCCAGGCCGGGGGCAGCCTGCCGGAGCATCCGCAGGATGCCCAGGTCCTGGATGAGGACGGCGTCCACGCCCACCTCGGCGGCCTGGGCGGCCACCTGGGCGGCGGCGGGGAGCTCACGGTCGGTGACCAGGGTATTGAGGGTCAGGTAGACCTTGGCGCCCCGGACGTGGCAGTAAGAAACCGCCGAGGCCAGCTCCTCCAGGGAGAAGTTCTTGGCGTTGCGGCGGGCGTTGAAGTCCCCGTAGCCCAGGTAGACGGCGTCGGCGCCGGCCTGGATGGCGGCGGTGACGGCTTCCGGCGACCCGGCGGGGGCGAGCAGTTCCAGCATGGCAGAAGTCCTCCAAGGGAAAAATGAGGTGGGTACGTCACCGCCGCGGCCGGCGCAGGCCGGCCCGGCGCAGTGCGCCGCACAAGCGTTTTGGGCCTGGCCCAAAACCTTGCCGCAGGGGCAATTCACTTGCCCCGAGGATGTGAAATTAGAAGGGGTTCCCCGCGGGAGCGGTCAGCTCCCGTGGGGTGTGACGGCTTCCGGCGACCCGGCGGGGGCGAGCAGTTCCAGCATGGCAGAAGTCC
>OGHJ01002566.1_pt1 | contig 15111 bp, 10 predicted proteins | sample 1571351 | NCBI WGS metagenome assembly OGHJ01 (sample SAMEA2582037, study PRJEB24529) | metagenome | biome: Human gut stool | place: China | collected 2011 | reverse complement strand
ATGTGCATTCTTCAGCTGGTCTTAAATTTAATTTCATTTTTTAGATACCTCCAAATAAATTTTTACATAATCATATTAACATATAATTTAGATTTAATCTATATATTTAAGTAAAGTTTTGTATAAAGCTGTCAATTTTCCGCCGATTAAAAAGAATATTGGTAAGATACATTAATATATAAGTTGAAATATAATTTATATTAATGATGTAATGCAATTTATAAAAAGTGAAATGTTAAAAAAATATACATAATTATTGAAAATAGAACTTTTTGCTTATTGAAAATATTGTGGAGATATTGTAAAATATTTCTAAAATAGTATACCAATGAATAATATTTATGAAATGAGGCATATATATGAGCAATATCAAGAAGTTAAGAAAACTCAAAATCCAATGGAAAATATTGCTTTCAGCAATGCTTGTTATATTCGTATTTGGCGGATATATGGTATTTGCTAAAGCTGATTCCAGTGTCACTGTATCAGTGACAACGACAGCAACAATTGTTAATCAGGGCACAGAGTCGAACAGCATCGTGGCAACTATGTCGGGAAGAGATGAGAATAATGTCAGTCAGGATTCACCGGATAATTATAAGCCGGCAGTAAGAAATCTTAAATGGACAGTATCCAACTCTGATATTATTAAATTTGTCGTAAGTGATAGTGCGGGAACTAAATATGCAGACACAGCAGAAGGCACTGCCAATCCTACAATATATGGTAATAGAGCAGGTAAGGCAACAATTACGGCTACATATTATACTAAGGCTTACGGACCAGACGGTAGCATTACTTATGAAGAAGAGCTTGGAAATGACTCCGTAGATATCATTGTTCCTTTAAAGATTAACAGCTTTAAGGCATACAGAAATGGTGTAGAGCTTACAAAAGAAGAAATGCTTTGTTATCAGGTAGGAGATATTATTGAGATAACATCTAATGCCAATGATACTAATAAAATATTTGTTGAAACAGACAATGATAAGACAGGAAGCCTTTCTAAAGATGGTATTGTAGAGAAAGTATCATCTTCAGGTGCTAAAGTAACACTTAAGATTGTCGGTGGTGGTAGAACTAATCTTAAAGTAAGAACAGCAGATGGTGACGGTATCAATTCTCTTACAGCAACATACCAGATAACATCAAAGGTTGAATACACTGATGGAGTTGCTAACTCAGAAGGACATTCTATTCAGAAGCTTTCTGATGGTACAAGATTTATTACATTATCAGATAAAGATTTTGAAGACTTTAAAGAAGAAACAATTCCTTCTAATATTAAATATCCAGCAACAGCAGGTGTTACATATGTATCATCAGATACAGACGTAATTACATATAAGGCTGGAAGCATAAAAGGTGTTAACGCAGGTGTAGCTCAGGCAACAGCAGGTGTTGCAAGTATTGATGTACAGGGTAACATAGGCTGGGCGACAAAAGATGTAGTTAATGTTGTCGTTCCATTTAAGAAGCTTGGAAATGATGTAAGCAATATGAATGTAGGCGACTCAATACAGCTTAAGACTTCTGCTAAATCAACAGAGGTTACCTGGTCAACATCTGATAACAGCGTACTTCAGGTTGATGCAACAACAGGTCTTGTTACAGCAATGGGAGCTGGTAAAGCTACTATATACGCAACAAGAGTTGATGATGAACTTTCAACAAAGTACAAGCTTAATAATCAGCTTTCTTATGAGATTACAGTTATCGATGGATTTGGCTTAAGCCTTACATCAATGAGTGTTAATATAGGTGATACACAGAATCTTGTAGCACTTGTAACTAATAATCCTAGCAAGGATGATATTACATTTACAGTAGAGAATCAGCCAGATGCAGCAGGAGTTGTTCCAACTGAGACTTTAATTAATGTAGTTCAGTCAGAAGACGGAAGAACATTCAAGGTAACAGGTATTGCATCAGGTATAGCACATATTAAGGTGACTCAGAATGTTAATGGCGTTATTAAAAAAGCTACCTGTGTTGTATATGTTACAACACCAGTGGGTGAGATTACTATTAATCCTTCATCACTTACAGTAGACAGAGGCTCATCTGATACTGTACAGCTTATATTTAACCCATCAGCACCAACTAATAATAAAGTATTATGGTCATCATCTAATACAGATGTTGCAACAGTAGAAGGTGACAGCTATACAGCTACAATTACTGGTGTATCTGGTGGTGCAGCAACAATTACGGTCATAACAGAAGACGGACTTAAAGTAGCAACTTGTGATGTATATGTAAGAGAACCTGTAACAGGTCTTGTACTTAATGCAACAACAGTTGAATCATCAATGGCAGTTGGTCAGTATCAGCTCGTTGCAACTGTTCTTCCAGCAGGCGAAGGTGTTGACCGTGCTGTAACATGGACATCATCAGATCCATCAGTTGCAACAGTAGATGAGAATGGTCTTGTTAAGTATGTTAAGCCAGGATATTGTACAATCGTATGTAAGACAACAGACGGAGCATATATAGCTACTTGTAACTTTATCATAAGCATACCAGTAGAGCAGATTAAGCTCGATTATACTGATGAGATAATGTCAATAGGCAGTACATTAAGAATTACAGCAGAGGTTCTTCCGGTAACAGCTACTAATAGAACAGTAGTATGGGAATCTTCTAATACTAATGTGTGTATCGTAGATTCTAATGGTCTTGTAGAAGCAGTTGGAACAGGAAGCTGTACAATCCTTTGTAAGTCATTGGACGGTAACTACACAGCAATGTGTAATATATATGTTAAACAGCCTGTAACACAGGTTATACTTAATACAACAGATATAACTGTAAGACAGGGTCAGGTATTCTGGCTTAATGCTACTTGTCTTCCAGAGAATGCAGATAATAAGATTATCAGCTGGGAAAGCCGTGATGAGAGCGTGTGTACAGTTGAGAGCGATGGTAAGGTTACAGCAGTAGGTGCTGGTACAACCTCTATTATTGCAACCAATGTTGATACAGGACTTACAGCATATTGTGTTGTAACGGTTACACAGCCGGTAACAGGAATTTCGCTTAACTCAGATTATCAGGAATTATGGGTTGGAGCTAAATATGCAATCATACCGGTAGTTGAACCTTATGATGCTGAGAATAAGAATGTTACATATTTATCAAGTGATCCATCAGTGGCAACAGTAGATGAAAATGGTGTTGTTACAGCATTAAAGGGTGGAAGTTGTATAATTGAAGTGACAACCGAAGTTAATAAGTTAACGGCGGCGTGTACGATTGTAGTAAAAGAGTATGTATCATCAATAACTCTTAGTGAAACTGATAAATTTATGAATGTTGGTTCAACAGGAACGCTTGTTGCTTCTGTTGGAACGGATACAGCTACTAATAAGAATATAGTATGGTCATCTTCTAATTATGATATATGTTATGTAGATGGCAATGGTAACTTAAGTGCCAACTCAGTTGGTAATGCAGTTATTACAGCAACAGCGGCAGACGGAAGTGGTGTTAGTGCTTCTTGTATTGTAAAGGTTGTTGATCCTGTAATAGGAATTACAGTTGAACCAGATACAGTAAGGCTTCTTGTTGGTGATTCAGCTAAGGTTACAGCAGTCATAACACCAGACAGTGCAACTGTCAAAGATGTATCATGGACATCATCTAATGAAGCTATTGCAACAGTGGATGAGTCGGGAGAAATATTTGCTCTTAGTACTGGTAAATGTAAGATAACAGCTACATCACAAGATGGTAACGAAGTTAAGGGTGTATGCTGGGTATATGTAACACCAGTTGTTAACATATCATCATTAAGAATTAACTCTAAAGAAATATATATGCTTTCTGGACGAGCTAGACAGTTATCAGTAATTGTAAGACCTGTTAATAATACAGATTCTTATGAGTGGTATTCAACAGATACAGGAATTGTACAGGTAGACCAGAATGGTGTAATCACAACAGTTGGTCCTGGTACTGCAGATGTGTTTGTTATAAGCAATAACAGCAGTGTAGAAGCTTCTTGTACGGTACATTCGCTTGCTATGAGTACATCACGAGTGAGATTGGAGCAGTACGATAGATTTAATCTAGATGTAATAGGTACAGAAGATACTGTTACCTGGAGAAGTTCTAATCCAAGAGTATGTACAGTTTCATCATCAGGTGAGGTTATTGGTAGACGAGCAGGAACAGCTACAGTAACAGCTACAGTTCATAATAAGACACTTAGCTGTACGGTAACAGTTACTAATATCCGGTAATACTACTGGGGAATTTCAATGTTTGATGTATGCTTTAAATATACTATAGAACTTAAAGATGGTTATGCCAGATATTTATGTTTGGCATAACCATTCTTTATATAATATTTGGGATGTTGTTAGAGTATAATAGAACTGACTGTAATAATAAACGGCTTATAGTAATGAAATGGACAATATAAAAAGAAACAGGCACTATAAGATTATTCTTATGGTGCCTGTTCTTTATTATTTAATATGAGGGGGAGATAGAAAGAATTAACTTTGCTATCTGATTATTAATATAACCTGTAATTGTGTGCAAAGTATGTCTTATTTATGAAAGAACGATAAAAAGAATTAACAAAATAATAAAATAATATATATCAAATGGATAGCAGCTATAAAGTTCAAAAAGTTTAATTTGTTAATTTATTGATTATTGAGTATCAATATGTTAGAATTTATTCGTTAAAATATAAAGGCAGGGGAATAAGTATGAATAGCAATGACAAAGATGAGTTAGATGATGAGTTAATTAAATCAATGAAAAAGCTTGTTGAAGAAGAAACTAACGTTGCTAAGGCGTTCATAGATACCCAGAATGAGTTGCCAGACGAAGATGATGAGTCTGGTGATGAAACAATGGGTAAGACAAGGGTTATACCTAAGGTCACAGATGATATGCTCACTAAAGTAAGTGATGCTACAATTAATATCAGTGATTTGAATGCAGACAAAAAACTTCAATCCAATAAAGAACAGAATAATATAGATGATACCAGCAGAGTAAAAGAATATAATAAAGTCAGAGAGTCAGAACCGGTAACAGAATATAATATGGCAGAACAGCAGGATAAGAGCTCTGATGCACATATGAATAATGGTAATAATGAGAAAGATGACAGCGTGCAGGAAAAGGCTAAGAAGCCTATGGATGCTAAGAGGAAAAAGATGATTATAGCTGTTTCCTGTGTAGTAGCTGCTTTAGTAGTTATTATAGGTATAGTTGTCGGAGTTGTTCTTAATAATAAGAATAAGAATTCGTACCAATATAATTATGATAAAGGAATGAGTTCTTATCAGAACAAGGATTATGATGATGCTATTAGGTATCTTACTAAAGCTTCCAAGTTATCTGATGGCAGGAAAAATGTAGATTTAAAATATACATTGTATCAGTGTTATGCTGCAACAGATAATACAGATATGTCAACTGAAGTGTTAAAGGATATTTTATCGTTTGATGAGAATAATGAGAAAGCTTTAAAAGCATTAGCTTCAATATATAATACTAAGAAAGATGGAACAAGTCTTAATAAGCTTATTAAAGATTATAAGGATAAACAGGGTTACAAATATCTTACTGATTATGTTGTTGAAACTCCTAAGCCATCAGTTGAAGCTGGAAGCTATGATGATGTAATTAAGTTACAATTTACAGAGAACAGCAGTTCAACAATATATTACACAACAGATAAGACTGAGCCAGATAAGAAAAGTAAACGTTACACAGGTACAGCAATAGAAATACAGAGTGGTACTACTACAATAAAGGCTATTGCTATTAGTGACATAGGAGTGTGCAGTGATGTTGTGGAGCTGGAGTATACAGTTGACTTTAAGAAGCCATCTGCACCAACAGTAAGTCCTGCCTCAGGAACATATGAGGAAGGACAGACGGTGACAATAGATAATATTCCAGCTGGCAGTACAGCATATTATACATTAGATGGTTCTACACCAACTAAGAATTCAGAGGAATACTCTGAACCATTTACGATTCCAACAGGCAATATTGTAATATCGGTTGTCATAATTGATTCACATAACCAGTCAAGCAGTGTTGTTAAGCGTAATTATGTTGTCAACAAGGCTAAGACATATGTATATAATGAGGCACTTGAGATATTAAAAGCAAAGCTTATATCAAAGGGAGTGCTTAAGTCAGATGGAGCTACAGCTGCTGACGGGTCTGCAGTTACATTTGTATATCAGTCAAGGACAACTGTAGATGGAGTTGAGATGTTCGTTGTAAGATATGATGTGACATCTAAGACGGGTAAGACTTCTACGGCTGGTTATTATGGTGTCGCTACTAAGACAGGTGACTGCTATACAGTGACACAGAATGGCGGAGCATATAGTGCTGCCGCATATAATTAAGTTTTGATGTGTGATTAACACTTCAGATAATATATAACTGAAAGGGGTAATAAAATGTACAAGATTCTTAAGGCTGAAAAATTAGCAGAAAAGATTTTTCTTATGGATGTTGAAGCACCAAGAGTTGCTAAGCACTGTGAACCTGGCCAGTTCATAATTGTTAAAATGGATGAAAAAGGAGAGAGAATTCCTCTTACAATCTGCGATTATGACAGAGAAGCTGGAACAATAACAATTGTATTCCAGATTGTAGGAGCATCAACAGAAAAAATGTCTCACCTTAAAGCAGGTGATGCTTTTAGTGATTTCGTTGGTCCATTAGGATGCCCTTCAGAATTAATTCACGAGAATATTGAGGATTTAAAGAAGCAGAATATCGTATTTATAGCAGGTGGTGTAGGTACAGCACCAGTATATCCTCAGGTAAAATGGCTTCATGAGCATGGCGTAGATGCTGATGTTATCGTTGGAGCTAAGAACAAAGACCTTATCTTATTAGAAGAAGAGATGAAGGCAGTGGCAGGCAATCTTTATATAACAACTGATGATGGCAGCTATGTAAGAAAGGGTATGGGTACAGATGTACTTAAAGATCTTTATGCACAGGGTAAGAAGTATGACAAATGTATAGCGATTGGACCATTGATTATGATGAAATTCGTCTGTCTTTTAACTAAGGAATTAGGTATACCTACAGTTGTAAGTATGAACCCTATTATGGTTGATGGTACAGGTATGTGTGGTGCATGCAGACTTCAGGTTGGTGATGAGATTAAGTTCGCTTGTGTAGACGGACCGGAGTTTGATGGACATTTAATAGACTTTGACCAGGCTATGAAACGTCAGCAGACATATAAGACAGAAGAGGGCAGAGCTATGCTTGCAGCCCTTGAAGGAGATACACATCACGGTGGATGTGGACAGTGTAATTAATCAACGGAAAAGAGGTATATATAATGGATGTTATGAAGAAAGTTCCAGTAAGGGAACAGGCTCCAGATGTAAGGAATAAGAACTTTGATGAGGTATGCCTTGGATATAATGCAGAAGAGGCACAGGAAGAAGCAACACGTTGTCTTAATTGTAAGAATGCTAAATGTGTACAGGGATGTCCAGTATCAATCAATATTCCGGAATTCATACATAATGTAAAAGAAGGTAATTTTGAAGAAGCTTACAAGGTTATTGGAAAGTCATCTGCATTACCTGCTGTATGTGGCCGTGTATGTCCACAGGAAACACAGTGTGAAGGTCAGTGTATAAGAGGAATTAAGGGTGAAGCTATATCAATTGGTAAGCTTGAAAGATTCGTAGCTGACTGGGCTAGAGAGAACAATGTATCACCAGAGATGCCAACAGAGAAGAAGGGTAAGAAAGTGGCTGTTATCGGTTCAGGTCCTTCAGGACTTACTTGTGCTGGTGACCTTGCTAAGATGGGATATGATGTTACAATATTTGAAGCACTTCACGAAGCTGGTGGTGTATTAGTATATGGTATTCCAGAGTTCCGTCTTCCAAAGAAGACAGTTGTTGCATCAGAGATTGAAAATGTTAAGAAGCTTGGCGTTAAAATTGAAACTAACGTAGTAATCGGTAAGTCGATGACAATTGACCAGCTTATTAATGAAGAAGGTTTTGATGCTGTATTTATCGGTTCAGGTGCTGGTCTTCCAAGATTTATGGGTATCCCAGGAGAAAATGCTAACGAAGTATTCTCAGCTAATGAATACCTTACAAGAAGCAACCTTATGAAAGCTTTCAGAGAGGATTATGATACACCAATAGCAAGATTTAAGAAGGTTGCCGTCGTTGGTGGTGGTAACGTTGCTATGGATGCTGCAAGAACAGCATTAAGGCTTGGTGCTGAGGTACATATTGTATACAGAAGAAGTGAGGAAGAACTTCCTGCAAGAGCAGAAGAAGTACATCACGCTAAAGAAGAGGGTATTATATTTGACCTTCTTACTAACCCAACAGAAGTCCTTACAGATGACAAGGGTAATGTTACAGGTATTAAGTGTGTTAAGATGGAACTTGGCGAACCAGATGCTTCTGGAAGAAGGAAGCCTGTTGAAGTCCCTGATTCAGAATTCGTAATGGATCTTGATGCAGTTATTATGTCACTTGGTACATCACCTAACCCACTTATCTCATCTACAACTAAGGGTCTTGAAATTAATAAGAGAAAATGTATCGTAGCAGAAGAAACTAATGGGCAGACATCTAAGGAAGGTGTATACGCTGGTGGTGATGCTGTTACAGGTGCTGCAACAGTTATTCTTGCTATGGGAGCTGGTAAAGCTGCTGCTAAGGGTATTGATGAGTACCTTTCAAAGTAAGTAATTATATTTACAATAATAGTAAAAAGCTGTTGATTTATTATCAGTGTTTAGATAATAAACCAACAGCTTTTGTTTATCTTATGTTGTAGCCTGATTATAGCTGGGTAATATTTAGAGTTGACAGGCTGCGTGATTTTATAGCAGACTGTATGGTTCTATGGAAGCCAGTGCTTTTATAAAGCTGATTGTATGCTTTTTATAGAAGCCTGTATATTCTTTTTGTTTTTGTAAAGTTGATTTACATATTGAAAATGCTGTCAATGTATTTATCAGAGATAGTGTCACATAACCCTTCGGATGTGTCAGGGAACTGTTTCATAATAGCATTTTTGATGTAATCACTTCTGTTGAAATATTTCATTTCTTCTGCAATATCATTGTTGTAAGAACCTTCAATGTCTTCTTTGGTTACATTGTCATTAAGCCAGTTGATAATAGTGTCCGTTGCTTCATTTTCGATAGAGGCGTTTGACTTGATTTTCTTGGAATACTTTAAAGACCAGAAACCTATTGCGATAAATCCAACAAATAAAAGACCAAGAACAACATTTACAAGTATGAAATTAGAACTACCTTTTGTTACAAACTTTAATATTCCGATGTCATTAAGAATAAGAATTATAATTCCAGCAGCACCGCATACAAAAAAAGTTATTGCAGACGACAAGTTATCTTTATATTTGTCATCTGTTGACTCATACAGATTGCCAGAGTGCTGTAAAAGCGCAATGCCTTCTTCTTCCTCGATAATATTTTTGGCTTCTTTTTCAGAAATGCCAGATTGCTTAGCTTCGTCAATGATGTGTTCATCAACTGTATTGTCTGACTGTGAATTTAAGCTGCTCACAATAATCTCCTTTCTATGCATATGAATAATATGTAATATGTAGCATTAAAATGCTTTGCGTAAATTAAACTATATATAATCAGTAAAATGTGGTACTATTACCAGATGTAAGCAGAATGAAAATGCTGTCTGCTTATTAAAATATATACGCTTAATTACTATTTGGTTAATTATAAAGTATAAATGTGAAAAATTAAAGAACATGGGCAGAAAATTTAAAAGATTGATAATTAAAAAGGAGATTATAGAAGATGAGCAAGGCTCTTATTGTTACAGGTGGAAGTATTAATGTTGCGTGGGCGAAGGAATGGCTTGATAATCAGACATTTGATTATTGCATAGCGGCTGACAGCGGGCTTGAGTATGCTGATAAGCTTGGATTGAAGGTGGATTATCTGCTTGGAGATTACGATTCAGTAGATAAAGATGTGCTTGACACATATAAGAGTAATACTGAATTTGAGATATATCCTAAAGAAAAAGATTATACCGACACACATCTTGCGATTATGACAGCACTTAAAAAGGGTGCAACAGACATATATATACTTGGTGCGACAGGAACAAGAATGGATCACACAATTACCAATATAGGAAATATGAAGGTGGTGGCTGATTGTGGAAAGGACTGCCATATAGTTGATGAACACAATTATATATATCTTTTAAGTGAGGCTGATGGAATACATATAATTCGTAAAGACAGCCAGTATGGAAGATATGTGTCAATCATTCCTATGTCAGAAAATGTCAGTTTAAGCCTTGAGGGATTTAAATATACGCTTGATAATTATGAATTAAAGCAGGGATTAAGTATATGCCAGAGCAACGAAGTGGAAGATGAACAGGGAATAATTAAGGTTCATAAAGGACTTATTATAGTTCTTGAAACAAAAGATTAATAACATATATGTCCTATGTGCAAAATTAATGAAAAATGCGTATAAAATTAACAAAATAACGTGGAAAGCAACAACAATTCTCTTGTAATTTAACTTACATTGTTATAAAATAAACAATAGTTGTTTGCATTAAGCAATATATAACAAAGAGGAGGTCTCGGTGATGAGTAATACTACACAGGCTTTATCAAGAATCGAAGCAATTCTTGATGATAGCAGTTTTGTTGAAATCGGAGCGGCTGTTACAGCAAGAGCAACAGATTTTAACATGCAGGAAAAAAAGGCTCCATCTGATGGTGTAATCACAGGATATGGAGTTATCAATGGAAATCTTGTGTATGTGTATAGCCAGGATGCTGCTGTGTTAGGCGGAACAATTGGTGAGATGCATGCCAAGAAGATTGCTAATCTTTATGAGAAGGCAATGAAAATGGGAGCTCCTGTGATTGGTCTGATTGACTGCGCAGGTTTAAGACTTCAGGAAGCAACAGATGCCCTTGATGGCTTTGGACAGATTTATAAGAATATGTCATTAGCTTCTGGAATTGTTCCACAGATTACAGCCGTATACGGCGAATGTGGTGGAGGTCTTGCTGTTCTTGCAGAACTTTCAGATTTCGTATTTGTGGAAGAAAAGAAGGCTAAGTTATTTGTCAACAGCCCTAACGCATTAGATGGTAACTATGAATCCAAGCTTGATACATCAAGTGCAGAATTTATGGCTAAAGCAGGTGTTGCAGACTTTATTGGCGATGAAGAAACTATCGCTAACGGAGTAAGACAGCTTGTATCAATGCTTCCATCTAATAATGAGGAAGGTGCTGTATACACAGATAATCAGGACGACCTTAACAGAGTATGCGCTGATATGTCAGCAGAGATAGCTGATGCTGCACTTGCTCTTACAGATATTTCAGATGATGGATTATTTGTAGAAGTTAAGGCTGAATATGCTAAGGAAATGGTAACTGGCTTCATTCAGCTTGATGGAGTTACAGTTGGTGCTGTTGCTAACAGAACAGCAATATATGATGAGAATGGCGAAAAGGCAGAAGAGTTTGCAGCTGTATTAACTACAGATGGAGCTTATAAGGCAGCCGAATTCGTAACATTCTGTAACGCATTTGAAATACCAGTGCTTTCACTTACTAATGTTAAGGGCTTTGAAGCTAATGTAAGAGCTGAGAAGACAATTGCCAAGGCAGCTGCTAAGTTAGTATATGCATTTTCTAACGCAGATGTGCCAAAGGTTAATGTAATTACAGGTGAAGCTTATGGAAGCGCATATGTAGCTATGAATTCTAAGTCAGTAGGTGCAGATATGGTATATGCCTGGTCACAGGCAAGCATCGGTATGATGGATGCTTCTTTAGCTGCTAAGATTATGTATGCTGATGAAATCGCAGCAGCAGATGATGTTACAGCTAAGATTAATGAAAAGGCTTCTGAATATGCAGCATTACAGTCAAGCGTTGAGCAGGCAGCTGCAAGAGGTTATGTTGATACAATTATTAACCCAGAAGATACAAGAAAGTACATTATTGCAGCATTTGAAATGTTGTTTGATAAAAGAGAGGTTCGTGCAGATAAGAAGCATGGCACAGTATAATTGAAGAGGTGATAATATGAAGAAAATTAAGTTTAAAAAGTTCTTAGTGTTATTCTCATTACTTATCTGTGTATTCTGTATGACAGCCTGCAGTTCATCTAATGGTACTATATCAACAGCAAGTGCCAAGACAGAATTAAAACAGCAGCAGCTTGATGCCAGTGAGGCTTATCTTGTAGACTGGGTTAAAGATATGATTACATATCTTGATAAGAATGATTCTGCTAAGATAACAGCGGATGCAGAGGCAGCTCAATCACTTACAATGGTAAATAATAAGTTATACATTGTTGACCAGAGTGGAATTAGTGTTAAGACAATAGCTTTTTATAATAGCTGGAATAGCACAAGAGGTGAGTTAGGTGCTTTAAAGAGTATCAATGAAATTAATGTAGAACTCAATAGCAAGACAGGTGAGTTATGTACTATTACAGTTGATACTTCATATGAGAAGAATGATAAATGTACATTTGAATTCGTAATTAATGATGACTATACACTTGAAAATGGTGCTATAAATCCATCATATACTACAGGACAGAAGATGTATAAAGCAGTAATGAATACTCTTATCGGTATGGGAACAGTATTCGTTGTACTTATATTTATTTCATTCATTATTTCATTATTTAAGTACATCAATAAGTTTGAGAACAAAAATAAGGCTAAGAATGAAGCATCTAATGATGCCCAGGGCGTTGATAATGCTATTGCTCAGATAGTTTCAAGCGAAGAGCAGGATGAAGAAGTTGATGATCTTGAACTTATAGCAGTTATAACAGCAGCTATTGCTGCATCAGAGAATACATCTACAGACGGACTTGTAGTTCGTTCAATTAGAAAGGTTAATAGCAGGAGGAAATAAATTATGAAGAATTATACAATAACAGTTAATGGTAATGTATATGATGTTACTGTAGAAGAAGGAACAGGAAGCACAGCAGGTGCAGCTAAGGCAGCAACACCAAAAGCAGCAGCTCCTAAGGCAGCACCAAAGGCTGCAGCACCAGCAGGCGCACAGGGTGCAGTAAAGGTCAATGCACCAATGCCTGGTAAGATTCTTAAGGTTAACGTTAATGCGGGCACAGCAGTTAAGAAGGGTGATGTATTACTCGTTCTTGAAGCTATGAAGATGGAAAATGAAATCTGTGCACCACAAGATGGTACAGTTGCTACAGTTGAGTGTGCAGCTGGTGATTCAGTAGAGTCAGGTAAAGTATTAGTTTCTATGAACTAATTGATATATCAATTAGTTGTGTAGAGATAATATACGGAGGTAAAAAATGGAATATATTTTATCAACATTGGGAAACCTCGTTCACCAGACAGCATTCTTTAACCTCACTTGGGGTAATTATCTGATGATTCTGGTTGCGCTGTTTTTCATGTATTTGGCAATCAAAAAAGAATATGAACCTCTGCTTTTAGTACCTATTTCATTTGGTATGTTACTTGTTAATCTTTTCCCGGATATTATGTTATCTATTGAAGATTCAAGCAATGGCGTAGGTGGTTTGTTACATTATTTTTATTTATTAGATGAATGGAGTATTCTGCCATCACTTATCTTCCTTGGTGTTGGTGCGATGACAGACTTTGGTCCACTTATCGCTAATCCTAAGAGTTTCCTTTTAGGTGCAGCAGCACAGTTTGGTATATTTGCTGCTTACATTATGGCTATATTTATGGGATTCCCAGATAAGGCAGCAGCAGCTATATCTATTATTGGTGGTGCTGATGGTCCTACATCAATATTCCTTGCTGGTAAATTAGGACAGACTAATTACCTTGGACCAATAGCGGTTGCAGCATATTCATATATGTCACTTGTACCAATTATTCAGCCACCTATTATGAAGTTATTAACAACTGAAAAAGAAAGAAAGATTAAGATGGAACAGTTAAGACCTGTATCTAAGCTTGAGAAAATTCTTTTCCCTATTATCGTTACAATCGTTGTAGTATTAATTCTTCCTACAACAGCACCACTTGTTGGTATGCTTATGCTTGGTAACCTTTTTAGAGAGTCAGGAGTTGTTAAGCAGCTTACAGAAACAGCATCCAATGCACTTATGTATATAGTTGTTATTATTCTTGGTACATCAGTTGGTGCTACAACAAGTGCAGAAGCCTTCCTCAATCTTGATACATTAAAGATTGTTGCATTAGGTCTTATTGCATTCTGCTTTGGTACAGCGGCAGGTGTAATATTTGGTAAGATTATGTGTAAGGCTACACACGGTAAGGTTAATCCACTTATTGGTTCAGCAGGTGTATCTGCAGTTCCAATGGCAGCCAGAGTTTCACAGAAGGTTGGTTCAGAAGCAGATCCTTCTAACTTCCTTTTGATGCATGCTATGGGACCTAACGTAGCCGGTGTTATTGGTACAGCGGTTGCGGCTGGTACATTTATGGCGATGTTTGGTGTTATGTAAAAACGGACTAAGAGGCTCTAAGCTCGCATAATACGCGGGCTAAGACCCTCTAAGTCCGTAAGGAAATTGCCATAGGCAATTTCACTGAATCCAGGAGGTGTTAGAGTATATAATACGCAGACTAAGACCTTATAAATTCATTAGAAGCTGCTTACGCAACTTCGTTGTGGACAGAGGAATGGTCTATATATATCATAAGACCTTCTAAGTCTGAATAGAAGTTACTTACGCAGCTTCATTAGAGTTTATTTACTTTATATATAGGAATATATAGGAGGAGTTTAAGATGGCAGATCAGGTTAAGAGACCATTAAAGATAACTGAGACTGTATTAAGAGATGCTCATCAGTCACTTATTGCTACAAGAATGACTACAGAGCAGATGCTTCCAATCATAGACAAGATGGATAAGGTTGGATATCATTCAGTTGAGTGCTGGGGCGGTGCTACATTTGATGCATCACTTCGTTTCCTTAAGGAAGACCCTTGGGAAAGACTTCGTAAGTTAAGAGATGGTTTTAAGAATACAAAGTTACAGATGTTATTCAGAGGACAGAATATCCTCGGATACAATCATTATGCAGATG
>OGHJ01002562.1_pt1 | contig 15134 bp, 12 predicted proteins | sample 1571351 | NCBI WGS metagenome assembly OGHJ01 (sample SAMEA2582037, study PRJEB24529) | metagenome | biome: Human gut stool | place: China | collected 2011 | reverse complement strand
CGGCTCTGTCAGTGTACTCGGTCTGATGAACGATAAGGAACATCAGGTGAAGCTGCTGATCGATGAGGAAGTGCTGGATAGTGAATATTTCGGGTGCCACCCCTGCATCAATACCTCCAGCCTTCGTATGCGGACGGCGGATCTGATCGAAAAAGTGCTTCCCGCCATGGAACATGATTTTGTAAAAGTAAAGCTGTAAAAAAGCATCTATGAACTTACGAAATAAAAGTGAGGGGCTCCTATGATACTGGAAATTCTGACATATACACATAATATTACGACTATGCTGTTCGGCATCTTCTTGTCGGCTTTTTTCCTGGGTGTGAAGAAGGACAAAAAGAATGTATGGAAGCTGTTGCTATTGGCAGTGATTTCCGGGAGCTTATATATGGTCTGCGCGTCTGTGCTGGGTCCGGAGATGATGGATCAGATATACCCGCTGATCGTTCACGTGCCGCTATTGCTGATGCTGGTGTTCTATTATAAATTCAGACTATTGCCGTCCTTAAGCTCCATATTCACAGCGTATCTGTGCTGCCAGTGCAGTAACTGGATAGGGCTGTTCGTACTGTCGATAACGGGAAAAGAGTGGTGCTATTATGCCTGCCGTATCGTGGTGACGCTGGTAGTATTCTGGGTGCTGTGCCATTATGTGTGTCAAACGACGACAATGTTGTTTGCGAAGACGGACCGGGAGCTGCTGATCATCGGAAGTCTGCCTCTGGTGTATTATATTTTTGACTATGCCACGACGAAGTTTTCCAAGCTGCTATATACCGGAAACAGAGCGGTACCGGAGTTCCTCGGATTTGCTATCTGTCTGTCGTATCTGTTCTTTTTGCTGATATATTTCAGGGAATACGAAATGAAAAGCAAGGCAGAGCAGTATAATGAGCTGATCCGTATGCAGATGAATTCTTTTCAGGCGGAGATGGACAATACAAGGAAAAGCGAGAAAAAGATGTCAATCCTGCGGCACGATACCAGACATCATATGTCCGTCCTGCGGACACTGATCCAGCAGGGAGATTGTGAAAAAGCTCTGAAATATCTCAACGAGGTCAGTCAGACCTATGATGATACCATTATCAGGGCATATTGTAAGAATGAAATGGTGAATTCGGTGCTATCTACATATAATACCCGATTTGAGGAGCAGCAGATTCCCTGGGATACACAGGTCACGATCGGAGAAAAGCTTCCCTGTTCGGAAATGATGTTCTGCGCGATCCTGTCCAATGTACTGGAAAATGCTATGCATGCAGTACAGGAACTGCCGGAGAGCAGACGAAGGATTGAACTGTCTCTGTCGGAGAAGGCAGGGCATCTGCTGCTCATGGTGAAAAATCCGGTGCAGACAATGCCGGTATTCACGGATGGAATCCCGGTCACAGAGCGGTCCGGACATGGACTGGGGGTTCGGAGTATCATATATTATGTGGAAAAACTCAACGGACAGTATCAGTTCCGGATGGAAAACGGGGAATTTGTAGTCCGGCTGATCTTCTGAGCACACTGGAGACTTTCTCCAGTGTCTTTTTATATTGAGAAAAGTTGTTCCTTTCGGTATAATGATGTCAACAATAATAGGTTGTCTGCAGGAAGGAGTTATTGAACGAATGAAATATACACTGGATTATCAGAAATATGCGGAGCTGGCAAGACGCGTGGCGGCAGAAGGAAGTGTGCTGCTGCGGAATGAAGAGGATACCTTACCGTTACGCAGGGGACAGAACGTATCTGTATTCGGAAGAACACAGTTTGAGCATTACAAGAGCGGCACAGGCTCCGGCGGCATGGTCAATGCTCCTTATGTCACGAATATCATTGACAGCCTGAAGGAAAATGGAACCATACAGGTAAATGAAACACTGGAGCAGGTGTACCGTGAGTGGCTGAAGGAGCATCCCTTTGATGTTGGAGAAGGCTGGGCCATGGAACCCTGGAATCAGGAGGAGATGCCCGTAGATGAAGAACTGGCGGTGCAGGCAGCCGGGCAGTCGGATGCAGCGATCGTGGTTATCGGTCGTACTGCCGGAGAAGATAAGGATAACAGTGCGGCGGAGGGAAGCTATCTGCTGACAGCTTTGGAGGAGGAGCTCCTTCGTAATGTATGTCATGCTTTTGAGCATACGATCGTGGTACTGAATGTCGGCAACATTATAGATATGAAGTGGGTAGACCGGTATCAGCCGCAGGCAGTACTCTATATCTGGCAGGGAGGCCAGGAGGGCGGCAGGGCCTGTGTGGATGTCCTGACCGGCAAAATAAATCCCGGTGGTAAATTAAGTGACACGATTGCAGAAGATATTGAAGATTATCCTTCCACGGAAAATTTCGGAGATCCGGTGGAGAATTTCTATACCGAGGATATTTATGTGGGATATCGTTATTTTGAGACCTTTGCGAAAGATAAGGTGAAGTATCCTTTCGGATTTGGATTATCCTATACGAAGTTCCAGACAGAGATATTGGGATTTTCCGTACAGGGCACGGCAGTCACGGCAGTTGCAAAAGTAACCAATGTCGGGGGAGTATCCGGCAGGGAGACTGTGCAGCTGTATCTGGAAGCACCTCAGGGGAAATTAGGAAAGCCCCTGCGCCAGCTGACTGCATTTGCGAAGACAGAAGAACTGAAGCCGGGTGAGACAGAAGAACTGCTGCTGAAAACAGAGCTGACGGAGTATGCATCCTATGATGACAGTGGTGTCACCGGACATAAATCCTGCTATGTACTGGAAGAGGGAGACTATATCTTCTATGCCGGAACCGATGTGCGAAGCGCAGCAGAGGCCGGCAGGGCGACCCTGACAGAGCTTCGGGTAGTGCGGACGATGACAGAAGCAATGGCACCGGTACAGGAGTTTAAGCGTCTGAAACCTTTCTTTTTCGAGGAAAAGGATCATGCCATTGTAAACTGGGAAGATGTACCTTTACGAACGATAGACCTGGCGGAGCGCATTCGGACAGAGAGACCGACACAGAGTAAATATGAGGGCGATCATGGCTGGAAGCTGTCGGATGTGCAGGATGGAAAAATTACGTTAGAACAGTTTCTGACACAGCTGTCGGACGGAGATCTGATCTGTATGACTCGCGGAGAGGGCATGTGTTCCCCGAAAGTGACTCCGGGTACGGCAGCAGCCTTCGGTGGAGTGACAGATAATCTGAAGAAATTTGGGATTCCCATAGCCTGTTGTTCGGACGGTCCCTCCGGTATCCGTATGGACTGCGGCACCATGGCATATGCCCTGCCTAATGGGACATTGCTTGCCTGTACCTTTGATCCGGAGCTGGTGGAGGAGCTGTATGAGCTGGAGGGCATGGAGCTTCGGAAGAACAAGATCGACACCCTCTTAGGACCCGGCATCAATATCCACAGGAATCCATTGAACGGTCGTAACTTTGAGTATTTTTCGGAAGACCCGTATCTCACCGGTATCATGGCAGCAGCACAGCTGACGGGCATGGGAAAATACGGTGTCACCGGCACTATCAAGCATTTTGCATGTAACAATCAGGAATTCAAGCGGCATGATGCCAACAGCATCGTATCCGAGAGAGCACTGAGAGAGATCTATCTGAGGGGCTTTGAGATCGCGGTGAAACAGGGTGGCGCTTACAGTATCATGTCTACTTACGGACCGGTAAACGGACTGTGGACAGCTGGCAACTATGATCTCCTGACGACCATTCTCCGTAAGGAATGGGGATATCAGGGTATTGTGATGACTGACTGGTGGGCGAAGATCAATGAGGAAGGGGAGCCCGGCTCCGGCAGACAGACGATTCCCATGGTGCGGGCACAGAACGATATTTATATGGTCGTAGCGGATGCGGCATCCAACTCCGCGGGGGACAATACCGCGGAAGGCTTGGCAGACGGCAGACTCACCAGAGCACAGCTTACGCGGAATGCGGCAAATATCTGTGGTTTCCTGTTACGTTCCGTTGCTATGGAACGGCTTCTGGACAGAGAGGAAGAGGAATGCACGGAGCTTCACAATCCGATAAGTACCGAGGGCGCAGGAGACAGCGGACAGGTGCTGGCACGTCTGGAAATGCCGGAGCCGAAGACCGGCGAAGAGATAGAACTTCCGTTGGAAAAACTGTCCACGAAGAAGGGAACAAGTGCGGTATACCAGTTGCGTTTCCCTAAGATCGGAAGATATGAGCTGGTATTTCGGATGAGCTCTACGTTAGGAGAACTGGCGCAGCTGCCGATCTCCGTGTTCCTGAACAATACGTTACAACAGACCGTGACTCTTAACGGCACAGAAGGTCAGACCATGGAACGTGTTGTAACACTGCCCATTCGTCAGGACGGCGAGAAATACATGAAATTATATTTCGGAGAGAGCGGTATCGATATGCACCGGATGTTCTTGCGTTATGCAGGGCAAAACGATATCGAAAGCTTCCGGAATGAATAATCATAAAAAACTTTAACGGAATATTTATGTGCAGAGCCCCAAAGAATGATTGACTTCCCCCTCTTTTTCAGATACAATCTACTCTTGTACGTTTATTAGAAAAACTAACGAGGAGGCAGGAAAAGTGATAGCACAGATACTTGCAGTAGTAATATTTGTAGCGATGTTTATACTGATCGTTCTGGAAGTATGGGAGAGACACGTTATTACCCTGGGTTGCGGTCTGCTGACGCTGCTGCTGGTATTCGGACTGGGAATGCACAGTATGGGGGCAGTGTGGGAGACCCTGAATTTAGGAAGCTTTTTTACAAGTCATTTCTGGTATACGGCGGGACAATCCGCGGAGACTTCCAGTGGCATTAACTGGGAGACTATCGTATTCGTAGCGGGAATGATGATCATGGTAGAGGGAATGGCGAGAGTCGGATTTTTCCGCTGGCTCTGCATGCGCCTTGCCAAGATGGTTAAGTATAAGGTAGTGCCGCTGTTCGTGACCTTTATGGTATTATCCGGTATTCTGGCAATGTTCATTGACAGTATCACCGTAATTCTGTTCCTGGCAGCAGTCACGATTGAACTGTCACAGCTGTTGAAATTCAATCCGGTTCCTATGATCCTGGCAGAGGTATTCTGCGCGAACCTGGGTGGATCCGCTACCATGTGTGGAGATCCCCCCAACATCATCATCGGTACTTCCCTGGGATATTCCTTCACGGATTTCCTGACCAATACCGGTCTGATCGCAGGTATTTCCCTGGTCGTAGTTGTATTGTATTTTTATCTGGTATTCCACAAGGAGCTGCGTGCCAGTGAGGCGGCAGCAGTCGGCAGCAATCAGACTTATCCGGATCCTTCCGAGGCGATCACCGATAAAAAGGGCTTTATCATCAGCACCGTTATTTTCTTGTGTGCAGTAGCATTGCTGGTAACCCATGCACAGACCGGTCTGACTGTATCCTGCATCGGTGTATTTATCTCTATCGTGACGCTGATCGCCGCAGGCAGAGATGCGCTGAAGCTGATCAAACAGATCGACTATAAGACACTGCTGTTTTTCATCGGATTGTTCATGGTGGTAGGCGGTCTGGAGCAGACCGGTATCCTGAAAGTCATGGCGAACTTCATCGGTGACATCAGTAACGGTAATCTGATGTTGATGATCGCGATTATTTTGTGGATCTCCGCAATTGCCAGTGCGTTCGTGGATAATATTCCTTTTGCGGCGACGATGATCCCTATCATCAGCAGTCTGTCCGCGACCCAGGGTGTAAATCTGTCTATCCTGGCATGGGCGTTAGCAATGGGAACCGATATCGGCGGAAGCGCGACTCCCATCGGTGCATCTGCGAATGTCGTGGGTATCGCTACCGCAGCGAAAGCCGGTCATATGATCAAGTGGGGAAAATATTGCAAAGTTATGGCTCCTGCGACTATAATAGTAATAGTAATCTCCATGGTAATGATCTATGCGAGATATCTGTAAGACTATAAGGAGGGCAGACCCATGAGTGAACAACTGATTATCTCCGTCAGCCGTGAGTACGGCAGCGGCGGACATGAGATCGCACAGAAGCTGGCAGAATATTACAAGCTGCCAATGTACGATCATAACCTGTTAGACGAGGTGGCTGCAAGCATGAATGTGAGCAGCAAGGAGCTGGCAGAGTTCGATGAAAAGAGACGTAACAAATTCCTGTACAGAAGCGTGATGGGAATGAACAGCTCTCCGGCAGATAATGTGGCGAGAATGCAGTTCGACTATATCAAGAAAAAAGCAGAGGCAGGAGAATCCTTTGTGATCGTAGGACGCTGTTCTGAGATCGTGTTGAAGGACAATCCGAATCTGATCTCCATCTTCGTATTAGGAGACAAAGAAGCCAAGATCGAGCGTGTTATGCAGATCTATGAGCTGGATGCGAGACATGCGGAGGAGCGTATGATCGAGAAGGACCGTCGCAGAAAATCTTACCACAACAGCCATTGTAAGGTAAAATGGGGCGACTCCCGGAACTACGATCTGTCCATCAACAGCAGCAGACTGGGTGTGGAGGAGACCGTGGAATCTCTGAAGAACTACATAGATGCGAGAATCGCTCATAAATAGAATGATATAAGATAACAAAAATGCAGAGACTGTCTGCGGAAAGCATGCAAGAGAAAATCTTGTGGCTGCCGTAGACAGTTTCTTTTTATTGCCATAGAAAGTGTGTCTTAAAAAATGCCGGACAACATTTAAGCAAATATTAAGGATTTCTGCCGCGACAAATACAAAGGAGTGTGGTATCCTAGGAGACGAATAGGAAATAGACTTAAGGAACGTACCGGTGCTGGTATGTGGAAATGAGGTACAACATGAGTGACAGAGAGCGAGACTCCATTCAGGAGATGGAAGATATACAAAAAGGTCTGGAAGCCTTTTTACAGCAGGAGCTGCAGGGAATGCAGACATCCGGCTCCGGCAGTGGGAAGTCCGGGACCGGAAAGCAGACAGCAGAGCGTCCGGCTCCGCAGATGTTTGACATGAATGAGGATGACGAGGATGAGGAGGAACTGGACGTGATCGGATCCGGAAGACGAACAAGAGAGGATGATTACACCGAGGACTGGGATGATCCTGCGTATCGTAAGAGACAGGCAGCCCGCAGAGAGACGACGCGTAAGACTTCAGAGAATCGTAATGGTGGTGGTCGCAGTAACAGTAATGCAGATCGTCGCAGACAGGCGGCATCCGATAGAACCCGGCGTGGCAGACGGGAGGACTATGCGGACGAATACGAGGATTACGAAGATCCCAGAGACAAAAAACGCTCCGGAAAAAAAACAGGGAAGCGTGAGGAGACAGACACGAAAACAGATAAGAAGAGCAGAAAAGGAAACAAAAAGGAAGCCGGGAGCGGCAGAAAAAAGAAAAAATCCAGCTTCAAGCGCTTCCTGATCGCAGTGGCGCTGATCCTTGTATTTCTGGCAGCAGGGCTGTATGTCCTGGTGGGTAAGGTCTATGCTGAGATGAATTATGAAGAGATCGAATCTGTGGCAAGCTCTCCCATGAAGGAAGAAGGAGTTACAAATATTCTCCTGATCGGTAACGACTCCCGTGAGAACGGGGAGGATGGCAGATCCGATGCCATGATCCTGCTGTCTATCAGCAACAAGACGAAAAAGATATATATGACATCTCTGCTCCGTGATATGTATGTGGAGATTCCGGGGCATAAGGATAACCGCCTGAATGCGGCATATTCTTACGGCGGTGCGGAGCTGCTGATGGAGACCATCGAGAAGAATTTTGACATTCATATCAGCCGCTATGTGCTGGTGAATTTTGAGGCATTTGCGAATCTCGTAGATGCGGTCGGCGGCGTGGATCTGGAGCTGACCGGCAAGGAAGTGGAATATGTGAACGGCTACCTGGTAGAATATAATATCCTGTTGGGCAGACCGGAGGGAACGGACTATTTCGATGACCTGTCCGGAGGCATGGTGCATCTGAACGGACCCCAGGCGCTGGCTTATTGCAGAAATCGTTATATCGGTACGGATTTCGGCAGAACCGAGCGACAGAGAAAGGTGCTGACAGAGGTCATTCATAAGCTGCCTAAGGGTGTACTCACGAATCCGAAGGGGCTGATCGACGGTCTGATGCCGAATCTGACCACGAACCTGACCCAGGCGGAGTGTTACCGGTTAAGTCTCATGGCACCGAAGATTTTGACATACGATATTATACAGAACAGTATTCCCATTGAAGGCACATATAAGGATGCGACCCATCGTAAAATGTCCGTGCTGGAGGTGGATTTCGAGGCAAATAAGAAATTCCTGCAGGAGAATCTGTATGGAACGGGAGACAGCACTGCGACAACAGAGACTGCAGACTGATGTGACGGTGACACTGTCGTCATATATGGTAAATCGAAGGGAAGAACATTTATGGGGCAGAGAAAAAAGCGATTCGTGGCACTGGTTTGTGCGGTCAGTGCAATAGCGCTTAGCGGCTGTGGGGATGATCTGACACAGCAGGTCTGTATTCCGGGGCGGGAAGAACTGGCGCAGCCCATCGGAGGTTACAATTACAATGCCGGAGCACAGAACGATCATACCGTTGAGAATGTCGGGGAGGCATCTGAGACAGGCAGTATGGACGGTGCCAATACTGCATTGCCGGAATCGGGACAGTCCAAAGATTCGGATACTTTGACGGGTGAACGCTGTACGATCACGATCTCCGCGGCAGGGGATGTGACTCTGGGCAATCACCAGGAACAGGATTACAGTTATTCATTCCGCCAGGCGTACGATCAGGCGGAGGATGAGGGATATTTTTTCGAGAATGTGAGAGATATTTTCGAGGCGGACGACATGACCATCGTGAATCTCGAAGGGCCGCTGACCCTATCGGAACAGATGCGGGAGGGGCAGACCTACTGCATCAAGGGAGATCCGGCGTATGCCCATCTGCTGACATTGGGGGATATCGAAGCCGTCAGCTTTGCCAATAATCATCGACTGGACTACGGAGAACAGGGCAGCCGGGATACGGTGGCGGCATTGGAGCAGGAGGGCATTGTCTATGCCTATGATAAAAATGTAGGCATCTATGAAGTCCCGGACAGTGCGGCAGCCCACGGCGGAGAGCGGAATCTGAAGATCGGCATTATCTCCGTCAATGAAGTGGAATGGGGCGCACAGGCGGAAAAATTGATTCAGAATAATATCGAAGTCTTGCAGGAACAGAACGTGGATCTGATCTTCGCTTGTTGTCACTGGGGTATCGAAAAAGACAATTATCCGGAAAATTATCAGCAACAGCTTGGCAGGAAATGCATTGACTGGGGAGTGGATCTGGTCATCGGTCATCATCCCCATGTGTTACAGGGAATCGAGGAATACAAGGGCAGATATATCATTTACAGCCTGGCAAATTTCTGCTTCGGAGCCAACCGGAATCCAGAGGACAAGGACACTATGATTTTCCAGCAGACCTTTACTTTTGAGAACGGGGAAAAGGTGGAGGATCAGAACGCCCGGATCATTCCCTGTATGGTAAGTTCTGTCAAAACAAGGAATGATTTCCGACCGACGCCGGCAACGGGGGAGGATAAGCAGAGGATCCTGCAGCGTATGAACGAATACAGCAGTGCCTATGGTGTGGCGTTTGATGAGGACGGCGGGATTATAGTGAATTGACCGGTGGGAGATGTTGATAACTTTCGGATGATGAGGCAGATGTGTGGATAGTGACATGTGCGGATGAGGAATAGAGGAAAGGATAGAAATTGCCATGGAAAAAGCATTTAAGCTGGATTTTATCAATGACAAAACAGGAAGCCTGTATGTGAATTGCTGCGGTTGCTCTCAGACGGAAGCACTGCACAGCTTCGGACCGGCATCCAAGCCGCACTACCTGATCCACTATGTCTTAAGCGGTAAGGGGCATTTCCGGTTTCACGACAAGGAATACCGGCTGGAGGCGGGTTACGGTTTTTTGATCCAGCCCAATGAACTGGCTTTTTATCAGGCGGATGCAAAGGATCCCTGGAGTTATCTGTGGGTGGGATTTGCCGGAAGCCGTGCGGAAGAATATCTGCACAGCATGGGACTTTCCGACAGACATCCGATCTTTGCCTGTGATAAATCCGAGGAATTGTATTCTATTGTCCGGGATATGATGGAGCACAATACGTTCGGAATTGCGGATGACCTGCGTAGGAACGGCCTGCTGGGAGTGTTCCTGTCGGTGATTGCCGACAGCGCTGGTGTCGTGGCGAGAGAGGAAGAGGATAAAGGCAACCAGTATGTAAAAAAAGCGGTATCCTTTATCCAGAGCAACTACTGTAACCCAATCAAGGTAACGGATGTGGCGGATTATGTGTGTATCAACCGCAGTTATTTATATACATTGTTCCAGAATTATCTGGGAATGTCGCCTCAGCAGTTCCTCACCACCTTCCGTATCACCAAAGCGAGGGAATTGCTGGAATCGACCAATTACCCCATTGAAAGTATTGCCCTGTCCTGTGGGTATAGTGATGCGCTGGTATTTACCAAGGCGTTTCATGCCATGAAGGGCATGTCTCCGTCCAAATATCGCAAGGAAAGCCATAAGGAGAGTACCAAAGAACAGCTCCAGGAGGTCGAGGGTCTGATCGCCCGGCTATTGAAACCGTAAAGAACAACATTAAAAAAGCCCATTCATCTGAATATGAATGGGCTTTTTTGGCGCCTTGGTTTTACACAGGAAATCTATTTATTTAAGTTATTCTCTACATATTCCAGGATATAGAAATTATCTTCCGGCATCTGGCATCCGACGATATACAGTCCGTTATCGTCGGAACAGCGGATGATGCGGCCTTCCAGCTCATTATGATTCGGCAGAGCAAAATCATGGATCGTGATAATGATTTCTGCATTTTTGCTTTGGGTGAATATCTTGTCTGTAGCCAGGAAGGCGAAACCGTTGGCACTGATATTTTCCATGGTAGCCGCATATTCCGTATCGGAATTTTTGAACTTAATAGTACAGGTATTATTCAGATCCATACGAGGGTATTTGCGTCTATTGTTGATCCTGGGTCTGGTAGTAATGGTAATCTTGAAAGCATGTTCACCGCTTTCGGGAGCAGGAGAAATGGCGGCTTTGTCCCAACAGTACAGGATATTACCTGCGGTGACCTGCAGCATACAGGAAGCAGACCCGTTAATCGTCAGCTTCTTCTGACAGGATACTAACAGTCCCTCCGGGATCTGCTCGATCAGCTCCCCAAGATAGTTGTCATCCTCCTGACCGACCAGCTGTAAGTCGATCTTCATGCCGGGCTTGACGTCTTCAATACCCATGAATCCACCGATACCCAGATCACACATCATGTTCTCCATGACATCTTCGATGGTATTGATATTATCTGCTGTTTCCTGATACTTGCTGAGCATCCGTTCACTGGTCCGGCTGGAGTGTGTGATACAGGTTGTGATGGTATCGACGATGTTAGATACCTGCTCCATGTTGGATACCAGCTGGGTGTTGGAGTTCTCTACTTCTTTAATGGCATTATCTACAACCTGAATGTGATTGCCCAGCTGCACGGAATCAGAAGCAATCTGATTTACGTTATCTCCGGTCTGCGTTACTTTTTCCAAAGTGATCTGGATCAGCTTTAATGTCTCTTCAATGGAAGAGGTCATCTTCGCGGAGGTAGCATCCAGCCGGGAGAGAGCATCCCTGATCTGTTCAGAGGAAGCGTGGGTCTCGGTGCTTAAGGTACGGATCTGATCCGCTACGACAGCGAAGCCCCTGCCGGCTTCTCCGGCTCTGGCAGCTTCGATGGAAGCATTTAATGCCAGCAGATTCGTCTGATTCGTGATCTTCTCTATGGTGCCGGTCTCCTGTTTTACCATTTCAAATTCCTGACGGAAATTCTCCAGAACATTTTCCAGCTCGGTGGACAGCTGTGACATGGTAGCAGCAGTATTCACCAGACTCTTCAGATCTTCTGCGCTGACACCGGAATGGGATTGCGTTTTTTCGACGAGCGTAATCATTTCTCCGATCAGAGCTACCACATTTTCTACCTGGGCGCGGATATCGGAGGTCATCTGTGTGGATGATGTGGTATGATCCTGCAGCATATTGTTGTTGTCAGTCAGCTCGTTCATACCCAGCATGACGATATCGGAGCCATGCTTATTCTCGGAAGCCAGCTCTCTTACGACAGTGATGCCATCGAGAATGATATTACTCGAAGACTTTACCTGTTCTACAGTAGTTACGACTCTGTGCAGGTCAGCCCTGATGCTGTCGGTCATGGCACCGTCGGATTCATTCAGATGACGGATGGACATGACATAGCAGATGTAGCAGAGGATGATACAGGACAATTGCAGCTGATAATTTTTCATATCGGAAGCGCTGTTGAAGCCCAGCATATAGCGATAGACGGCTGCACCGACGATGATCAGGGCATTGGCGATACCGCAGTTGATCATGAATTTCCGGTTCTTATATAGTACCAGCAGGCTCGTCACCGGCAGAATATAAGTGAAAGCGATCGGGGAAGCTGTAGTACAGATGACAAAAGTGTAGAAGATGCCGTAACCGATGACCAGATCGTAGCGGTAGAGCTCCGTTGCCCAGCCTTTTACACGTAACAGAACTTCGCCAAAGATCAGAGGCAGCCAGCATAATGCCAGAAAGATCAGATAAGAAGTAGTGGGATATAATCCTCCGGACGCGTCGGAGCCATAATTGGCACTCAGTAAAACAGCAAAAACGATCCAGATCTTACGGGCTTTCCGATTAGCTTTTTCTTTGAAAACATTTTCGTCGTATGTCATGATACATATTCTCCTTTACAGTCCTCTCCGGTATGTTCAAAAAAATGAATCAAATGGTGGATCACTTCCCTGCTTTCCGGAAGCTCCGGGTAAAAAGCGCTGAACGCATGAGTCAGGCGGGGATCCTTCGGGTAGTTGATCAGTTTATGGGGCATCTGATGTCTGCGCAGAGCCTTTTCAAAATTCAGAGTATAGCCCTGAAGATTATCGTTGTCACTGGTGATCAGGAGACTGGGTGGCAGGCTGGTCACGATGTCCGGGTGCTCCGGAGATACATAGGGGGCAAAAGCACTTTTTTTATAATGCCGGCCGTAGAGATATCTGGGGAGGAAAAGTCCGATCTGATCCAGGCGGTTCGTATAGAACATACCGCTGACCAGACCAAGTGCCCGGACTGGCAGGTCAGAAGGGGTTACTCCGGCAGCCTGTGCCAGTGCAGTGCTTCGCTGCATGGCGATTCCATAAGTCAACAGACAGGCACCGCCGCTGTCGCCGCAGGCATATATGTGGGAAATGTCACCGCCGTATTCGGTCAGATGATCCCGGATAAAATCCAGTGCCAGATGCAGGTCAGCCAGCTGGTCATAGAAGAGACAGTCCGGTATCAGCCGGTACTCAATGCTGAATATCAGATACCCCGCCTCACAAAGGGAGGCACAAAAGGGACGGTTGAATTCCTTGTTCCCTATGAGGAGGCCTCCGCCATGTACGTTGACGATGACCGGGAGAATCTCTCCGTCCCGTCCCCTGGGACGGTAGACATCCAGACGATGTGCCGGAACATGCTTCTCGTCATAGAAAATATCCGATTGTAGGAAAACGTCTTCCGGAAGAGGATACTCTTTGCCCCTGGAAGCGTAGCTTTGCTCGAATGCCGCCCGCTGCTTATAGAACATTTGACATATAAAGCTTTTCATGTGTACTCCTGATTCTGACTGTATATGTTTCAAAAAAGGAAAGTATTGTCGAAAAATAGCGATATGCAGTCTTTAAAAGAATAACACAGAAATGAATAGATTAAAATAGAAAATGCAACATTCTGTTATGGAATGTTGCATTTTCCTTATTCATTAATACTTCCAAGGAGGCCACTATGAGCACGACACAACCTATTCGCAGCAAACAACTTTTACATGATTTCAAAGATTACTACCTTACCAAACAGTCCAACTTCCGGAATTACACTCTCATCCTGATCGGTCTGAACACTGCTCTCCGTATCAACGACATTCTTCATCTCACCTGGGGAAATGTCTATTGCTCGGAATGCAGCCGCTTTTACACCCATCTTCTGATCACGGAAAAGAAAACAGGAAAAGAGACCCGAATCCTGATCAACAGAGAACTTCAGAAAACATTACAGTCCTACCGGAAAACACAGTCTTCCGTAACCGACACAGACTACCTTTTTCCCAGTCCCAGAAAAACAGATTCCCCTCTCTCCAGGTATCAGGCCTACCGCATTGTCCGCAGAGCCGCGGAGCAGGTTGGTATCGATGATGTCGTGCGATGCCATTCGCTGCGGAAGACCTTTGGCTACCATGCATGGAAAATGGGAACGCCGCCCGCATTGCTGATGGAGATCTACAATCACTCTTCTTTTCAGATTACGAAGCATTATCTGGGAATTGAACAGGATGATAAAGATGCCGTATTCCGCGATATACAGCTATGATATGTGTATGAGAAAACTTTATAATGATACGCATAATACGGTATAACGATTTTTATAAAAAAGGCTAAAGTTTTCCAATGGTCAGCCGAAATATGTAGTGCAAGACAAAATGCAACATTCCATAACAAAATGTTGCATCAGTGAGAAACAGCAGGCAAGGAAGGCTGAACAAAAACAAGGAGGTTATCGATATGCTGCGTCTGACCGTTAGTCCGGAAGAATACCTGATGATCAATGACAATATCAAGATCGTGTTCCTGGGAGGAACCAAGAATCATCTCCGCATTATGATCGATGCACCGAAAGAGGTGAACATCGTGCGAAGCACGGTGCTGGAGAACCAGATCACGGATCCGGAGGAGAAAGCGAAGCTTCCTAAATACTATGCGGAAGAAGAGCACCCGGAGAAGTACCGCAAAAAATCCAATGTGATCATCACAAAGGGAAATGCGGACAAATAATTTCATATGGTAATAACCGGAGGAAGAGCGGCTCTGTCAGGGCCCGACAGGGAAGCTCCTACTCCGGTTACTATAAAAACTAACAACAAGTATCTGGGAGAAAAGGATTTCTCAATAACAATACAGATACGCATACTGCCGCAAAAGGAATTGGGCAGTAATACAAGGAGGTAAATTATTATGGTAGTACAACACAATCTTACAGCTATGAACTCTAACAGAATGTTAGGT
>OGHJ01002559.1_pt1 | contig 15157 bp, 9 predicted proteins | sample 1571351 | NCBI WGS metagenome assembly OGHJ01 (sample SAMEA2582037, study PRJEB24529) | metagenome | biome: Human gut stool | place: China | collected 2011 | reverse complement strand
CCAGATCCTCCACGATGGTGTCCTTGGGCTCGCCCACGTCGATGACCACCTGGGCACCGGAGGAGAGCAGGGTCTCCAGATTCAGCTCCCCCTTGCCGCCGTAAAGCTGGCCCAGCAGGGGCAGGTTGTAGTACTCAGTGTCCAGATAGGCCTCGGCACTCACGTCCCACTCGTTGGCGATGCCCACCAGCTTGTCGGGACACAGGGCGAAGAGGACGATCTGGGCCAGGGGGCCGGAGACGGCCACCTTGTCGATCTGGGCGGGAAGCTCCACCTCACGGCCCACAGAATCGGTAAAGATTCGGGTCTCGGAGGTGGCGTCGGTCCCGGCACTCTGTGTCTCCCCCGGAGCGGAGGCGCTGGGAGCGGGGGTGGCGGCGGTGCCGCCACTGCAGGCGCACAGGGAGAGGGTCAGAGACAGGGCCAGCAGGAAAGCAAGGGGCTTCTTTTTCATCGTTCCAAACTCCTTTCAGTTTCCGGGGGAATATCCTTGGCGTCAAAGATCAGGACCGATACCGTCCGGTCCACCGGCAGGCGGTAGGGGAATTGGGAGTCATCCTGGGGCTCCAGCCGGGCGCGGACAAAGTATGCAGTGATGTCGCCGGGATCGGTGTCCTTGCTGTAAAGCCGGAAGAACCGCAGACCGTCGTCCACACTCTTCAGCGGCTGGTCCAGGCGCAGCGCCAGCTCCCGGCGGGTAAAGGGGATACCCAGCTCGGTGAGGCGGCGTTCCAGTTCGGCGCCGCCATGACGGCGGTCGGGGATCTTTTCCCGGGAGAAGCGGTGGTGGGTCCACACCGGCTTCACCACCACTGCCTTGCCCCGGCACTGCTGCCGGGCGCAGCGTAGGATCTCCTCGGGGGAACCGAAGAAGCAGAAGAGCATGGCGTCGTAGGGCTCCTCCGGGGGCTGGGTAAAGAGGTCCCCCTCCCGGACCTCCAGGTTGGAAAAGGTATTTTTTCGCCGGAGCACGGATAAAGCCTCAGCGGAGCGGTCGACGGCCACCACCTTTCGGAAATGTGGGGCCAGAGCCAGGCTGGCAAAGCCCAGTCCGCAGCCGGCATCGCAGATGACGGCGTCGGCCGGGACCGCTTCGGCCGTTGTCCGGGCGATCTGTTCGTAGAAGTCGGAGCGCTCCGCCGCTGTCTCCATATAGGCCACCATCTCCTCCGTCCAGTGGTGCATGTGCCGGCGGACGGGGGAGAGCAGGGTGCCGTGCTCGGTGCGGGTGAAGCGGACGGGGACCTGGTAGAGGGTGTGGAGTAGGGACTCGTTCAGGACCTCCTCCGGGGCTCCGTCGGCCAGGATGCGTCCCTGGTGGAGGGCCACCACCCGGTCGGCGTAGAGAAGGGAGAGCTGGGGGTCGTGGCAGGAGAGGAGGATGGTGTAGCCCCGCCGGGCCAGCTCCGCCGTTTTGTCCAGTACCCGGACTCGGTTGCCGAAATCCAGGCTGGAGGTGGGCTCGTCCATGAGGAGAATTTTGGCCTGCTGGGCCAGGGCGCGGGCGATGAGCACCAGCTGCTGCTCGCCGCCGGAGAGGTGTTGAAAATCCCGGTCGGCCAGGGACCGGATGCCAACCTGCTCCAGAGCGTCCAGGGCGATGGCCTCCTCCTTGGGGCCGGGGTTTGCGAAGGGGGAGAGCTGATGGTGGGTGCCCATGAGCACCATGTCCAGCACCGGATAGGAGAAGGTGGGGTGGTGGTTCTGGGGGATGTAGGCGATCTCACGGGCCAGAGCTCGGGCGGAGAGGTGCCGGGTGTCCCCGCTTTTGAGGGCAATGGTTCCCTCATAGCCGGGCAGCAGTCCCAGCACGCAGCGGAACAGGGTGGACTTGCCCGCACCGTTGGCCCCCAGGAGAAAGACCAGCTCACCCACCCCCAGGTGGAGAGATACCCCCTGGAGGACGGGCCGGTCGCCGTAGGAGAAGTGCAGATCACGAATATCCAGCATCAGCGGAACCCTCCTTTTCGCATCATGAGATAGAGGAAGAAGGGGGCGCCGATGAAGGCAGTGAGGATGCCGATGGGGATCTCGGTGGCCAGGAGGTTGCGGGACACGTTGTCCACCGCCAGGAGAAAGACGGCGCCGAAGAGCATGGAGGCGGGCATGAGGGCGCGGTAGTCGTTGCCCACCAGCCGCCGGCCCAGGTGGGGGACCACCAGCCCCACCCAGCCGATCATGCCGGAGACCGAGATGGAGGCGGCGGTGACCAGGGTGGCGCACAGGGCCAGAATGAGGCGCAGCCGGTTGGTGTGGATGCCCATGGTCTTGGCCTCCTCGTCCCCTAGGGTGAGCAGGTTGATCCGCCAGCGCAGGAGAAAGAGAGGGACAAGCCCCAGCGCCATGGGGAAGATCACGTAGGCCACGTCGGCCGTCTTAGTGGCGGAGAGGGAGCCCATGAGCCAGTAGGTGATCTCAGGCAGCTGGTTGGTGGGATCGGCCACCAATTTAATGTAAGAGGTGGCGGAGGTAAAGAGGGAGCTCACCATGATGCCGGCCAGGACCAGATTGAGCACCCGCTTGCCCGGGGCACGGGCGGCCAGCAGGTAGACCAGGGCCACGGTGAGGATGGAGAAGAAGAAGGCGGAGCCGGTGATGGCCTGGCTGTGTCCACCCAGGAGAATGGCCAGGGCGGCGCCGAAGGCGGCGCCGGAGGAGGCACCCAAAATGTCGGGGGAGGCCATGGGATTCTGAAAAATGCCCTGGTAGGTGCTCCCCGCCGCCGCCAGGCAGCAGCCCACCAGACAGGCCATGATGATTCGAGGCAGCCGAATCTGCATAACCACCGTCTCCATCTGCCCCGTCCAGGTCACCTCGAGAGGAAAGAGGGGGCCGACGTCCACGCCGGGGAGCCGGTCCAGCAGTACGCCCAGAGCGGCACCCAGCCGGTAGAGGAGGATCCGCACCACCTGCCCCAGAGGGACGCCGTACCGGCCCAGGCAGAAGGAGAGGAGAAAGACCGCCAGAAGCAGAGCGCCCAAGGCGGCCAGTTTCCCGGCGGCGTTCTGCCGGGAGGGGCTGAGGGTCTTGCTGTGTTGTTCCATTGGCAGGCACCACGCAAACAAAAATTCTGGTTTGAAATGAGTGTAGCAAATTTGCGGAAGGCTGACAAGTATAGCGTTCGACTATAAAAAATATTCGTTCGATATTATCGAATTTATAATACTTACAGAAGATAAAAATATTTTGAGAGGAAATGGCGGAGAAAAATGCAAAACAGATCATATTAGGACACATTTAAATGAAAACTGGAATCATGAGCAGAGACGGAGAGAGGGACAGCGGTAGAATGTGGGAAAACACAACATAGAGAATGGTGATTTTCCACAAAAAATGGTCCTTAAAATTGGAAGCCGACTGGGAAAAACGGCTTGCATTTTTGGGGGGCGGGTAGTATGATGTGTTTGCAATAAATAAATTTAAGCAATAAAAACTTTTTGTGAGGTAGAGAACCATGATGAAGCAACAGGCAGGGACCGGCAGTGTATTTAGCTTTGAAGGTGTCCCTTCCGCTGGTCAGATGATTCCCCTTGGTTTCCAGCACGTGGTAGCCGCCGTGGTGGGCATCATTACCCCGGCCATCCTCATCGCGGATACCTGCGGCCTGACTGCCGAGGAGCGGACCCTGATGATTCAGGTTTCCCTGATTCTGACGGCGGTGGCCACCCTTTTGCAGCTTTTTCCCATCTTTGGACGCATCGGTTCTCGGCTGCCCGTGATCATGGGCATCAGCTTCGCCTACATCCCCACCCTCCAGGCCATCGGTGGAGAATTTGATCTGGCTACCATTTTGGGCGCTGAGATTGTGGGCGGCTGCGTGGCCATCCTCTTCGGCATCTTTGTCAAATGGATCCGTCCCCTCTTCCCGCCCCTGGTCACCGGTACGGTGATCTTCACCATCGGCCTGTCCCTTTATCCCACCGCCGTGCGGTACATGGCCGGCGGCAACGCCACCAGTGAGTGGTTCGGCAATCCCCGGAGCTGGGCAGTGGCCCTCATCACCCTGGCTGTGGTGGTTTTCCTCAACAACTTCACCAAGGGCATCCTGAAGTTGGCCTCCATCCTCATCGGCATGGTGGTGGGCTATGTCATCGCCTACTTCCTAGGCATCGTGGACCTCTCTGGAGTGAGCGGCGCGGCCTGGTTTGCCCTGCCCCAGTTCATGCCCTTTGAGATCAAGTTTGTCCCCTCTGCCTGCGTCTCCCTGGCCATCGTGTATGTGGTCAACGCGGTGCAGACCATCGGCGACCTGAGCTCCACCACCATGGGCGGCATGGACCGTCTTCCCACCGACAAGGAGCTCTCCGGCGGCATCATCGGCCAGGGCGTCATGAGCATTGTGGGTGCTTTCTTCGGCGGCCTGCCCACCGCCTCTTACAGCCAGAACGTGGGCATCGTCACGGTGAACCGGGTCATCAACCGGGCCGTCTTCACCCTGGCTGCCGGTGTGCTGCTGGTGGCCGGTCTGGTGCCCAAGTTTGCCTCCATCCTCACCACCATTCCCCAGTGTGTCATCGGCGGCGCCACCATCTCGGTCTTTGCCACCATTACGATGACCGGTATCCGCATGATCACCGAGGGCGGCTTCACCCCCCGGAAGAGCTCCGTGGTGGGTCTCTCCGTGGCCCTGGGCGTTGGTATCACCCAGGTAGAGGGCTGCCTGGCCGGCAGCCATTTCCCCGGCTGGGTGTCCACCGTGTTCGGCTCCTCTTCTGTGGTGGTGGCCACCATTATGGCCATCCTCCTCAATCTGATCCTTCCCAAGGAGCCCGAAACCAAGAAGTGAGCAAAAAGAACCCGGCGGCTGCAGCCGCCGGGTTCCTTCTGAGTCCTTACTTTTCCGAGGCCGATTTGGCCTCATCGATGTAGCTGTATAAGGTGTACTTGGAGATGCCGAAGTACTTACACACCTTGTAGCCCGACTTGGTGATAAGGAAGGCGCCGGTGTCGTTGAGGAACTGGATGGCCTTTACCTTGTCCTCCTTGTTCATGAGGGCCACCGGCTTGCCCACCAGCTTGACGCTCTGCTCGATGAGCTCGTCCAGCAGGTCGGCCACGTTCCGGGAGATGTGCTCCGGCTCCTCCTGGGGGAGGTCGGTGGAGGTGAAGCTCTTCAGCACGTCCTCCATGGCCAGCATGAGGGTGATGTCGTAGTTGATGGCGAAAATGCCGATGGCCTTGCCGTCATCGTCCCGGAGGTAGATGGTGCTGGACTTGAGGATCTTGCCGTCCTCCGACTTGGTGAGGTAGCTCAGCCGGTCCTCCGGTACTGCGCCCCCGTCCCGCAGGGCCTCCAGCACCACATGAGAGGGACCGTCTCCCACCCGGCGGCCGGAGACATGACCGTTCTCAATGGCCACGATGGAGGTCTCCGGGTCGTTGGAGGCCAGGTCGTGGACCACCACCTCACAGTTTGGGCCGAACTGCCGGGCGATGCCCTTGGCCAGCTGGAGACAGAATTCCAGATTGGACGCTTGCATAGCGAACCACCTTTCCCGCAAAATCATTTCTGTTCCTATTATATCCGTTCCAAGAAAGGATTTCAACAAAAAGTCAGGGACCCAAATTATTTTTGATTTTTCTCTTGCACTGCAGGTGAAAATGTGATAAAGTGAATACGGCAGAAGGGCAAGCCTTGTGCACAACTGACAATTCAAGCTGTAACGAAGTGCTGCGCGCACGGGCTGGTGTTCATTCTGAAAAGAATGGGCACCTTTTGTTTTAAATGGAAAATATTAACCGGGGAAAAGACCCGGAAATCGGATAGGAGGAGAGGCACATGCTTCTGATCGGAAACGGAAGGCTCATCACCAGAGATCCCGCCCTGCCCTACCTGGCAGACGGCGCCGTGGCGGTGGAGGGAGAGGTCGTCAAGGAAGTGGGTACCCTGGCCGACCTGAAGGCCAAGTACCCCGACGCCCAGTTTGTGGACGCCAAGGGCGGTGTCATCATGCCCGGCCTCATCAACGCCCACACCCACATCTACTCCGGCCTGGCCCGCGGCCTGGCCATCGAGGGCAACAATCCCACCAACTTCCTGGAGGTGCTGGAGGGGACCTGGTGGAACATCGACCGCCACCTGACCCTGGACGGCACCCGCGCCAGCGCCTACGCCACCGTGCTGGACTGCATCCGGGACGGCGTCACCACCATCTTCGACCACCACGCTTCCTTCTGTGAGATCCCCGGCTCCCTCTTCGCCATCAAGGACGTGTGCCAGGAGCTGGGCATGCGCGCCTGCCTGTGCTACGAGGTCAGCGAGCGGGACGGGGAGGAGAAGACCCTCCAGTCCATCCAGGAGAACGCCGACTTTGCCAAGTGGGCCAAGGACGCCAATGACGACATGATCAAGGCCATGTTCGGCGGTCACGCCCTCTTCACCATCTCGGACAAGACCTTTGAGAAGATGGTGGAGGCCAACAACGGCATGACCGGCTTCCACATCCACGTGGCCGAGGGTATGAACGATGTCTATGACTCCCTGCGCAATTACGGCTGCCGCCCGGTGAACCGCCTGCTCTACAACGGCATCCTGGGTGACAAGACTCTGCTGGGCCACTGCATCCACATCTCTCCCGCCGAGATGGATATTATTAAAGAGACGGGCACCATGGTGGTCAATAACCCCGAGTCCAACATGGGCAACGCCGTGGGCTGCTCTCCCGTCCTCCAGATGTTCCAGAAGGGCATCACCGTGGGTATGGGCACCGACGCCTACACCCACGACATGCTGGAGAGCCTGAAGGTCTTCCTCATCATCCAGCGCCACAACGCTGCCCTGCCCAACGTGGCCTGGTGTGAGTGCATGGACATGCTCTTCAAGAACAATGCCGCCATCGCCGCTAAGTATTTTGAGAAGCCCCTGGGCGTCCTGAAGCCCGGCGCCGCCGCCGACGTCATCGTCATGGACTACAAGCCCTTCACCCCCTTCTCTGACGAGAACATCGACGGCCACATGCTCTTCGGTATGATGGGCAAGAACTGCCGCACCACCATCATCAACGGTAAGGTCCTCTACCAGGACCGTGAGTTTGTTGGGATCGATGAGGCCAAGATCAATGCCTGGACCATGGAGCAGAGCAAGAAGCTGTGGGGCGAGCTGAACCACCGGACCTACTAAAAAAGCCGAACGTCCGGCGCCCTGAAATAATTGTTGGAGGTCATTCCTATGAGTGATATCATGCGCCCCATTCCCTTTGCCCAGCTGATGGACTGGGTCCTCACCGAGTACAAGGAGCACGGCAGCATCTTCGGCGTGAGCAAGCTGGTCCGCCACGAAAACGGCCAGGCCCTGCCCATCTTTGCCGAGAAGATCGAGTCCCCTTACGGCCCCGCCGCCGGCCCCAACACCCAGCTGGCCCAGAACATCATCGCCTCCTATGCCGCCGGCGCCCGGTTCTTCGAGCTCAAGACGGTGCAGATCATGGATGGCGAGGAGCTCTCCAAGTGCGTGGCCAAGCCCTGTATCACCGCCGGTGATGAGTGCTACAACTGCGAGTGGTCCACCGAGCTCACCGTGCCCCAGGCCTATGACGAGTATGTGAAGGCCTGGTTCGCCTGCAAGCTCCTCTCCAAGGAGCTGGGCCTGGGCGATCCCGACGGCTTCGTGTTCAACATGTCGGTGGGCTACGACCTGGCCGGCATCAAGAGCGAGAAGGTGGACAAATACATCGAGGGCATGAAGGACGCCTCCGGCTCCGCAGTGTGGAGCGAGTGCATGGACTGGGCCCTTCATAACCTGGGCAAGTTCCAGAAGGTGGACGAGGCCTACGTGAAGGCCGTCAGCCCCAAGGTCTCCGCCTCCATCACCGAGTCCACCCTCCACGGCTGCCCCCCCGACGAGATCGAGCGCATCGCCACCTATCTCATTACTGAGAAGGGGCTCAACACCTACGTCAAGTGCAACCCCACCCTCCTGGGCTATGAGTTCGCCCGGCAGCGGCTGGACTCCCTGGGCTTTGACTACATCGTCTTTGACGATCACCACTTCCTGGAGGACCTCCAGTGGGCCGACGCCGTGCCCATGTTCCGCCGCCTGATGGCCCTGTGCGCCGAGCGGGGTCTGGAGTTCGGCGTGAAGCTCACCAACACCTTCCCCGTGGACGTGGCCGCCGGTGAGCTGCCCAGCCAGGAGATGTATATGTCCGGCCGGTCTCTCTTCCCCCTGACCATCTCCCTGGCCCGGAAGGTGGCCGAGGAGTTTGACGGCAAGCTGCGCATCTCCTACTCCGGCGGCGCCGACCTCCACAACATCAAGGACCTCTTCAACGCGGGCATCTGGCCCATCACCATGGCCACCACCGTCCTCAAGCCCGGCGGCTACCAGCGGTTCAGCCAGATCGGCCAGGCCCTGGCGGACATCTCCTATGAGCCCTGGGAGGGGGTGGACGCGGCCAGGGCGGCCGCCCTGGCGGAGGGCATCCCCGCCGACGGCCACTATCAAAAGCCCATGAAGCCCATCCCCAGCCGCAAGCTGGACAAAAAGGTGCCCCTCATCGACTGCTTCTCCGCCCCCTGCCGCAACGGCTGCCCCATCGAGCAGGACATCCCCGCCTATCTGATGGCCACCAGCCAGGGCAAATACCAGGAGGCCCTGGAGATCATCACCCGCCGCAACGCCCTGCCCTTCATTACCGGTACCATCTGCCCCCACCACTGCGCCGACAAGTGCATGCGCAACTACTATGAGGAGTCCGTCCGCATCCGGAACGTGAAGCTCCAGGCTGCCCAGGGCGGCTACGACGCCCTGCTGCCCACCCTGAAGGCCGAGGCCCCCGTGGCCGGCAAGAAGGTGGCCGTGGTGGGCGGCGGCCCCGCCGGCCTCTCCGCCGCCTTCTTCCTCTCCCGGGCTGGGGTGGACGTCACCGTCTTTGAGCGCAAGGACGACCTGGGCGGCATCGTCCGCCATGTCATCCCCGAGTTCCGCATCGGCAGGGAGGCCATCGACAAGGATGTGGCCCTCTGCAAGGCCTACGGCGCCAAGTTTGAGCTGGGCGTGGACGTGAAGTCTGCCGAGGAGCTCAAGGCCAAGGGCTTCACTCACGTCATCTTCGCCACCGGCGCCTGGAAGCCCGGCGCCGCCGGCCTGGACTACGGCGAGGAGATCAACGTCATCTCCTTCCTGGAGCAGGCCAAGAAGGCGCCCGAGAGCCTGAAGCTGGGCACTGACGTGGTGGTCATCGGCGGCGGCAACACCGCCATGGACGCCGCCCGTGCCGCCAAGCGCATCCCCGGTGTGGAGCACGTCCGGCTGGTCTACCGCCGCACCAAGCGGTACATGCCCGCGGATGAGGAGGAGCTGGCCCTGGCCATCGCCGACGGCGTGGAGTTCATGGAGCTGCTGGCCCCCGTGGGCGTGAAGGACGGCAAGCTCACCTGCTCCGTCATGGAGCTGGGGGCCCCCGACGCCTCCGGCCGCCGGTCCCCCGTGGCCACCGGCAAGACCACCGAGATCCCGGCCACTGCCGTCATCACCGCCGTGGGCGAGCACGTGGAGGAGGCCCCCTTCACCAATAGCGGCGTGGCCCTGGACAAGAAGGGCCGTCCCGTGGTGGACGAGGCCATGGCCACCGGCGTGGAGGGCGTCTACGCTGTGGGCGACGCCCGGAGAGGTCCCGCCACCGTGGTGGAGGCCATTGCCGACGCCGCCAAGGCCGCCCAGGCCATCGTGGACCTGGAGCTGGACAAGTATACTGAGCAGAATATCAACGCCGATTATAACAAGCCCCTGGGCAAGAAGGGCGACCTGTGCGCCGACTGCGACTCCTGCGCCGATACCCGCTGCCTGGGCTGCCCCACGGTGTGCGAGGTTTGCGCCGATGTCTGCCCCAACCGGGCCAACGTGACCATCGCGGTGCCCGGCAAGCGGCAGCGGCAGATCGTCCACGTGGACGGCATGTGCAACGAGTGCGGCAACTGCGGCACCTTCTGCCCCTACGACAGCCGGCCCTACAAAGACAAATTTACCCTCTTCTGGAGCAAAGAGGATTTTGACAACAGCGAGAACGAGGGCTTCCTGCCCCTGGAGGGCAGCAAGAGCCTGGTCCGTCTGGACGGCCAGACGGCGGAGTATGACACCGCCGACGCCGGCTGCGGCCTGCCCGAGGACATCCGGGTCCTCATCCAGACGGTGCGGAGCGACTACAGCTATCTGGTGAAATAAGAAAAGAGGAATGGGAAATGCAGGAGAAGGCGATCCTCAAACGGTATGGGATCTTTCTGATGGGTGTATTGATCTGCGCGATGGGGATCGCCTTTCTCTCACGCTCGGCCCTGGGCACATCGCCCCTCTCCAGCGTGTCCTTTGTGCTCTACCTGTCCACCGGCGTCTCCGCCGGGCTCTACACCTTCGCCTGCAACATGTTTTTCCTGGCGGTGGATGTGATCCTGACCCGGCGGTTCGGCTGGATGCAGTGGCTTCAGATTCCGGCCACCTTTGTGTTCAGCCTGTGTATCGACCTGTGGCTGGCCGTCATCCCCACCCAACTCAACGGCCCCATTTCTCTCAAAGTACTCTACCTCGTCCTGGGCTGTCCCATCATGGCCCTGGGCATCACCCTGGAGGTGCTGGCCAACGTGACCATCCTGCCCGGTGAGGGCATCGTCAAGACCCTGGCCGCCAAGGGCGGCTGGGAGTTCGGCAACGTGAAGGTGGCCTTCGACTGCACCCTCACCGCCATTGCGTCGGTCATCGCTTTCATTACCTTCGGCCGGCTCAACGGCGTGGGCATCGGCACCCTGGTGTCCGCCCTGGCGGTGGGCCAGCTGGTAAAGCTCTATTCCCGCTGCATCAAGCGCTCTGCTGCCCGGCGGGCGGGCGGCGGGGCCGTCCAATGAACCACCCTGCGACAGGAGGAAACTATCATGGCTGAGACATATAGCTTTACGGTCAACGGCGTCCTGCGGGAGACAGAGGAGGAAAAGCCCCTCCTGCGCTACCTTCGGGATGACCTGGGTCTCACCTCGGTGAAGGACGGGTGCAGCGAAGGTGCCTGCGGCACCTGCACCATCATCGTGGACGGCAAGGCGGTGCGTTCCTGCATCCTCACCACCAAAAAGGCGGTGGGGAAGAATATCCTTACTGTGGAGGGCCTCACCGAGGCCGAGCAGGAGGCCTTCGTCTACGCCTTCGGCAAGGTGGGCGCTGTCCAGTGCGGCTTCTGCATCCCCGGCATGGTCCTCTCGGGCAAGGCCCTGCTGGACCAGGTTCCCGACCCCACCGAGGAGCAGATCAAGCAGGCTATCCGGGGCAACGTGTGCCGCTGCACCGGCTATAAGAAAATCATCGAGGGCATCACCCTGGCCGGAGCCATCCTCCGGGGTGAGGCCCAGATCGACCCCGAGCTGGAGAAGGGCGACACCTACGGCGTGGGCGACCGGGCCTTCCGCACCGACGTCCGAGACAAGGTCCTGGGCAAGGGCGAGTACGTGGACGACGTCCACATGGAGGGCATGGTCCACGCCTCCGCCGTCCGCTCCCAGTATCCCCGCGCCCGGGTGCTGGATATCGACGCCAGCGCCGCCCTGGCCCTGCCAGGTGTGCTGGCCGTCCTCACCGCCGACGACGTGCCCAACAACAAGGTGGGCCACATCCAGCAGGACTGGGACGTGATGATCGCCAAGGGGGACGTCACCCGCTGCGTGGGCGACGCCATCTGCCTGGTGGTGGCCGAGACGGAGGACATCCTCAAAGAGGCCAAGAAGCTGGTGAAGATCGACTATGAGCCCCTGGAGCCGGTGCGGAACATCCAGGAGGCCATGGCCGAGAACGCCCCCAAGCTCCACCCGGGCGGCAACCTGTGCCAGTCCCGGCACGTGACCCGGGGCGACGCCAAGGCCGCCCTGGCGGGGTCCAAGTACGTGGTCACCCAGAGCTACCGCACCCCCTTCACCGAGCACGCCTTCCTGGAGCCCGAGTGCGCCCTGGCCTTCCCCTACAAGGACGGCGTGAAGGTGTACACCTCCGACCAGGGCGTCTACGACACCCGGAAGGAGATCTCCATCATGCTGGGCTGGGACCCGGACCGCATCGTGGTGGAGAACAAGCTGGTGGGCGGCGGCTTCGGCGGCAAGGAGGACGTGTCCGCCCAGCACATCGCCGTGCTGGCGGCCCTGAAGGTGAACCGGCCTGTGAAGGTGAAGTTCTCCCGGCAGGAGTCCATCAACTTCCACCCCAAGCGCCACTATATGGAGGGCACCTTCACCCTGGGCTGTGACGAGAACGGCATCTTCACCGGCCTGGACTGCGAGATCTACTTCGACACCGGCGCCTACGCCTCCCTGTGCGGTCCGGTGCTGGAGCGGGCCTGCACCCACTCGGTGGGCCCCTACTGCTACCAGAACACCGACATCCGGGGCTATGGCTACTACACCAACAATCCCCCCGCCGGCGCCTTCCGGGGCTTCGGCGTGTGCCAGAGCGAGTTCGCCCTGGAGTCCAACATCAACCTGCTGGCGGAAAAGGTGGGCATCTCCCCCTGGGAGATCCGCTACCGCAACGCCATCGAGCCGGGGAAGGTGCTGCCCAACGGCCAGATCGCCGACTGCTCCACCGCCCTGAAGGAGACCCTGCTGGCCGTCAGGGAGGCCTATGAGGCCCATCCCGGCCGGGCGGGCATCGCCTGCGCCATGAAGAACACCGGCGTGGGCGTGGGCCTTCCCGACAAGGGCCGGTGCAAGCTGGTGGTGAAGGACGGGGTGGTGGAGCTCTACTCCGCCGCCTCCGACATCGGCCAGGGCTGCGCCACCGTCTTCCTCCAGGTGCTGGGCAAGACCCTGGGCCTGGGCCGGAGCCAGATGCGCAACATGGGCGCCAACTCCGAGGTGGCCCCTGACTCGGGCACCACCTCCGGCTCCCGCCAGACCCTCCTCACCGGCGAGGCCGTGCGCATGGCCGCCGCCGACCTGAAGAAGGACCTGGACGCCGCCGGGGGCGACCTCCGCACCCTGGAGGGGAAGGAGTACTTTGCCGAGTTCTTCGACCCCACCGACAAGCTGGGTTCGGACAAACCCAACCCCAAGAGCCACGTGGCCTACGGCTTCGCCACCCACGTGGTCATCCTGGACGATGACGGCAAGGTCAAAGAGGTCTGGGCCGCCCATGACTCGGGCAAGGTGGTCAACCCCACCTCCATCCAGGGCCAGATCGAGGGCGGCGTCCTCATGGGCCTGGGCTACGCCCTCACTGAGGACTTCCCCTTGAAGGACTGCGTCCCTCAGGCCAAGTTTGGCACCCTGGGTCTCATGCGCGCCCATCAGATCCCCGATATCCACGCCATCTATGTGGAGAAGGAGGAGCTCCTCCCCTTCGCCTATGGCGCCAAGGGCATCGGCGAGATCGCCACCATCCCCACCGCTCCCGCTGTGCAGGGAGCCTACTACGCCATGGACCATGTGCTGCGCACCAAACTGCCCATGGAGAACACCTTCTATAAGCCGTCGAAAAAGTGACCCGACACCCCCGCTCCGCCCCGGCGCAGCGGGGGTGTTTTTACTCCGGTTCAGCGGGCCAAAAACCTGACTTTCCAAGGGCTTGGAAGGCGACCTAACAAATTTTCAGGAAACTTGAAAAATATTTTGTTTTCACCCCTTGACATTGTCTGGATACGTGGTATGATGTACTCAGAATCAGACAAAAAGTATGGAAAGCTTTAAAACATTTTGGAGGCGAAAACGGGATGAAAGACCCCATCAAGTGGACAGAGAACCACATGCCCAAAAGCGAGGACAAGCAGCTGTCCGTCATGGCCCTGAGCAACGTGGCCAAGGCCCGCTTCTTCCACAGCAGCTTCCCCCAGTATTCCATCACCCCTCTGGCCCGGCTGGACGGCATGGCCAAGTATCTGGGGCTGGGCGGGGTCTATGTGAAGGATGAGTCCTACCGCTTCGGCCTCAACGCCTTTAAGGTGCTGGGCGGCTCCTTCGCCATGGCCCGGTACATTGCCGGCGAGATGGGCCGGGACGTCTCCGAGATGACCTATGACTACCTGACCAGCGACGCCTTCCGCAAGGAGTTCGGCCAGGCCACCTTCTTCACCGCCACCGACGGCAACCACGGCCGGGGCGTGGCCTGGGCCGCCAACAAGCTGGGCCAGAAGGCCGTGGTCCACATGCCCAAGGGCTCCAGCCAGTCCCGCTTCGACAACATCGCCAAGGAGGGCGCCAAGGTCACCATCGAGGAGGTCAACTACGATGACTGTGTGCGTATGGCTGCCGCGGAAGCCGCACAGACGGAACACGGCGTCATCGTGCAGGATACCGCCTGGGACGGCTACGAGGAGATCCCCTCCTGGATCATGCAGGGCTACGGCACCATGGCCAACGAGGCCTCCGACCAGCTCCGCCAGTGCGGCGTGAACCGGCCCACCCACGTCTTCGTGCAGGCCGGCGTGGGCTCCCTGGCCGGCGCCGTGGTGGGCTACTTCACCAACCTCTACCCCAACGATCCCCCCAAGTTCGTGGTGATGGAGGCCCGGGCCGCCGACTGCCTCTACCAAGGCGCCGTGGCTGGGGACGGCAAGCCCCGCATCGTTACCGGCGACCTCCAGACCATCATGGCCGGTCTGGCCTGCGGCGAGCCCAACACCATCTCCTGGGACATCCTCCGCAACCACGTGAACGCCTTCGTCTCCTGCCCCGACTGGGTGAGCGCCAAGGGCATGCGGATGCTGGGCGTGCCCGTGAAGGGCGACCCCGTGGTCATCTCCGGCGAGTCCGGCGCCGTGGGCATGGGCTGCCTGGACGCCATCATGTGCGACGACACCTACAAGGAGCTCCGGGAGAAGCTGGAGCTGAACCGCTTCAGCCAGGTGCTCATGTTCTCCACCGAGGGCAACACCGACCCGCTGAAGTTCCGCCGGGTGATCTGGGACGGCGAGTATCCCACCACCGACTCCCCCCAGCACGCCTACTAAATTAAGAGCATGTTTTGATGAACGGATCAAATGACTGATAATGGAGGGCACTGACATGGATTTTGAGCAGATCAAGAAAGCCGCCGAGGGCTACCGCGCCGACATGACCCGTTTTCTCCGGGACATGATCTCCCACCCCAGCGAGAGCTGTGAGGAGAAGGAAGTTGTGGCCTGCATCAAGGCCGAGATGGAGAAGCTGGGCTACGACAAGGTGGAGATCGACGGCCTGGGCAACGTCATCGGCT
>OGHJ01002552.1_pt1 | contig 15194 bp, 16 predicted proteins | sample 1571351 | NCBI WGS metagenome assembly OGHJ01 (sample SAMEA2582037, study PRJEB24529) | metagenome | biome: Human gut stool | place: China | collected 2011 | reverse complement strand
GCTGCAGCGCAGAATGTGAAGAAAACCGGAAATACGGGAGAGTCCATCAGGGACAAACTTGGATCAGCCGGTAAGAGCACACAGACACTGAAGCCAAAGAATGGTGTAAAGGAAGAAAAGGACACCGGTGCTCTGGAAGATGCAGTGACAAAGGCAGGACAGGAGCTGGCAGCCAGTGTGGCCAGGGAAATGAATGTATCAGAAGCAGCTGTAGAGGCTGCCATGGATGAGCTTTCCCTTACCGCAGCAGATCTGTTAAATGCAGAGAACCTGACTGAGCTTATAGTAGCACTTTCAGGGGCGGATGACTCCATGGCTCTTCTGACAGATGAAGGTCTGTATAATAATGTACAGAATCTTCTGACGCAGCTTTCCGATGTGAAAGAGGGACTGATGGAGGAATTTTCCTTAAGTCCGCAGGAGCTTACGCAGAGCCTTGCAGAACTGCAGGAGATACCTGAACAGGTGACAGAAAATGTCACAGGAATGAAGAACACAGAAAACGCAGTGCCGGAAGAAAATGTACGGACTGCAGATGTTCCGGAAGAAAGCGCCAGAATGGATGGGACTATAACCATTCAGAAGGAAGGTATGACAGAAGAAGCAGTTTCTGAAAAGCATACCGGAGAACATACATCCCACGAGGATGGAAAACAGGAGACTGGAAGCAGAGGACAGCACATGGGAGAAGCAGCCCCGGTGCATAATAATGTTCTTTTGCAGAAGGAAACAGAAGCACCCCTGCAGATGCAGGAAAGTGCAGCGTATGCGGAAAGCAGTACGCAGACACAGGAGATCATGGATCAGATCATGGATTACATGAAGGTACAGTTAAAGCCGGAAATGGATCAGCTTGAAATGCAGCTTCATCCGGAAACACTGGGAACACTGAAGATCCAGCTTGTGTCAAAGGGCGGTGAAGTGACCGCACATTTCCAGGTACAGAATGAAAGTGTAAGGGCAGCGATTGAAAGCCAGATGACAGTTCTTAAGAATACCCTTGAAGAACAGGGTGTGAAGATAGAAGCTGTAGAGGTGACTGTAGAGAGCCACGCATTTGAAAGCAATCTGTACAAGGGACAGGACAGAGGAAATGAAAACCTCTATCAGGATAAGAAAAAAGCAAGAAGACGTCTGAATCTGAATGCCTTATCGGATGATTTCGAGGAGACGGCAGAGGAAGAGGAGCGTCTGGCAGCAAGCATGATGAAAGCAAATGGCACGACGGTAGATTATACCGCATAGGACGTGCAGAAAGGAGTACATAACAGATGGGCGTCAGCGCAGTAGTTAAAAATGGTGAGATCCAGGAAACCGCATCCCAGTCTTCTGTCAAGCAGGCCACCACATCCAAGAATGGAATGGATAAGGAAGCGTTTCTGCAGCTTCTGGTAGCACAGATGAAATATCAGGATCCCCTGGAGCCTACCTCAAACACGGAATATATTTCCCAGTATGCAACCTTCTCACAGGTAGAGCAGATGCAGAATATGTCAGCTACACTGGAATTATCAAGGGCATCTTCCATGGTAGGAAAGCAGGTACTGATCCAGACAACGGATTCTGCCGGAAATACCAAGGAAGTACAGGGCATGGTTGAGTACGTGAAGTATGAAAACAACAAGGCATATGTTTCTATTGATGGTACCTTATATTCTATCGATGATGTGTCTGCAGTGATAGGCCAGGATTATCAGGATGCAGTTGATCTGGCACAGTTGTTTATTAAGACACTGTATGACCTGCCGGATGTTTCTGAGCTCACGCTGGAGCATAAGGACAAGGTTGAGACTCTCCAGAAGGCTTATAATGCCATGACAGATTACCAGAAGAGCTTTATCTCGGAAAGTGATGTGAAAAAATTGCAGAGCTATATAGACAGGATCACGGCACTTAAAGAAGAGAATAAGACTGAGAACAGCGATAAGACAGAAGGCGGAGAAGGGTCTGAAGAAAAGGATCCCGAAGGCAAGGATACTGAGAAAACCGAATAACAAGGATGCAGATTCCACTCATGGAGGAGAACAGGATGAAAGTGCAGGATAGCGGATTCCTTTCCCTCAGACAGGTGCAGGATCAGTACCTTTCCGGAACCGGGCAGTTAAAGAAGGGGCAGGAAAGGAACGGTGTTTCCTTTCAGGATATCCTGAATAACAAGCAGGAGGAAACACAGACAGTCAGATTTTCCAAGCATGCAGCAAACAGACTGGCAGACCGCCAGATCGAGCTTTCAAGAGGACAGCTTGACAGACTGCAGGAGGGAACTGAAAAAGCACAGCAGAAGGGAATTAAGGAGTCATTAGTGCTGGTAGACCAGCTGGCATTTATTGTTAATGTTCCGAGCAGCACCGTAGTGACTGCCATGGACAGACAGGATGCCACAGAAAACATTTTTACAAATATTGATGGAGCCGTTATTATTTAAACAGCCGGACCTTACGGGGGCTGATGTTCCTGACTGACAGAGGGAACAGAAGCGGCTTACACTAAAGGAGGTCATTTTTCCTATGATGAGATCATTATATTCTGGTGTTGCGGGTCTTAAGACCCATCAGACCAGAATGGACGTAATTGGTAATAATATTGCAAACGTAAATACCACAGCTTACAAATCACAGTCTATGACATTCAGTGATCTGATGTATCAGACCACACAGGCTGCATCCGGTGCCAATCCGACAACCGGAGTAGGCGGTACCAACGCAAGGCAGATCGGTCTTGGTGCCAAGACAAGCGCGATCAAGACAGCGATCACAACCCAGGGTGCTTCCCAGACAACAAACGATCCCTTTGATATCATGATCACCGGGGATTCATTCTTCATTGTAAACAACGGACAGAACAATTATTTCACAAGAGATGGTTCCTTCTACGTGGATGGCGCTGGAAATCTGGCAATGACCAGTACCGGATACAATGTCATGGGCTGGCAGGTAGATCCTAACGATGCATCTGCGATCAAGCAGGATACCGTATCTGCTCTCCGGGTCATGACAACAGAAAACATGACATATCCTCCGGAAGCGACCAAGTCAGCAAGGATTTCCGGTATTATTGATAAGAATGATACTAATGTCAACGCTACAGCCGGAAAGATCATGAACCTGGAGTTCTATGATAATCAGGGATATAAGTATACAGCAAAGCTGAGTGTGCACTCCACAAAGACAGATGGACAGTTTACTGTACAGCTGGATGATATCCTGGATTCCAAGGGAAAGACGGTGCTGGCTGACCCGACAAAGGCAAGCCTGCAGCAGAATAATACGAATGTTACAGCCCCCGTGATGCTGGAGTTCAATACAAACAATGGCTCCTTCAAGAATGTGGGAACAGCAGGAGGAACAGAAAGCACACTGACGCTGCACTTTGATACGGGAACCTTCCCGAGCTTTACTGATATCACTATTGATTTTTCAAAATGCTCCAATCTGAACAACAACGGTTCCTCCACTGTTTCTCCGATCCGCGGAGATGCCAAGGGAAATGGCGCCGGACGTAAGGTAGGGGAAATGAGCGGGATCGAAATCCAGAAGGATGGAATGATCTATGCAAATTATGATAATGGCTGCTCCAGACTTCTTGGACAGATCGCAGTAGCAACCTTCGCAAATGCGTCCGGTCTTGCCAAGGAAGGGGATAACCTCTATTCTGCAACACAGAACTCTGGGGATTTCGATGGTATCGGAACAGATATTACAACGGGCGGCGGCTATATGAATACCGGTGTCCTTGAGATGAGCAATGTGGATCTTTCTTCTGAGTTTACGGAAATGATCACAACCCAGCGTGGTTTCCAGGCAAACAGCCGAATCATCACCGTATCAGATACATTACTCGAGGAGCTGACCAACCTGAAACGATAAGACAGACAGTAAGGAGCTGACAGCAGCATAGACAGGCTGCCAAAGCAAAATTTAAAACAGAAATCTTGGGGGAACCGGGATGCCGGTTCCTTCAGATATTTTGGAGGAAAAATAGCAGTGATAGAGGTAACCAAGATCAACGGGACTAAAGTACTGGTGAATCCGGATCTGATCGAAGTTGTTGAAGAAACACCGGATACTGTGGTATTCTTTACCACGGGCAGAAAAATAATTATAAAAGAAAGTAGACAAGAGATAAAAAATCTTGTAAAATCTTATAGAAAGGAAATTTTTGCACATTAACGCAAAAACAGGTATTAATCGTGGATTTAGCGTCTCTCTTAGGGTTGTTATTATGTTTTGGAATGTGTGCCTTCGGTATGATACAAAGTGCCGGTCTTGCACATATTGACCGTTATCTGGATCTGCCGTCAATGATCATCACATTTGGCGGTTCATTCTTTGCGATTCTGATGGGATCGACACTGAAGGATTATATCGGCGGACTGAAGAGCTTTACCCTGATCTTCAAGGCTCCTGACCTGGATGCGAAGTCCATGATACAGAAGATCATAGATCTTTCCAATATTGCCCGTAAGGAGGGACTGCTTTCCCTGGAGGAGGCAGCAGGGGATCTGGATGATGATTTCATGAAAAAGGGGATCCTGCTTATTGTGGATGGTACTGATCCAGATCTTGTAAGAGGAATTATGGAAACGGAGCTGATCAGTATTGAAGACCGCCATAAGAAGAATATTTCCTTCTGGGAGGATCTTGGAGCCATGGGTCCTGCCTGGGGTATGATCGGTACACTGATCGGCCTTGTAAACATGCTTTATGAAATGGATGATCCTTCAGCAATCGGACCGTCCATGGCGGTAGCACTTATTACGACATTGTATGGATCCCTGCTTGCAAACTGGATCTGTACACCTGTTGCAAGCAAGCTTAAGACAAATAACTCGGGAGAGATCATGATGAAGGAGATCATGATCGAAGGCCTGCTTTCTATTCAGGCAGGAGAGAACCCGAGAGTCATAGAAGAGAAGTTGAAGTCCTTCCTTTCACCTGGTGACAGGATCATGCAGGAGGGTGACAACGGAGGTGAAGAGAATGGCTAAGAGGAAGCAGGAAGAACCGCCCAAGGGTGCCCCTGCGTGGACGTCGACCTTTGGTGATCTGATGAATCTTTTGCTGTGCTTCTTTGTAATGCTGTTTTCCATGTCTACCATGGATGCCCAGAAATTTGAACTGCTGGCAGCGTCCTTTAATCAGACGTTCAGCATATTTTCGGCAGGTGCATCTGCAATTGGTGACGGACTTCTGATCTCAAATGGTGTCAGCCAGCTGAATGAGCTGGATAATTATATTAACAGCACTGGCAGGGATGCGGAAGGAAATGTGATCCCGGATGATCTGGAATCAGCAGCAGATGCCATGGAACAGGCGAAGCTGGAAGCTTCTGAGGAGCTTGCAGAGAAGATCAGCGAGACACTTCAGGAAAAGAACCTAAATAGTGAGATCGATGTGGAATTTACATCCCAGTATGTGCAGCTGACACTGAATGGAGCGATACTCTTTGACTCCGGAAGTGTCAAGCTTAAGGAGGAAGCACTTCCTATCATGAACCAGGTGGGACTTATTTTGCAGAAGTACAGTCCTGGTGTGATTGAAATAGAAGGACATACGGACAATGTGCCGATGTCCGGAGCGAAATACTCCAATAATGATGAGCTTAGTGATGGACGTGCACTTTCGGTATTTTATTATCTGGTGCAGAACACCACACTGGATCCGGCGATGATCAAGCACTCTGGCAGAGGGGAATATGATCCTGTTGCTGATAACTCTACCGCAGAAGGAAGAGCGAAAAACAGACGGGTCGAGATCAAGATTTATAATGAACTCAGCTCTTACTGATATAAAGGGGACTATAAACAATGAAAAAAAATCTGATATCTATCGTAATTCTTGCACTTCTGATTGTAAATGTCGTGCTTTCCTCTGTGACACTGATAAGTGTGACCGGAACCAATAAGAAAACGGCAGCACTTGTGGGAGATATCGCAGCAGCGATCTCCATAGATCTTGGAGAGGATGGCAGTGAAGAAGAACAGGAAACAGTTCCTATGTCAGATGTTGTAACATATGATATTGCAGATCTGACGATCCCTCTTGAAAGTACAGATGGTGATACGGCGAACCATGTTGCTGTGATTACTGTGACCTTTTCCATGAATTCGAAGGACAAGGATTATAAGGCATATGGTGATCTGAGTACAAGAGAAAGCCTGATCAAGGGTGAGATCAATGATGTTGTTTCTTCCTATACGCTGGAGGATATCAAGGTCAGCAGCAGCGAGGTGGAGCAGCAGATCCTTGAAAGAGTACAGAAGATGTTTGACTCCAAGTTCATATTTAATGTAACGTTGAGCAGTGCACTTTATCAATAGCACACAGATGTGGGACTGAAGAATGGATGAAGGAGGTGAGCTTCTGTGGGCGAGGTACTGTCTCAAAGTGAAATAGACAATCTGCTGGCTGCACTCAGCACCGGAGAACTGGATGTTGACCAGATGCAGGAGACAGGAGATAAACAGGTTAAGGACTATGATTTCAAGAGACCTGCGAAGTTCTCCAAGGAGCATCTGCGGACACTTGAAATTATTTATGAGCATTATGGAAGACTGCTGTCGACCAATCTTCCGGTTTATCTGCGGAAGAATATACAGGTGTCGGTGAGCAGCTCTGAGACTGTTACATTTTCGGAATTTACTAATTCGCTTTCCAATCCGGTCATTTTGGGGATTGTAGATTTCCAGCCGCTGAATGGAGATATTATCATAGAACTGGCATCCAATCTTGGATTTGCCATGATAGACAGAATGCTTGGCGGACAGGGACAGCCGCTTGATAAGGCCAGGGACTTCTCAGAGATAGAGATGATCATTCTGGAAAAGCTGATGGTTGTCTGTATGCAGCTGATGAGGGAACCATGGAAGAATGTCATTGATATCAATCCGGTAATGGAGAGGATTGAGACCAATGCACAGTTTGCACAGGTGATCGCGCCAAGTGACATGATCGCGATCGTAACGATGAATGTCAAGATCGGAGACGTGGAAGGACATATGAATGTCTGTCTTCCCTTCTTTACGCTGGAAGATGTCATGGACAAGCTGAATACGAAGTACTGGTTTTCTACCATGCAGAAGGAAAGCACTGAGAATTACAGTGAAAGTCTGGAAGCTATGCTGAAAAGGGTAGATGTTCCTGTCAGGGCTGTACTTGGAAAGAGCCTTGTATCAGTGAATGATTTTATAAATCTGCAGCTGGGAGATGTGATCAGGCTGGGAACAGGAGTTGCTTCAGAAATGGATGTATATGTAGGAAATATCAAGAAGTTCACGGCACTTCCTGGTTCAAACGGTGATAAATATGCTGTTCGGGTCATGTCGGTGATCAGAGAGGAGGAGTAGGAACGCATGGATGGAATGTTATCGCAGGATGAAATAAATGCACTGCTTAGTGGGATGGATCTTTCCAAGGGTGCAGATGGCGATACCACAGCGGATCCTGCAAAGACAGGAGATGCCGGGGAAGCAGAAAATGCTGCAGCAGATGATAGTACGAAAACAGAAGGTGCAGGTACTTCGGGATCAGAGATCAAATCAGATCCGATTGATGAAAAACTGTTAAGTGATACAGAGAAGGATGCTATTGGAGAGATCGCCAATATCAGCATGGGGTCTTCTGCAACAACACTGTATTCGCTGGTAAACAGAAAAGTGAATATTACAACCCCAGTTGTTGAACTTGCAAACTGGGATACGGTGACTAGGGATTATCAAAGACCGTGCGTCTTTATTCAGATCAGATATACATCAGGACTTGATGGCTCCAACATTATGATACTCAAGGAGCATGACGTTAAGGTGATCACAGACCTGATGATGGGAGGAGATGGAAGTAATACAGATGGTGAACTCGGAGAGCTACATCTGAGTGCCATTTCCGAGGCGATGAACCAGATGATGGGATCAGCGGCCACTTCCATGTCAACGATGCTTGGGAAAATGATCGATATCAGTCCCCCGGAAGCAACCAGGATCGATCTGCAGGATTTTAAATTTGGTGGAGACATTGCAGATTTCCTCTCACATACTTTTGTAAAGATTTCTTTCCGGATGCAGATCGAAGATCTTGTAGATAGTACGATCATGCAGCTTTATCCGATAGAATTTGCGAAGAGCCTTTATGAAACATTTATATCCACGCAGGATTCCGCACCGACACCAGCCACTGCACCGGCACCAGCCACTGCACCGGCAGCACCGGAACCAGCGCCATATGTGCCGCCGACAGCAGCTGCTCCGGCAGGAAGCGTGAATCCACAGATGGGCACACAGCAGATGGGTGCGGCACCTGGCTATGGAATGCCACAGATGGGCATGGCACCTGGCTACGGAATGCCGCAGATGGGTACGATGCCTGGCTATGGAATGCCACAGATGGATATGAGCCAGCAGCAGAGCATGAATATTCAGCCTGCACAGTTCCAGAACTTTTCCGGTGCCACAGGACAGGGGCAGATGCCCGGTCAGGAGAATATCGGTCTGATCATGGATGTACCGCTGGAGGTTACCGTAGAGCTTGGAAGGACGAAGAAATCCATTGCCGAGATTCTGGATTTTGCACCGGGTACGATCATCGAACTGGACAAGATCGCCGGAGAGCCGGTAGATGTGCTGGTAAATGGAAAATTTGTAGCTAAAGGTGAAGTTGTAGTAATCGAAGAGAGTTTTGGTGTCCGCGTAACGGAGATCATTAAATAGAAAAGTATAGGAGAAAAGTTATGGCAAAGAATATTTTAATTGTAGACGATGCAGCATTCATGCGTATGATGATTAAGGACATTCTGACCAAAAATGGTTATAATGTTGCCGGAGAAGCAGAGAATGGAGCAAAGGCTCTTGAAAAATACAACGAGCTGAAGCCCGATCTTGTTCTGATGGATATCACGATGCCGGAGGTAGATGGCATTCAGGCACTGAAAAATATCAAGGCAGCAGATCCTTCTGCACAGGTTATCATGTGTTCAGCAATGGGTCAGCAGGCAATGGTTATTGAGGCTATCCAGAGTGGAGCCAAAGACTTTATTGTAAAGCCGTTCCAGGCAGATCGTGTACTGGAGGCAGTAAAGAAGGTAGTAGGATAATATGCTTCTGACAGGTATGGACAGAACGGATGGGTTTTTACAGTTTATGACAGTACTGATCCTGTTCGTCTTTGTCCTTGCGGTCACCTGGCTGACTACGAGATGGATCGCAGGGTACCAGAAGACAAAGGCGGCAGGGTGTAATCTTGAAGTGATTGAGACCATGCGGGTTACCGGAAATAAATATCTGCAGATTGTACGTGCAGGTGAAAGATATCTGGTCATTGCAGTGGGAAAAGATGAAATTCATATGCTGGCTGAATTGTCCAGAGAAGAGATCCAGTTCCATGAAAATGGTAACGGACAGAATCTGAATTTTGGTGACATACTGGAAAAGTTTAAAAAACAGAACGCAAAAGAGGATGACTGAGTTTTGAACCGCATGAAAAAGTTTTTCCATGCAAACAGAATAATGAAAATCATATGCCTGCTGCTGACGGTGGGCATATTGTCTATTATCCCTTCTTCCAGTGTATATGCAACAGAGGTGGATTCCCACCTTACGGGCAGTACAGAGGAAAGGACGAATATTGAAGAACCGGGAACGGCCAGTACTCCTGACGAGCTTTCGGAACTGAATATTGCCAATACGATGACAGTTACCTATAATAATGGAAACGGACAGGTGAGTGGATCCTTAAGGATTCTGATCACACTGACGCTGATCGCACTGGCACCAACCCTTCTGATCATGCTTACCTCTTTTACGAAGGTACTGATCGTTCTGCATTTTACAAGGTCAGCTTTAAATACCCAGACAGCGCCTCCGAATCAGGTGTTGATTGGGTTAGCTTTATTTCTGACCTTTTTTATTATGCGTCCTTACATGACACAGATCTATGAGGAAGCGGTTGTCCCCATGGAGCAGGGTGAGATCGACCAGCAGGAATTTTTGGAAAGAGGGATCCAGCCACTCAGGGAATTTATGTATAAGCAGACACAGACAGAGGATGTGGATGTATTTATGGATATCAGCGGTGACAGCTGGGAGAGCGGGGCGCTGGATGATATTCCGTTATCAGTGCTGGCACCGGCCTTTATGGTGGGACAGCTAAGGGAAGCGTTTATCATTGGCTTTATTATTTATATACCGTTTATCGTGATCGATATGGTGGTATCATCAGCATTGATGAGTATGGGTATGATGATGCTGCCGCCTACAACGATATCCATGCCGTTCAAGATCCTGCTGTTTGTACTCGCAGACGGATGGAATCTGATCATAGTGAATCTGGTTAGGACATTCAAATGATGGAAGGAGCATAAGCAATGAGTATTGATGACGTTACAGCAATTGCCAGCGATGCCCTGTTTCTTGTGATCAAGGTATCAGCGCCGATTCTTCTGGTGTCTTTGATCGTGGGGCTTCTGATCAGTATCTTTCAGACAGTAACATCGATCCAGGAACAGACACTGACCTTTGTACCCAAGATACTGGCAGTCTTTCTGTCCATTATCGTGCTGGGAAACTGGATGCTTACGCAGATAACAGAATTTATGAACAGACTGTGGTCTAATTTCAGTCTGTATACCAGGTAGGATATGATAGATTACAGTTTCAACTATGGTGATCTTGAATTATTTCTTCTTATTTTTGTCAGGGTTGCCAGCTTTGTCTATATTGCACCATTCTTCAGTATGAGTAATACGCCGTCAAGAGTGCGTGTGGGACTTGCTTTTTTTATATCGGTTCTGTTATATCAGACAGGACCGGAGCAGGAGGCTGCATATGATACACTGACAGGATATACCATTATTGTTATGAAAGAGGCAGTAACCGGATTCCTGATAGGCTTTGGAGCCAACCTCTGCACGGCGGTAGTATCCTTTGCGGGGCAGATTGCAGATATGGAGATGGGGCTTTCCATGGCCAGTCTGTTTGACCCTGCTACCAAACAGCAGACGACGATTACCGGTGTATATTACAATTATATGGTATTGCTTCTGCTCATGATCTCCGGCATGCACAGATATCTGCTGAAAGCACTTGCTGAGACTTATGAACTGATTCCCATTAATGGAGCGGTGTTCCATGACGATGCACTGCTGCAGGCACTGATCACCTTTATGGGAGATTATATTATCGTAGGCTTCAGGATCTGCCTGCCGATTTTTGCAGTGATGATTATCCTGAATGCTGTGCTTGGCATTCTTGCCAAGGTGTCACCGCAGCTGAATATGTTTGCAGTTGGTATCCAGATGAAGGTGCTGGTGGGTTTCTGTGTGCTTTTTGTAACAACGGCGATGCTGCCGGATGCGGCAGGCTTCATTTACGAACAGATGAAGCGTATGGTTGTCAGCTTTGTCAGGGTAATGAGTGCATAAAAGGAAAGCTCTATGGTTTTAGAATATAATCTGCAGTTTTTTGCAAAGGATGGACCAGGCGGGGAAAAGACAGAAGAGCCTACCGCCAAAAAACTGGAGGATGCCAGAAAAGAAGGACAGGTAGCCAAAAGTAAGGAGATAGGAAATGCTTTTGGACTGCTTGCCATGTTCATACTGCTAAAGGTATATGTGGGAAGTCTCGGGGGAAATATGGTAGACTGTTTTTCCGGTATTTACAACCAGATCCCGGATGCAATCACCATGTATGGAGGAAAGATCCCGGTAGCAGCGCTCTTTGTCCTGCTCCATACGGTCATCCTGAAGATGCTTCTGATGCTGGCTCCTGTTTTTCTGATTGGAGTAGTAGTTGCAGTTGTATGTGATGTGGTACAGGTTAAGTGGAAGCCTACCAGCAAGCCTCTGCAGCCAAAGTTCAGCAAGCTCAATCCCATATCTGGATTTAAACGTATTTTTTCAGCAAATGCACTGATCGAGCTTCTGAAATCCATAGCTAAGATCGGCATTATATGTTATGTTGTCTACAGCTACATGAAGGATAAAATAGCAGGTGTTTTTCTACTGTATGATATGAGCCTCAATCAGGCGATTTCACTGGTGGGAGAAACTGCCATTGATGTGGGGATCAGGATCTCTGCTGTCTATATGGTGATCGCTTTTCTGGATTATGCATATCAGAAGCATAAGTTTAAAGAAGACATGAGGATGACCAAGCAGGAAGTCAAGGATGAGTATAAGAATCAGGAGGGAGATCCACAGGTCAAGGGTAAACAGAAGCAGAGGATGCAGGAAGCGTCCAGAAGACGTATGATGCAGCAGCTTCCGGAAGCAGATGTGGTCATTACCAATCCGACTCATTATGCGGTGGCGATCAAATATGATCCTGATAAATACGATGCGCCTTATGTCATAGCTAAAGGAGAGGATTTTCTGGCACAGAAGATCAAGGAGATCGCCAGAGAGCATGATGTGGAGATCGTAGAGAATAAGCCGCTTGCCAGAATGCTGTATGCTAACGTGGATATTGGGGGACTGATCCCACCGGAGCTTTATCAGTCGGTGGCAGAAGTACTTGCGTTTGTATATCATCTGAAGGGTAAAGCATAAATAAAAGGAAAGGAGAAAAAAGATGAAGAAACAGGATCTGGCAGTTGCAGCATATCTGGTTGCAGCCTTTGTAATGATGATCATACCAATCCCGAGCTGGCTTCTCGATATTCTCCTTGCCTGTAATATAGCTCTTGGTTTTACGATCCTGTTTACGGCAATGTTTGCCAAGGAGGTTCTGGATATGTCATTCTTTCCGACCATCCTTCTTTTCACCACGATATTCAGGATCGCTCTGAATATTTCTTCCACAAGACTGATTCTGACAACGGGGGATCCTGGTGAAGTGGTCCAGACCTTCGGTAATTATGTCGGAGGTGGTGACCTGATCGTAGGTGCGATCGTTTTCCTGATCCTTATCATTGTCCAGTTTATGATCATCAATAAAGGTTCTGAACGTGTGGCTGAAGTAACAGCACGTTTTACTCTGGATGCCATGCCCGGTAAGCAGATGGCGATCGATGCGGATCTGAATACCGGTGCAATCAATGATGCAGAGGCCAAGAGAAGAAGAGATAAGATCCAGGAGGAGGCAAGCTTCTTTGGCTCCATGGATGGTGCTGTGAAGTATGTAAAGGGAGATGCCACGGCAGGTCTTATTATTACTGCAGTCAATATTGTGGGCGGTATTGCCATGGGAGTCCTGAGACGTGGAATGGACTTTAACAACGCGTTAAATACCTATACGATCCTGACAATCGGTGATGGTCTGGTCAGCCAGATCCCGTCTCTGCTGATCTCTCTGTCAACAGGTATTCTGGTAACAAAGGGCTCAAAGGATGCCGATTTTGGTGCAGTGCTGATCAGACAGGTATTCGGAATACCTAAGGCACTATACATAGTAGGGATCATTATCTGTACCCTTGGTATCGTGACTCCTTTCCCGACACTGATCTTCCTGACTCTCGGACTGGTATTCATTGTCTGTGGCCGTGTGATCGCCGGAGAGATTGAAACAGCCAGGATTGAGAATGAGGTAGACGAGGAGGAGATCGCAGCAGAGGAGATCAGGCAGCCTGAAAATGTCAACAGTCTGCTGCAGGTAGATCCTATTGAGCTGGAATTTGGGTATGGCATCATCCCCCTTGCTGATGTGAATCAGGGTGGTGATCTGCTTGACCGTGTAGTCATGATCAGAAGACAGATCGCACTTGAGCTTGGTACTGTAGTGCCGATCATCAGACTGCGTGACAATATCCAGCTGAACCCGAACCAGTATATTATCAAGATCAAGGGAATCCAGGTTAGTGAAGGTGAGATCCTGTTTGATCATTATATGGCCATGAATCCCGGTTATGTAGAGGAAGAGATCACAGGTATCCCTACCTTCGAGCCATCCTTCCATCTGCCGGCTATCTGGATCACAGAGGGACAGCGGGAAAGAGCAGAGAGTCTTGGCTATACCGTAGTAGATCCGCCGTCCATTATAGCAACGCATCTGACAGAGATCATCAGACAGCATATTTCAGAGCTCCTTACCAGACAGGATGTACAGAATCTTGTTAATAACCTGAAGGATACCAATCCTTCACTGGTTGAAGAGCTGACACCAAAGCTGCTTGGCCTTGGCGAGATCCAGAAGGTGCTGCAGAATCTCTTAAAGGAGGGAATTTCCATCAGGGATCTGCTCACTATATTTGAAACACTGGCGGACTATGCCCCTTCTACAAGAGATACAGATATCCTGACAGAGTATGTGAGACAGAGCCTGAAGAGAGCAATCTCCAGCAAGTTCTTCCCTGCCAATGAAACTACCAGTGTAGTGACGCTGGATCCAAAGCTGGAGCAGGAGATCATGGCAAGTGTGAAGCAGTCAGAGAACGGTGCATATCTGACGCTGGATCCCGAAAAAACGAAGGCGATCATGAAGAGTGTTGGGGATGAGATTGCCAAGCTGGAAAACCTGGGCAAGAATCCGATCATTGTAACATCTCCCATTGTAAGAATGTACTTTAAGCGTCTGACTGAGGATTATTACAGGGATCTGATCGTAGTATCCTATAATGAGATAGAGAATAATGTTGAACTGCAGTCGGTAGGAATGGTGACAGCATGATAATAAAGAAATTTCAGGCAAAAACAGAAAATGATGCAGTAGAAGCTGCAAAAAAAGAACTGGGAAGCGCAGTCGTGATCATGAATGTGCGCAAGGTAAAACGGAAAGGACCTTTTGGATTCCTGCTTCCACAGCTGACAGAGGTCACGGTGGCTCTTGAAGAAGAAAGCGAACAGAAGGTGCAGTCACTGCGAAAGAATACAGACAGCCATGTAAAAGCGGAGAAAACGGCAGAGAGCCGGCATGTGGCGGAAGGAGAGCTTCAGGGACAGAAGAATTTTGAAAGGCAGCTGGAAAACAGTATGATCGAAGAGAAGCTGGACAGTCTGCACAGTCTTCTGGAGCAGCAGCTGAAAAAGCCTGAGGAAGAAACAGAAGAAGCGCCAGAAGAAGAGATAAAGGAAGATGAAATGTCCCGATTTATCAAACTGGTATACAATACCATGCTGGATAATGAAGTGGATGAAAAATATGCAAACCTGATCATTGATGAGATGGAGAAGAACAACAAGCCGGGAACACCGTTTGATCATGCGCTGGCGGATGTCTATCAGAAAATGATACTGAAATTTGGAAATTCACAGGAACTGACAGAAAGCCAGAA
>OGHJ01002551.1_pt1 | contig 15195 bp, 13 predicted proteins | sample 1571351 | NCBI WGS metagenome assembly OGHJ01 (sample SAMEA2582037, study PRJEB24529) | metagenome | biome: Human gut stool | place: China | collected 2011 | reverse complement strand
TGCTCCGGCACTGCGGCCGGAGAATCCGCCGCCAAAGATATTTTTCAGGATATCATCCATGTCACCGCCCTCAAAATGGAACTCCTGGTATCCGCCATTTGCCCCGCCAAACGGTCCCTGACCACCCTGGTAATCGGCACTGCCGAACTGGTCATACATTTTCTTTTTCTCCGGATCACTGAGTACCGAGTAGGCTTCTGTGATCTGTTTGAACTTCTCGGCTGCCTGTGCATTTCCGGCATTGGTATCCGGATGATATTTCTTTGCCAGTTTACGGTATGCTTTTTTGATTGTATTTTCATCTGCGTTTTTATCTATTCCAAGGATTTTATAATAATCTTTTCTTTCTTCCATTTCTGATTCCTCCTCTGATCATGTCAAATCTTATATCCATAACGTTTCTTTTGAAATGCCATGTCTGTCATCTCAGGGTCTTCATTCACCAGAATATTCTATCTGATCTGATTTTACAGAAATATCCGAAAGCTTTTTTATTCAATATGATGTAATCGGATATTTTTGTTCTATCAGAACTATAACACCCGATTCTCAATCTGTCAATACTTATGCACAAAAAACATGGCCGATCAGCCTGGAATCTTCTTTCTCCAGCAGAATTTCCCTCACTTTTTCAAAAACTGCCTCTGCCAGTGCTGCATGTCCTTCTCTTGTCATATGCTCCTGATCCTTTTCCCCCGGCAGTGCCACATCCGATGCCGCCAGAAATGCAATGCCTCTTCTTTTTGCGATCTGTTCATAGACTCTTTTCAGACCTTTTGACACTTCTACGGAACGGCGGTCAAATTCCCGGTCGTATTTCTCCACATCTGCTCCAAGATGGATCGGTGAGATCAAAAGCACCGGAAGATCCTCTCTTTCCCTCCAGATCTGATCCAGAAGGCACTCAATGCCCATGCCGATCTTCTCCGGTGTCGTCTCATAAGCCGCTTTGCAGTCGTTTGTCCCGAGCATAAGAACCACCAGTTCCAGCGGGCGGTGCGTCTCCAGGATGGCCGGCAGCATATCGATCCCACTTCTTCCGGGACGGTAAGCATCTGCAAACATAGTCGTTCTGCCGCACAGTCCTTCCTCGGCAACCCGATAGCCGTAAAACTGCAATTTCTCATCTAAAATGCTCGTCCATCGCGTTCCCCAGCTGTAACGGTTCGCTGTTCCCGGGATCAATCCGTACGTGTTTGAATCACCAAAGCATAAAATCTGTCTCATATCCATATCCTTCTTTCTGTTTTGCTGTTTTGCTGTTTTGCTGTTTTGCTTTTCTGCTTTGCTTTGCTTTTTTTTCGTTTGTTTATTTCTTTTTGACCTATTTCTTATTTTCGCTTTTTGCTTCGTTTTATATTCCTAGTAATTTGATATGTTTACTATATATTATTCTTTTCCATTTGTCAAGTACAGGCTTGCACAGAATTAAAAAACATGCTATGGTCAGAGTACCTGATGCCATAGACCATCGTTTAGTGCCGACCGAAGCGGATCGTAGATTGCGAAAGTTACTCTGTTACAAAGCAATTCGCAGGCATCCTTTAACTATCGATAAATTCGCAGGCATCCTCTGACTGCTAATATTTGACTGTTATTATCATATAGAAGGGATTCATTATGGAAAACACAGAAATGAAAAAAATCATCGACCGCCAGCGTACTTTCTTTCAGACTGGAACGACACTGGATGTCTCTTTTCGCATCGCCGCACTGAAACGGCTGCAGCATATGATCCGCCGCCACGAAAAAGAGATCGAGGCAGCTCTTCTGCTCGATCTGAAAAAGAGTTCTTTTGAAAGTTATATGTGCGAGACGGGTCTTGTTCTGGATGAGATCCACTATATGCTCCGCCATATCCGCTCATTTGCAAAAGAGCAGGATGTCAGAACACCGCTGGCACAGTTCTGCTCCAGAAGCTACCGGAAACCTTCTCCTTACGGTGTCACGCTGATCGTAAGTCCCTGGAATTATCCGATCCTGCTGACTCTTGATCCGCTTATTGATGCCATTGCAGCCGGAAATACGGTGATCTTAAAGCCAAGTGCCTACTCTCCTGCCTGCAGCGATCTGCTTGCAAAACTGATCCATCGCTATTTTCCGGCAAAATACCTGACGGTGATCACCGGAGGACGCTCTGAAAATACCGCCCTGCTTCAGCAGCATTTTGACTATATCTTTTTCACCGGAAGCCAACACGTAGGTCGTGAAGTAATGGCAAAAGCCTCTGCACACCTGACTCCTGTTACCCTCGAACTCGGCGGAAAAAGCCCCTGTATTGTAGAGAAAAGTGCCAATCTCAAACTGACCGCCAGACGAATTGTATTTGGAAAATATCTCAACTGTGGACAGACCTGTGTGGCACCGGATTATGTGTTGTGTGATGTCAGGATCCGCGACCGATTGGTGGAAGCTATCCGGGCGGAGATCGCGAGGCAGTTTGGAGCAGATCCCCTGCAGAATCCGGATTACGGGAAAATCATTAATGAGAAGCATTTTCACAGACTGTTGGGTTTGATGGATGCGGAAAAAATCGTCTGCGGCGGACAGTATGACGAGAAGACGTTGCGCATTGCGCCTACGGTGATGACGGATGTGGACTGGTCGGATGCCGTGATGGGAGAAGAGATCTTCGGACCGATCCTGCCGGTGGTGACTTATAATGCGTATGATACAGAGAAAAACATTGCACAAAATGATTTTAGCGGCGAGAGTTCTGGAACCCATGCTGCCGCGGGAGATTTTGTGGATTGGGCGATCAGCTGTGTGGAGGAACATCCCCATCCGTTGGCACTGTATTTCTTCAGTGAAGATAAAAAAGCCCAGAGACGGATCCTGGATCACTGTCATTTTGGCGGCGGCTGCATCAACGACACCATCATTCACCTGGCCACCAGCGCCATGCCCTTCGGCGGCGTGGGTGAGAGCGGTATGGGTGGGTATCACGGTCGCACCGGATTCGAGACCTTCAGCCATTATCGGAGTATCGTGGACAAAAAGACATGGATGGATCTGCCAATACGCTACCAAAGATATGATGAGAAAAAAGAGAAGCTGTTGCGGCGTTTTTTGAGGTAACGCCCTGAAAAGTGTGAGATGACACGAGATTACGTCCTGAAAAGTGTAGTGTATAGCCTAAATTACGTCCTGAAAAATGTTCTGCGAAAAATATCAGCCCCAAATTGCGATCCGGACGTCAATGTCGGATTACAGAGAGCAGGAATGGATGACGAATATTCCGCTTTATCATATTGACCGGGTAAAAAAATATATGGAAGAATAAAGGAGTGAGCGAGCATGAATATAAATTTTAATCGTACAAAATGTATCACAGCAGCAGTATTATTGCTGGTTGCTATTTTATCCATAATGGTTGTAGGAAAATACGTCTCCGCACCGGAGAATCATCAGAAGACCATTGCCTCTCTGGATGAGAAAAAACAGACTGTCATGGAACTGACGGCGGCATCCACGGTGACTTCGGCACTGATTACCTTGCTTCCGGGCGACACGGCAACACCCATTGCGGAGAAAATGGCAGATGTCAGCGGATATCTGCTGGTGGTCCTCTGCGCTATCTATCTGGAAAAATATCTCGTGACGATTACCGGCTATGTGGCATTTACCTACCTGATTCCGATTGCCTGCGGCTTGTGGATATTCAATCTGATCTTTGCAAATGCCACCGTGCGAAAACTGGCAGCAAAGCTGGCGGTGTTTGGCTTGGCGATTTCTCTCGTGGTTCCCGCTAGCGTGAAGATCTCTGACCTCATCGGTGATACCTATCAGACCCAGATCGAAGCAACCATTGAAGATGCCAAGAACACACAGAGCATACTGGAAAACAGTGGCGTGGTGGATGATGACACTAATGCGACGGAAACAACCGGAATCGGAACAACGGGAACTGCGACACAGAATACACAGGAGAAGGACAACAGCACGTCCGGCTCTGTTACTAATATCTTTGATTGGGCAAAGGATGCTATTTCCAATGCACAGGAATCTGTATCTAACGTTGTGGATAATGTGGTTATTTCTTCAGAGGACCTGGTACAGAAGGTGGAGAATTCCTTGAATCACTTTATCGAGGCGGTTGCCGTGATGATCATTACTTCCTGCGTGATCCCGATGCTGGTACTGTTGCTGTTCTTTTGGATGGTGAAGATCGTGCTGGATGTGGATCTGAGTGGCGTGAAGATCAAGGGGATGCTGGCGGAACGGAAGGAATAAGTGAAAAGAGGGGAAAAATGGAATATCTTGCACATATTGATGGAGACAGAGAACAATCCGCGAAGGATCACCTGCAGGGAACCGCAGACCTTGCGGAAGAATTTGCGGCAAAGTTCGGGAAAGCAGACTGGGGATACTGTTGTGGAATGCTGCATGATATCGGAAAATATTCTCTGGAATTTCAACGGAAAATTCATGAAAATCTGAATACTCAGGTGGATCATTCCACTGCCGGAGCAAAGGTTTGCGAAAACCTGGACGGTTATTATTGGCTCCTGACTTACTGCATAGCTGGACACCATGCCGGGTTGCCGGATTTGGGACGAAAGGGCTTACCGTCATCTTTGTTAGAGAGACTTGACAAAAGGTTGTGCGATTACAGTGCATTTGAAGAAGAAATAGAAATCCCTCAAATTACGACACCACCCATTACCATGGATCCGGAAAAAGATCCGCATTTCACTTTGAGCGTGTTTATCCGAATGTTGTATTCCTGTCTGGTGGATGCGGATTTCCTGGACACGGAACGTTTTATGAGTAACGGGATGATTCAAAGAGATTCCGGAGAGTGTATGGAAGTTCTTTTGGATAAATTAAAAGACCGGATATCGAAATGGCTTGTGAATCGTGATGACACAACAGTTAATGGAAGAAGGTCCGAGATTCTTCGAAATTGTCTGGAGCAGGGAAAAGCCCCCAAAGGATTGTTTCAGCTTACAGTGCCCACCGGTGGCGGAAAAACCGTGGCTTCTCTGGCATTTGCGTTGCAACATGCAGTGGAACATCATATGGATCGTGTGATCTATGTGATTCCCTATACAAGTATCATTGAGCAGAATGCGCAGGTGTTCAGGGAAATTCTGGGTAATGAAAATGTGTTGGAAAATCACAGCAATGTAGACTATGAGATCTCGGAAGACTTCAAACCTATGCAGCTGGCAGCGGAAAACTGGGATAAACCGGTGGTAGTTACCACAAATGTCCAGTTTTTTGAATCCCTGTATGCTAATAAGTCATCAAAATGTAGAAAACTACATAATATAGTAAACAGTGTCATCATATTCGATGAAGCGCAGATGCTTCCTCCAAATTATTTGAAACCGTGCATGGCGATGATAGAAGAACTGTTGCAGCAGTATGGAACAAGTATTGTACTGTGTACGGCGACGCAGCCGGCATTACAGCAGTTTCTGCCTGAAAAGTATGTTGCCCGGGAATTATGCCCACGGAGAGAGGAACAATTTCGATTTTTTGAAAGGGTAACCTATCAGGATATTGATACCGTCACGGAAGAGGAAATGGCGGAGAAATTACAGCAGGAGTGGCATGCACTGTGTATCGTGAACACGCGAAAAAGAGCACAGCGGCTTTATGAACGGCTGCAGGGAGAGGGCGTTTATCATTTATCAACCACCATGTATCCGGCGCATAGAAGACGAGTGCTTGCGGAGATTGGGAAACGACTCAAGGATGAAACAGGGAAAAAATGCATCGTCATTTCGACAAGCCTTGTGGAAGCCGGAGTAGATCTGGATTTTACTTCAGTATATCGGGAACTTGCCGGAGTGGATTCCATCATTCAGGCAGCCGGTAGGTGCAACCGAAATGGTGATAGAGGGAAAGAAGACAGCATTGTTCGGATTTTCCGGTGGAACGAGAGAGAAAATGTATCCGGTCAGCGGCAGCAGATCGACACAACCAAAAATCTGCTGGAGGAAGGCAGGGATATTACCGCACTGGATAATATTACAGAATATTTTCGGAGACTATATCGCATCAAGGGCGAAAGCCTGGATATGAAGAAAATTCTGGAGAAATTCGATGGTGGAGATTACCAATTTGCGACGGTTGCGAAAAATTTTAAGCTGATTGAAGAAAATACGGTTACGGTATATATCGGCCAAGAACCGGAAGCGAAGGCTCTTTTGCAGGAAATTCGGCAGCAGGGACTGACAAAGAGCCGTATGCGAAAAGCAGGGCAATATTGTGTAAGTGTTCGGAAAAAAGGGGAATATGAGAAACGCAATATGTTGTTTGATGAAATGTATAGAGCAGGCATGTTGGAAGAGGTAGATCCGGGTGCAAAGGATTTTTGGGTGCTGACGCAGGAAGAACAATACCGGGAAGACACCGGATTGAAGCTGGAAGTGGAATTGGGCGGAATGATGATGCTTTAATATTGCAGTAAATGGAAGTAGCGGTACACGATGGAAAAGTGTACCGCTACTTCTTTGCAAGATGATAGAGATAGTAATTATTTCAATCCGCTAGGAATAGATAAATCCTAGACAATTGTATGATAACATATGTTTTAATAAAATCAAGTAGTTTAATTCAATTATTATCTTTATCAAAATTTAAATTGTGGTGTTGCAATGTGATAAAATTTATAGTATATTCAATTTGTCAGATAAATACAGATAAACTAAAATATTGTCATATCATATCTGCGAAAAGACAGTATTTTACAAAGGGGGTATTGTTGTCAGACAGAAAATAGTACTACAAGGGAACAGTAAACGGGAACAGCGCTTTAATTGTGGAAAGAAGGTGGAATAAATGGGAGTCGGAGTAAAAGTAAATGTATGGGGAGACTATGCATTGTTTTCGAGACCCGAACTCAAAGTTGAACGTTACAGCTATGACATCATCACGCCCTCAGCGGCACGCGGCATTTTGGAAGCTATATACTGGCATCCGGGAATGCGGTGGATCATCGACAAAATCTATGTCAAAAACCCTATCCAATTTACAAGTGTACGACGAAATGAAGTAAAAAGCAAGATCCTGGCAAGCAATGTATTGCAGGCATACAATGGTGCAGACAAACCATTGTATATCAGTACAAAGGAGGACATTGTACAGAGAGCATCACAGCTGCTCTGCAATGTAAGCTACACCATCGAGGCTCATTTTGAGATGACAGAGAAAGCCAATGCTTCTGATAATCCCGGAAAATTCAAGGACATTATCATGAGACGGCTACGTAAAGGTGAATGCTTCCATGCTCCATATTTTGGCTGCCGGGAATTCCCAGTAAATTTTGCACTCTGCGAGGAAGAAGAGATTCACACCGCCTATGATGTAGTAGCAGAAAAAGATCTTGGCATCATGTTGTTTGACATGGATTACAGTGATCCGGAAAATATCAAACCTATGTTTTTCCGGGCAGTAATGCGTCAGGGCGTGGTGGATCTGAGAGATTGCGAGGTGCTGCGATGATATTACAGGCACTGGTAAAGTATTATGAAAATCTGGCGGAGCAGGGAAAAGTTTCCAGGCTTGGATGGTGTCATGCAAAAGTGTCCTACGAAATCCATTTGTCTTCAGAGGGGGATATTATAGGTATTACCTCCCGGAAAATAGAGGATATGCGTGGCAAGAAAGCAGTATGGGTACCGGCAAATCTCGTCGTACCGGAGATGGTGACCAGATCCTCCGGCGTGGCAGCAAATTTCCTGTGCGACAATTCCAAGTACATGCTGGGCATTGATGCAGAAGGGACGAACCCGCGTGTAATGGATTGTTTCCAGGCGACAAAAGAAAAACACGGACAGATCCTGCAATCTGCACAAGGGAAAACAGCCCAGGCAATTTTAGCCTATTTTGAAAAATGGGATTCGGAGAAAGCTGCAGAACATCCCGTGATCCGGGAGAACTGGGAAGAGTTGACAGAAGGCGGCAATCTTATTTTCTCCGTGGAAGGGCAGGAAGCACAGGATGATCCGGAGATTCGTGATTGCTGGGAGAATTATCGGGCACAGAATGACGGAGAAGATAACGGCATTTGTCTGGTTACCGGTAAAAAAGCTGAGATATCACGAATCCATAAAGCAATCAAAGGAGTACCCGGGGCACAGTCCAGTGGAGCGGCACTGGTGTCATTCAATGCACCGTCATTTGAGTCTTACGGAAAGGAACAGAGTTACAATGCACCGGTGGGAAAATATGCGGAATTTGCCTATACCACTGCGCTGAATTATCTGTTGTCCCAGCGAGACTACACTTTTTCCATGGGAGATTCCATGATAGTGTACTGGGCGGAAAGCGGTAAAGAGCAGTATCAGAAATGCTTTCTGAATATGTTTAGACCCACGAAGGATAACCAGAAAAAATTGAAGGACATTTTCGACAGTTTGAAAGAAGATACGAAAATCTATCTGGAAGATGCGGAGATGGATCCCAAACAGAATTTTTACATACTGGCATTGGCGCCAAATGCAGCGCGATTGTCAGTCCGCTTTTTCTATATGAATTCTTTCGGAAACATTATACAGAATATAGCTGACCATTATGAACGGCTCAAAATCATAAAACCGACATGGGCGGAGCAAGATTATCTGGGGATTCGTGACATGCTGAATGAAACAGTGAATCAGAAATCAAAAGATAAGACACCGGCTCCGGACATGGCTGCGCAGGTATTGCAGGCAATTTTATCCGGTGGGCGATATCCGACAAGTTTATATGCGAATACTCTGATTCGTATTCGGGCAGAGAGTGGGGACAAAAAAATAAGCTGGGGACGAGCAGCAATTATCAAGGCGTATTTAATAAAAAACTATGATTGTATGAAAGGAGAAAAATTTATGGGACTGAATAAAGACTGCAATGATGCAGCCTATGTGTTGGGCAGATTGTTTTCTGTATTGGAAACTATACAGAAGGAAGCAAATCCTTCAATCACAACAACAATCCGTGACCGCTATTTTAATTCCGCTTGTGCAACACCTGCGGTTATTTTCCCGGTGCTGATCAAACTGAAAAACAGTCATGTGAAAAAGCTGGAACGGGATAAAGGCTGTACAAAAGTCTATTACGAAAAAGAATTGACGGAAATCATGGGAAAACTGGATGATTTTCCGAAACGCTTGTCGCTGGAGCAACAAGGACAGTTTGATCTTGGCTACTATCATCAACAGCAGGAAAAATATAAAAAAGGGGAGGACAAATAAATGAGTGAAGTGATCAAAAACAGATATGAATTCGTAGTATTATTTGATGTGGAGAACGGCAATCCCAACGGAGATCCCGATGCTGGAAATATGCCAAGAGTGGACCCGGAGAGCGGACTGGGCCTGGTAACGGATGTCTGCCTGAAACGTAAGATCCGTAATTATGTCGAGACTGTAAAAGAGGATGCTCAGGGGTATAAAATCTACATTAAAGAAGATATACCGTTAAACCGCAGCGACAGAGAAGCCTGTGCAGATATGGGAATCACCGAAACAGATGATAAAAAGGTGACGGAGGAACTCAAAAAGCTAAAGAAAAATGATCCCGGTGTAGATCTTAAATTGAAAGACTATATGTGCCGGAATTTTTATGATATCCGTACTTTTGGAGCCGTAATGACTACGTTTGTAAAAGCATCACTGAACTGTGGGCAGGTGAGAGGACCCGTGCAGATCGGATTTGCAAGAAGCATCGATCCGATCATCAGCCAGGAAGTAACCATCACCAGAGTTGCTATCACCACAGAGAAAGATGCGGAAAACAAGAATACAGAGATGGGAAGAAAGACCATCGTCCCTTACGGTCTGTATCGTGCAGAAGGCTATATTTCCGCAAATCTGGCACGGAAAGTAACCGGATTTTCCGAAGACGATCTGGAACTGTTATGGGAAGCAATCCTTAATATGTTCGAAGTGGACCATTCCGCAGCGAGAGGCAATATGGCGGTACGGGAACTGATCGTATTCAAACATAGCAAAGAGTTGGGTGACTGCCCGGCATATAAATTATTCGATGCCGTAGAAGTGAAGAAAAACGAGGATGTGGAATATCCAAGAAAATATCAGGATTACACAGTTACCGTTCACGAGGAGCAGATTCCTGATTCTGTGGAAGTGAGAAGGATGAATTAATGGAATATGCAGAAGATGATTATCTCATGATATCCGGGATCCAGCATTTCAGATTCTGCAAAAGACAGTGGGCACTGATCCATATAGAGCAGCAGTGGGCTGAAAATGAACATACGGTCATTGGTGAATTGATGCATAAGAAAGCACATGATCCATATCTTACCGAGAAAAGAAGAGACACGATCATAGCGAGAGCATTACCCGTGGCGTCCAGAGAAATGGGCGTCACGGGTGAGTGTGATGTGGTGGAATTCCACAGATGTGAGGATGGAATCCGTCTGCATGGGCACAGGGGCAATTTTTCGGTATATCCGATTGAATACAAAAAGGGAAAGCCGAAGATCACAGAGGAAGACAAATTACAATTAGCGGCGCAGGCAATGTGCCTGGAAGAAATGTTTTCCACGCAGATTCCGGAAGGTGCACTTTTTTACGGAGAGACAAAACGGAGGGAAATCGTGGAGATCACGGAAGAACTTCGCAGCGAAGTGCGTGAGATGTTTCAAGAAATGCATCAATATTATGAACGGCGGTATACACCGAAAGTAAAGATGGGAAAGCACTGTACTTCCTGCTCTTTAAAGGAACTTTGTATGCCAGGACTTGCAAAAACCGGTTCTGTGAAAAACTATATGGATCAGGCACTTATGGAGGAAAACGTATGAAAAAATTATTGAATACGTTATATGTTACTTCCGAAAACAGTTATCTGGCGTTAGATGGTGAAAATATTGTTATTTACGATGATAAAAAAGAACTTGGCAGAGTTCCGCTGCATAATCTAGAGGGAATCGTATCGTTTGGATATCGGGGAACCAGCCCGGCGCTTATGGGTGCTTGTGCAGAACGAAATATTTCCCTGTGTTATATGACTCCCCAGGGAAAATTCCTGGCACGGGTCACCGGAAAAGTGAGGGGGAACGTGATCCTGCGGGAACAACAGTATGCCAGCAGCAAAGATGAACTGGTGGGATTAGAGATTGCTAAAAATTGTATCCTTGGAAAAGTACATAATGCCAGGTGGGTTCTGGAGCGGGCAGTCAGAGATCATAATATGCAGATTGATGCAGAGCGGGTAAAAAAGGCATCCGAAATGCTGAAAAACTCTTTGATGTTGATTCAGAATAGCACCTCGAGGGATGAACTCAGGGGGTATGAAGGAGAGGCAGCCAGTATTTATTTTAGCGTGTTTGATGAATTGATTCTGCAGCAGAAAAAAGATTTTACATTTCAAGGCAGGAATAAAAGACCGTCCCTCGATAAAATGAACGCAATGATGTCTTTTGTGTATACATTACTGACAAATATGGAAGCATCTGCACTGGAGTGCGTAGGGTTAGATCCCTGCGTGGGATATCTGCACACAGAGCGCCCGGGTAGAGCATCGCTGGCGCTGGATATGATGGAGGAACTAAGATCCGTGCTGGCGGATCGCTTTGTGTTGTCGTTGGTAAATAAAAGGATGATCACAGCTAAAAATTTTACCCAAAAAGAAAACGGCGCGGTTCTGCTGGATGATGCTGGACGAAAGGTAATACTGACGGAGTGGCAGAATCGTAAAAAAGAGACCATAACGCATCCCTATTTGCAGGAAAAAGTGGAATGGGGCATGGTTCCTTATGTGCAGGCAATGCTGCTGGCACGATTCCTACGTGGCGATTTGGACGGCTATCCTGCATTCCTATGGAAGTGAGGTGTGGTATGTTAGTATTGATCACATACGATGTCAACACAGAAAATGCAGCCGGCAAAGCAAGGCTGCGAAAAGTGGCAAAGCAATGCGTCAACTATGGCAGAAGAGTTCAGAACTCTGTATTTGAATGCATTTTGGATAATGCACAGAGCATTGCGTTGAAGGCAACACTTGAGGATATCATTGATACAGAAAAGGACAGCCTTCGCTTCTATTACCTGGGGAATAAATACCAGACCAAGATAGAACATATTGGAGTGGATAGAGGAATAGCTCCGGATCAGCCACTGATTTTGTGACTGATGCGAAAGCCAAGCGCACATAAAATGCCTAGGCGATTCGCACCTGAAAAATTGTAAGATTTTTGAAATAACATACATAGATATTTTTAATTAAGGAAGTTTGTTATAAAAAATAAATGTATTAGACAATTTTTGCTAAGAGAGAAGAGAATTTTTTGGCGAAAATTGATGTCGCTCCCCTCGCGGGAGCGCGGATTGAAATTAATAGCTATGTACTTTATGTAAAAGCTACTCCCGTCGCTCCCCTCGCGGGAGCGCGGATTGAAATTATGTCGCAAGGACTATAAATAGAATACCCGGCACGTCGCTCCCCTCGCGGGAGCGCGGATTGAAATTCTTGCCTATAACATTCTTAAAAATGGGAGGTGATGTCGCTCCCCTCGCGGGAGCGCGGATTGAAATCACGCCTTGAATGTGAGATTATCAACATTTGCTAGGTCGCTCCCCTCGCGGGAGCGCGGATTGAAATAAACCCATTCAGAAAGAAATGGACAGATTATTTCTGTCGCTCCCCTCGCGGGAGCGCGGATTGAAATTCGATTGTATCGGCAAAAGGAGAAGTCGGAAAAGCGTCGCTCCCCTCGCGGGAGCGCGGATTGAAATAGCGTCGTATGGCTAAGAAAATGGGGGCGGCAGCAGGTCGCTCCCCTCGCGGGAGCGCGGATTGAAATAGCTGGTGGAGGAAGTAAAACACACCAATGAGACGGTCGCTCCCCTCGCGGGAGCGCGGATTGAAATTACTTATTATAGATTCGGCGACAAATTCCAACCAGTCGCTCCCCTCGCGGGAGCGCGGATTGAAATTCTGGAAGCCACCTCTCTCACAAGCCCTATACAGTCGCTCCCCTCGCGGGAGCGCGGATTGAAATTTCCAGGATCCGGCAGAGCTTGTCCGTCCAAGTGTCGCTCCCCTCGCGGGAGCGCGGATTGAAATCAGAAATACCGTGACCGCGCTTGCCTTGTCATACGTCGCTCCCCTCGCGGGAGCGCGGATTGAAATGATCATCCAACATTTTAAGAGTTTCCTGTCTCCTGGTCGCTCCCCTCGCGGGAGCGCGGATTGAAATTCTTCAAACAAATAATACCATGACTGGAAATATCGTCGCTCCCCTCGCGGGAGCGCGGATTGAAATAGGAACATCTCCTGCTTTTTGTTTGGGCGATCAAGTCGCTCCCCTCGCGGGAGCGCGGATTGAAATTGCACCCGATTAAGGAAATCAGCTGCAGCCCTCGTCGCTCCCCTCGCGGGAGCGCGGATTGAAATTTCAGCGCATAGATGATGGTGAAGCCGAGAGCAAAGTCGCTCCCCTCGCGGGAGCGCGGATTGAAATAATGGGCTTTAGTACAACAAATCAAGGTAGACAGTGTCGCTCCCCTCGCGGGAGCGCGGATTGAAATCCCGAGGTACTTAAGTGCAATGTCATCAAGGTATGTCGCTCCCCTCGCGGGAGCGCGGATTGAAATCTGGGCATACTTGTCCGGAATGCGCAGGGCTGCCGTCGCTCCCCTCGCGGGAGCGCGGATTGAAATCCCACCTGGGCACCACGTAGAGGGCATGGACAAGGTCGCTCCCCTCGCGGGAGCGCGGATTGAAATTGCTGGAGCGTGATGACATTGACGAGGGCACCAGTCGCTCCCCTCGCGGGAGCGTGGATTGAAATTGCATCTGGGTGCAAACCAGGTGCAAGGCCAGGTATAATGTCGCTCCCCTCGCGGGAGCGTGGATTGAAATCCTTTCATGTGCTGCTTATCTGCGAACTGGTCGTGTCGCTCCCCTCGCGGGAGCGACGATTGAAATCGAAAAGACAATCGTATATAATGTACTATGTGATTACATAGAAGGAGGATATCTATTGAGCAAGACGGTTAGGCAAAGTGATTGGACAATGGAAACGCTTATGGAAGCCCCATTTTGGAGAAACGGAATGACACCGGAAGAATACGAGATGGAAAACAGATATTTGAGTAAAAATTTTTATAAGCAAAAAGATGGAAACTATATGCCACTTTGGATGCAAGAAGAGAACATGAAAGCATAATTAGTTATTTGGATTTTTTATTTACAGACAAGAAATGCTTTAGATTGAAATCAAAACAGATTGTAATCATTTCTTATACTATTCTATTTTATGTCTGATATCTTATGTTGTGTTGATAACTATGATATCTTTAGCAATTGGTTTTAACAGAATCTATTTATATTTCCTATGTAACAATTTGAATTTTTAATGTTATAAATATCACATGATTTTTGTGTAAATTTGTGTATTTTCCCATTGATTTTGTGTAAGATTGTGTATAATATAAAAGGAGAGAAGAATGCATCCACGAAAGAAAACAATTAAAGAATTGGAAAAGAACGGTTTTATTTTCAAAAGACATGGAGCAAGTCATGACCTGTATTTCAAACCGAATACCAAGCAGACAATTCCTGTAAAACGTCATGATTTTAATGAAAATGATATGCGATATATTTTGAAAGAAGCAAATATAGAAGGAGGTAAATGATATGCAATACACATATACTGCTGTTATTACTGAAAAAGACGGCACTTTCTATGCGAAGGTTCCGGATGTGGACGGGTGTATTACAACAGCACCGACTTTGACAGAAGCGATTGCACTTATTACAGATGCATTGAATCTTTGTCTTGTTGGTCTGGAGGATGAAGAAATTACTCCGAATGCGCCTACACCCCAGGCAGAGATTCCTCATTTACCGACAGATATTCTTACGATCATCCAGGCAGATACGATTAAATATCGCAGCATGACTGACACCAAGGCGGTCCGAAAAAATGTCTCGCTTCCGGCATGGATGTCCAAACTTGCTGATAAACGTGGAATCAACTGTTCAAAAGTATTGCAGGAAGCACTTACTACCAAACTTTTATAAAATCAGTATTTTTACAAAGGAGGTCCCCTATGTCCCACCCCATCCAATCCGAAGCCCATCTCACGACCTTTGAAGCCATCAGCATGATCGTCGGCAACAGCATTGGCACCGGCATCATCGCCGTTCCGTATCTTGCCACGAAGAACAGCATGCTGGATGTCGTGTGGATGGTATTGATCGCCTATTGTGTGAACGTGATCCTGC
>OGHJ01002550.1_pt1 | contig 15216 bp, 11 predicted proteins | sample 1571351 | NCBI WGS metagenome assembly OGHJ01 (sample SAMEA2582037, study PRJEB24529) | metagenome | biome: Human gut stool | place: China | collected 2011 | reverse complement strand
TTTGTTTCTACATTTGTTTTTACATTCGTTTTTGTATTCATTTTTTGTATCATTCCTTTTTGAAAATGTATATTTGCACATAAATTATTCTAACATACCGACCGTTAAAACTAAATAGACACTATGTAGAATAAAGTGGATAAATCCTGAAATGGTAATATTTTTGATTGACATCGCAATTAAAATTATGTAAAATGATATGAGCAGCTCAATTTCGGCTTGCAGTCTTGATAAATATTTGAGAAAGGATATTTTTATATGCGAAAAATCAGCAAACTGCCGTTTCACAGAATATGGCTTATTTTTTATGCGGTAATTCTCACCGTATTCACCGCAGTATCAACAGTTTTGTTTTTCACATACAAAAACAATCTCAATTTGCAGGCTCAAAATCTTAACAGTTATGTTTCCGAAACAATCGTGTCCAATATCGAAAGCATATTGACGGATATGAACAACGTTTACTCCGGAATAGTGTCAAACGACGGCACAAACAATGTGCTCAGAATTAACAATGCCGATGAATATCATCAAAACGCAAGCGCACAAAATCTTGTGAAATCAATATCGGCATATACACAGTTAAGAACCATCAGCGACGTGTATGTATATATTGAAAAAACCGATACAATTATATGCTCGAGCGGCATATATCCGTCGCTTAAATATTATAACGTCTACATAAACGACCCCTCAATGCCGTTTGACGAATGGCGCAAGCTTAATCAAAATGCCGGTCTCTTAAGGCAGTATGTCAGCATCGCACCGGAAAATTCTTCGCAAAACAGACTTTTTTGCATATCAAAAGCAAGAATTATCGGCGCGGACGATTTAACAATAGGAGTATCTACCGATAAGCAGAACTTTTTCAGAACCGTGGGCGATTACAGTTGGCTCGAATCGTGCAGCGTATATATAATCGACCGCGACGTTCAGTATCACTTTTTCTCAAAAAATCCAAACGAAACCGACGACAACCTCAAGGATAAAATCGTCATATCTAAAAACATATCCGTTTCCGACACTACCGGCGTCACGGTAAGCATAACAACGCCGAAATCGCTTCTTATGAGCAACATATCCTATATGAACAAGCTTCCGTTTGTGTTCATATGCATTCTGCTGCTCCTTACCGTTGTGGCGGGGATATGCGTTTTAAGCCGAAATTACGGCTCCATAGTGCCGGTTTTCAAAAAGTTTTCGCTTGACCCTATGTGCGACAATTACGAAACTCTCATAAGGGCGATAGACAAAAACTCAACCGACTATCAAAAGCTCGAAACCGCATTTTCGCAAAAGAAAGAGCAGCTCAGGTATTCGGTTTTGTCCTCCATAATCAAAAAAGGCTATGACGAAAAAAGCGATAAATCGGTGCTTGAAAATCACGGAATAAAATTTAAATTTGATTTTTTTGCCGTAATCGTATTCTATGTGCGCGATATAAAAAAGCTCTACAACGAGAATTTTGACAGGGAAACACGCGCGATTTTCGTTGAAATGCGATATATTATGTCAAATATATTTGAAGAACTTTTTTCAAACAAGGGATATATCTCTTATCTGACCGATGTAAGCAACAACTTTGTCGCAATAGTAAACACCGATAAAAACGATGCAAGCGTACTGCACAATCTTAAAGACATTTCGGAATACGGAACAAAATTTTTATACGAACATTTCGGCGTAAATCTTAACTTTTCGGTTTCCGCCCTGCACTCAAGCCTAAGCAAAATCGACACCGCCTACGGTGAGGCAATGCACGGCATTAATCATATTTTAATGCACAATTTGGAAAACGGCATAACAAGTGCGGAAATATCCGAAGAAAAAACAAATTCTTCGTATTTATTCTCGAAAAAACAAGCCGAACTTCTTGCAGATTTTATAAAAGACGGCAACAGTGAAAACTCCGTTTTTATAATAAACGAAATTATGGATCGTCTTTCAAACGAAAACGAATACAATACCAATTTTGTAAAGCTTGTGTTTTACGATATTGCCGGCTGCATTTTAAAATGCTCGGACAAAGAAGTCAGCAGCGATATGCTGGACTGTATGTTTTCGCTGCAAAGCATAAGCGGTATGCGCAATTTTCTTGTCAAAACCGCGGCTAAGATATGTTCATACGCTTTTTCGGAAAACGGCGGGCAGCCAAAAGCACTCGGCTCGGAAATAATCGACTACATTCATATGAATTATCAAGATCCCGACCTTAACATTGCCGCAATAGGTTTTCATTTTAACCTTACCGCCGCATATATTTCAAAAGTTTTTAAAAACGAATACGGCATTTCGCTATTTGATTTTATACACAAATACAGAATATCCAAAGCGAAAGACCTTATGTCAAAAAGCGGCAATTCAATAGCCGACATAGCTTTAGCGGTGGGATATGCGCAGATAAGAACCTTTAACCGAATTTTCAAAAAATACGAGGGTATGACCCCCTCCGAATTCAGAACAAATCCGAAATAAACCGCTTCAATAAGGGGCTTTAGCCCCGTCATTCAACGTTTCGGTGGTGGATTGTACCATCACCGAAAAAAGTAAGGAGGAACCCGCCGCCTATAGAGGCGGGGGACATCTTGCTTTTAGTTATTAATGCGAAAAACCGGTCATTCAACATATTGTCCGCAAAAATCAAAAATATGTCTATTCCATATTCTTTTGCACTGTGATATACTCTATTTATCAAACAAGCCGGATATTTTACAAGTCCGCGCAGAAATCACTTTGTGAAAGGATTGGATATAATGAAAAAAAGAAAAGCAGTCGTTTTTCTCATTTGTACTGCCTTGGCATCATCGACGCTTTTTAGCGGATGCGGAAAAAGCAATAAGTCCGTTTCATCCGGAAAAGACTATGGAGATTACCCTATTTCCACAAACGTAACGCTCGAATTTTGGTCGGCGCTTGACCCGAACGTTTCGGCAAATTACACAAATCTCGGAGATACTGAATTTGCAAAAAAACTTGAAGAACTTACCGGCGTAAAGGTTAAATACACCCATCCAGCAGCCGGACAGGAATACGAAAACTTCAGTATCCTTATAGCTTCCGGTGATTATCCCGATATGGTGCAATATGATTGGAAGAACGCAGTCGGAGGTCCGGAGGGTATGATAAACAACGAAGTAATCGTTCCCCTCAACGACCTTATGGACAAAAACGCTCCCAATCTTAAAAAATATCTCGGCGAAAATCCCGACATTGACAGACGCATAAAAACCGATAACGGAAATTATTATGTTTTTCCGTTTATAAGATCCGATAAATCGCTTCTTATTTCACAGGGACCGATATTCCGAAAAGATTGGCTGGACGACCTCGGTTTAAGCGCTCCGCAGACAATCGAGGAATGGGAAAACGTGCTTACCGCGTTCCGTGATAAAAAAGGCGCGCAGGCTCCTCTTTCGGTATCGCCGAGCACATCAAAATTCTTATACTTCATATTCAATACAACTCCCGATTTTTATGTTCAGGACGGCAAAGTAAAACTGGGATGTGCGGAACCCGAATTTAAAGAAGCTCTTATCCGCCTTAACAAATGGTTTGCCGACGGTTTGATTGACAAAAACTACATATCGACAGACTCGTCTATGAACACTTATAACATTCTCAACGGTGTATCCGGCGCAACCTTCGGCGGAGGCGGTGCGGACCTCGGCAAATGGCTCAATTCTATGAAAGACAAGGACGCAAAATTTGACCTTGTGGGAGTTAAATTCCCCAAAGCCGCCAACGGCAGCGAAAATTCATTCGCTCCTTTTAACGATTTTTATGCATCGCACGGCAGCGTTGCAATAACAACAAACTGCAAGGATGCCGATTTAGCTGCAAAATGGCTCGATTTCGGTTACTCCGAAGCAGGACATATGCTTAACAACTTCGGAATAGAGGGAACAAGCTACACAATGAAAGACAACTACCCCACCTATACCGAAACGGTTACAAAAAATTCCGAAGGACTTTCGTTCGGTCAGGCGCTCAGCAAATACACCAGAGCTGCATTCTGCGGTCCGTTCATTCAGGACAAACGCTACATCGAGCAGTATTACAGCCTTGACCAGCAGAAAAAAGCACTCGAGCAGTGGTCGGTAAGCTATGACGAAACCTTTAAAAAGAAACTTCCCCCGACTATAATCTCGGGCGATGACAGTTCGGATTATGCAAGCTGGTACAATGAAATTGTAAAATACCGCAACGAAACAGTGGCGGCATTTATCACCGGTGTGAAGCCGTTCAGCGAATATGACGAATATCTCAACACACTTAAGCAGCTTAAATCTGACAAGGTAATTGAAATTCAGCAAAAAGCATACGACAAATATATGTCAAGATAATTCAAATACCCTTTTCCGAGTTAATAAACTTGGGAAAGGGTATTTTTCAAAACAAATAAAACCGGCACAGTCACACGCGATTTTGACGCAGCGTCTATGCCGGATTTTGTTGTTTTATTTAAAAGTTTTTGTCTTATTTATTGTTATTTTATTTATTTTTTGTTATTTTAAAAAGTATGCCGTCATTCTGCTCTATGTTCATAATATTGCCCGAAAAAGAGGTTCCGAACACTGCCTCGGCGTCATATCCGCATTTTAATTTTAACGCAGCACTCTCGGGTTTGTTGTTGTAATTTACCGCAAGCACATAACGCGAACTTTCGTCGATAATATGTTCGGTAAATCTTATAAATCTATTGTCGCAGTCTGCCATACGCTCAATTTTGGCGTTATTTGCAAGCTCGCGGTAAATAACCGAATAATCCGGCAGATTATCTTTAAAAAACGCACCTTGTTTTTCGCCGAGATATTTTTCGAGCGGCAAGGTAAGAAAATATACCGTTCCGCTGCCCAATTTGTTTTTGAAAAATACTCCTTCACCGTTTTCGTCCGTTGCAAGCACCTCCGCGCGCGAATTTTCGATTTTATATAAAAATTCGGTTTTTACAGGAAGCTGCTTATCTTTGAAAATCACCGTTATTTCTTGGTTAACCGCTTCTCTGTATGCAATATCCACTCCCGTAATTTCGGGTATGTCGCGTATAAGTCCGGTATCTGCGGAAATAAAGAGCGTCGCACCGCTGCGCACCTTATCGAGAACGCATTTGAGTGCCGCAAACGTAATCGGCTTGTTGCTGCTGATACTCGGGAAAATATATAACTGCGAATCGGGAATTTTGTCGTTTACATAACCGAACTTTATGTCAAAATTCGCCTGTTTTGCAAGCATATACGACGCACGCAGAGTATCGAGCGCAATGCCGCCGTCGTCACGCGGTACAAGCACGCAGGCTTCTTTTGTATTCGGCGGCAGCTTTTTGTTCGGAATAAGATTTAACCTTTCTTTAAAACGAAGATTTTCATCAACTATAGGCTTGGGGTTGAGGTTTTTGTCAAAAAATCCGTAATTGCTGCCTATTGTGTTCCAGCGATACGGCGCATATTCAAACTGTCCCTGGTCAAAAGCACACCACCACATAACACCGTGGCAGCCGTGCGCAAGAGATGTAAGCAGGCACGCGCGATAAAATTCCGCTTCCGTTTTATATGAACAATTCATATAACCGATAGAGCCGAATTCCTGAATAAAAGTCGGCAGTCCCGATACATCTTCGCTTAAATTGCACAAAAAAGCAAGATCAATAACAGGCTTCATTGTGCACAAAGGGTCGGAAGCCGTTCTGAATATATTGTACGGGTGCATAGTGTGAATGTCGCACATCTCGCCTATATCCTTTAAATTTGACGCATCTTTTTCTATGCCCGATTGGTCGAGTCCCGATATAACGGGTCTTGTACCGTCACACATTTTTATTGCGTCCGCTATGGCGCTGCACCAAACATAAAAAGTATCCGCGTCCTCCGCACCGGGCATATTTTTTACTTCGTTTCCGAGATCCCAGCCAACTATGGCATCACATTTTTTAAACCTTGAAACAAAATACTTTACAAAACGCAGCTGCCATCTCATAACGTTGTGATCGCTCAAAAGCGCCTTCCCCTCAAATGCCGGCGGAGTGTATGTTCTGAATGACATATGTCCCGTTATCAGCCCCACGATAAGCTTTAAATTGTATTTTTGAGCGAGAGCGCAGAATTTTTCAAATTTTTCGCACGCCTCCTCGCTTACTCCGGCGCGGCCTGCGTCGGTATCCGGCAGACTTTCCTCGCCGAATCCGTATTCATATACATCGCTCGGTCCGTACAATGCTTTAAGCGGCTGAAAAACCGACCACAGCGGAAACACACGCAAATGCGTTATGCCCGCACCGCAAAGAATTTTAAAGTCATTCTCAATCGAATCGGGATTAAAATTTTCCCACATATTTATTGCGCTTTCCGAACCCCAGTAATTTATTCCGGTAAAAAACTCGCTTGAAATGTTTTCGATATTCATATTTTCCTCCTTGTCGGTATTGACTTTTTTTAATGTTATGGTATAATTATATCGTGCTTAAAGTCGTTATAATTGCACTTTTTTAATATAAATAATACATTTTTTAATATTAAAGCCCACACTTTTTAAAAAGGGGAAAAATATGGAAAATTTTAAAATGAAAGCCGGAGAAACATCGGCGGAAACCAAAACGGTTTTCAGCTATCCTATTCATACTCACACCTATTGCGAAATGACGCTTTATTCTCCATTTGACGGTAATATATCGGTCAATAACCAAGACATTTCTCCGGATACCGTTACCGCCATATTGGTAAATCCGTTTGATTTTCATAAAATAGACGTAAAAAACGATTGCGGTGCAAAATACATAAAAATTTCGTTCGACGAAGGCTGCCTTGCAAAGGGCAACGTTCCGGAAACATCTTTCAGGCTCGACGGCATAAATCCGAACGGGTTTCTTGCTTCACTGTTTGCGGAGGCGCACGCGCACCGCGACGAAAAAGTGTATTTTAAATCTTTGATAAATGCCATTGTCTACCGAATTTCAACGGACGGCGAAAAAATATCCTCCGCCTCGGTAACGGGGGGATATAAAGCCGCTTCGGAGGCGGTTAAAATGATAAACGAAAATTTTTGCTCGTGCATAACTCTGCAATCGGTTGCAAAAAGTCTTTACATAACGCCGCAGTATCTGTCGCAGGTTTTTAAATCCGAAACGGGAACGGGATTTGCCGAATATGTGGTTCGTATGCGATTGGGAAAGGCGGCGGCACTGCTTGCCGAAACTTCCGATTCGGTAACCGACATATGTTTTTTATGCGGATATAAAAATCTCTCTCATTTTTTGCGTAGCTTCAAAAGAGAATACGGCTTGTCGCCGAATACATACAGAAAAAACGTAAAAGCTCAAAAATCGTTCAAGCAAAGGACAAAATTGCCGCACGAAATAATTTAAACAGGGCATTGATAAAAAATATTAAAAAAATAATTATACGCAGGAGTGAAAAAAATGATTTACAAATTAAAAGAAAACAGAGTTTACAGAACATACCTCGGCGGAAAACACATTGATGAATTTTACGGAAAAAGCCGCTGCAAAGACGGATTTTTTCCGGAGGATTGGACTGCTTCGGTTGTGCGCGCGTTCAACCCGGGACGCGAAAACATTATCGAGGGCGAGGGCATAACAACCGACGGTCAAATTATAAAAAATCTGATAAGCGGCGAAATGACTTGTCTTGTAAAACTTTTGGACTCGGCGGAACGTTTGGTTATACAGGTTCATCCGACTGTTGATTTCGCAAAAAAATACTTTAATTCAAAATTCGGAAAAACGGAATGTTGGTATTTTTTAAACTGCTCGGAGAATGCACACGTTTATCTCGGTTTTAAGGAAGGCATAACAAAAGATGACTGGATTTCGGCGGTTTATCGCCAGGATACGGAAGCAATGCTCGCTATGCTCAATAAATTACCCGTCAAAAACGGCAATTGCGTTCTTGTCGAAGGCGGGGTTCCGCACGCAATCGGCGAGGGCTGCTTTATGATAGAAGTTCAGGAACCCTCCGATTTAATGGGCGTCGTTGAAAAGAAAACACCGTCCGGCAACAAAATTGCGGATATAAAGCTCCACGGCGGAATAGGTTTTGAAAATATGCTCAAAATGTTTGATTATACCGGCAGAAGCATTGAACAAATAAAGGAAAAATATATGTATTCACCCAAAAAAATCGACGATGGTGTTTATGAAATAATCAGCAAAAGAGCAACCGATAAATTCAGTATTCACATAGTCGAAAACGGCGGAAAATTCACTCCTCCGCGAAAAAACGGAACAATTATCATCACAAGCGGCGCGGGAAAAATAAACGGCATTGACGTCAAAAAAGGCGACAGAATGTTTTTTAACAGTGATGACCGAATAGAAGCGTCGGGCGATTTAAAAGCGGTTGTCTGTTGCTGATGACAATAAATCCGCATATTCGGATTTTTCGTCAATCTTTTTGATATAACGTTTCACATCAGCCGAAAACAAAAACTCCGCCTGTCAAAATCGGAGTTTTGGTTATTATTTTCGCATAAAAACAGAGGTACAATTTGCTTATCTGCAAATCGCACCTCTGTTTTTTCGTATTAACTTTTATTTGTTTCTGTTTGACTTTTATTTATTGCCGTCAATAAATCTGTTCAAAATTGCGCGATTTCGGCGCGTGTTGCGCTGTCGTGCGGATTTAATGCGTTTTCGGTTTTGCCTTTCATAAGTCCCGTATTAACCGCCCAAGCCATAGCCGGCATAGCATATTCGGAAATGCTTTCGTAATCGTTAAATTCACGAATTTGCATACCGCCCTGCGACACGTCATAGCCTTTATATTCTGCGCATCTGAACATAATTGCCGCAATCTGCTCTCTTGTAATGTTTTCGTTCGGAGCAAATTCTGTTTCCGAAACGCCTTTTACTATGCCGTTTTGCGTTGCCCAGATTACCGCGTTTGCGTAATAACCGCCGGCTTCAACATCTGCAAACGGAACTGCCGCATTAACTTCGGGTTCTCCCTCCGCGCGGTAAAGCACGGTTACAAACATCGCTCTTATAATAATGTCGTTCGGAGCAAATGTTTTGTTTTCCGTTCCGTTGAACAAGCCTTTTGCAACCGCATTTATAACATCGTCATAATACCAGTCGTCTTTTTTAACATCGTCAAACAGATTGTCCTTTTCGGAATCTCCCTTTTCGGGGTTTTCCGGCTTATCGGTCGGATTTGAATCGGTATCTGTTTTAACCTCGCTCCAAGCGGCATAAAGCGTGAAGCTCTCTGTTACCTTTGATGCAAAATTATATTTGTTTTTGAGGTTCTTATCGGTAAACCAGCCGCCAAATTTATATCCGTCTTTCGTGGGAGCGGTCGGCTCGGACACCTTGGCATTCTTTTTAACCGTCTGATTTTCAATATCGCTTACGGCAACATTAACAGTTATCGGCAAATAGTTTTTGCTTGTCGGAGTAAACGTCATCTGTTCCGTGCCGTCCTCATTAATAACCTTTGTGCCGTCATTCCACAAGAACGTGCCGTCAAGAACGGTTGTTCCGTCAACCGCCAGCAATTCGCCGTATGTCACGTCCGCATCCGACAATGTTCTGCTTCTGCGCACCCTTGCGGTCGTCTTTTTGTCGGCGCTCTCTGTCGGTTCTGTCGGCATAATGTTCCATTCCGCGGTTTTTGTTCCGCTAAAGTTGCCTTTTCCGGTTATTGTAAGAACGTAATTTCCGTCTGCCTTTACATCTGCCGCCTTGTTGTCCGAAATGTCATAATCGCTCGCGCTCAATGTCATATCGCCAATCTTAACGCTTGCAACGGTCTGCGTCTGCTCGCTTCCGTTGTATTTATGGCTTTCGCCGAGTGTTACAACCGCGTCATTGATTGATTTGGGTTCTACGGTGAAAGTATAAGTTACACTTCCCGTAAATTCATCGTTTGTATCGGGAACGGAATACGTCACCTTGTATGTGCCGACCTCGGTTATCTCGCTTGCCGAAATATCCGCCGCACCGCTCTCGGTTACTTTTTCGTATTTAACATTCAACGTGTTTTTGTCCACATTGTCCGATGTTAAGGGACAAACCCATTTTGTAAAAAAATCTTGCCCCTACTTTGAGGGTTTACAAACTTTTTAATTACAATAAAATTACGATTTTATTGTCAAAAATCCCGTGTTTATGAGGTTTATCAGCTAAGCTATAAAAAAATTAGACCTTAGAAGCAGATAGCTTTTAAGGTCTATTTGGGGTATTAAATTTTTAAAAAATCGTTTTGCCCGGTGACATCCGAAACGGTCAGTCCGTCTGCGGCAGGCGCTTTTGCCGTGCCGTCATACACAAACGTCTGATTGTCGTCAATTCCGCCGAATGTAACCGTTTTGCGGTCTACACAGGTTAATTTCACCGTTATTTCGTAATCGTTATAGTTTGCCGCATTAATAACAGGTGCGGTTATATCCGCATAAACACCCGGCTGCGACGGTTCGGTGGTGATATACAGTGTATTTCCCTCAATTCCTCTCTGACCGCTCGGGAAGATATTGTATGGATAATCCGTGCCATCTGCATTTTTTGCCCGGCTCAATCTAACCGTTCCGTAGCTTGCACCGCTCGGAATTTCGGGCAATTCAACCGCAATGTTCATATGCTTGTCGTAACGCACTTTTGCGCTCGCCGTCTTAATGCCGTCATAATTCTTTTTCTTAAGCGACCATTTCTTTTCCGCGTTTCCGCTGAAATTACCCTTGCCTTGAATTTTAAGGATTTTTTCGCCGACATCCGTTGCGGTGCTGCCCGAAACAATGTCATAATCGCTCTCGCTCAAGGTTAAGCCGTCAACGGTAATGCCTGCGATAACAGTCAGAGAATGGACTGCAGTTATGATGCTTGCAGGATCATCTAATACTTCCGCAAGCGGATATATGCAAACAATATTTAGGGTTCAATCACCAGGGTGTATTAACGGAAAACAAAAGGAGAATTGCTATGTTTTTTTGCTCCCGACAGATCGTTGAAGGTTGTTGCAAATGCATATAACCTTTCTGTTAAGGGCGAAGGCTCTGATGATACCGACAAAGTCAAAATGGGCGAATTCTTAAATTTCTGTCCTATCATATCTGTTGAAGGAACCGTTATGCGATCATATGATGTTGATAACATGATGCGTCAAATTAAACGCATCTCTGTTGAACATGCAATCAATAGCGGATTTGAAGATGAGACAATTTACAACAAAGATGTCGGTATAAATATGAATGAAACTGATGCGGAAATCATCCGTCAGCTTAGTAATGTTGTCGCCCCTCAAAAGAAGGGTAAAAGGCAAACTCAGGTTATTATCAATGATAAAGGGTTGACTGATGAAGAATATAAAAAGGCTGAAGGGGCTAAGAAAAAACCAAAGCGAGAAAGGACTTTTGAAGAAGAGGAACTTTTAAAGAAAATGAAAGAACTGCGCGAACAGCAAAAGAAAATAACGAATCTTCTGCGAGCAGTATCTATCCGTTTGCCTCTTCTGTTTTATGGTGCCGATGCCGATATTACGCAAACAATTCATTTGAAGGATTTTGTTGAAATCGTTGATGATGTGTCATGGCAGGAGTTTATAAAGTCAGCTGGACAAATGAGCGAAAATCTATTTGCTACACAACTCCCGGCGGCAAAAAATGCAGAGATTACAGACTGCACGAAGATAAGTTTTTGAAGGAGAATATGAAAAATGAATTCAACTTTATGGTCGTGACAAAAGACATGTCACGAATGGCAAGAAATGTGCTGGATTTTCTGCAATCCATCAGAAAACTCAAATCAATAGGGATACCGGTTCTGTTCGTCAACACAAACCTGTCCACGCAGGACGGCGAAATGATGCTGACAATGCTTGCGACCGTTGCACAGGAGGAGAGCAGAAATACCTCGTCAAGAATAAAATTCAGCAAGCGTCTGAATGCCGAAAAAGGGCGAGTCCCGAACCTTGTCTACGGCTATGATAAAATTATCGGCGACTATTTTAATCTTAACATCAACGAATTTGAGGCGGACATCGTCCGGCAGATTTATAAAATGTATATCACCGACAATCTGGGTGCAAGCAAAATCGCAAAAACACTGAACGAAAGGAACATAAAAACCAAACGGGGATATAAATGGTCACAAAACGCAATTTGCAGACTGATAGCAAATGAAATTTATACCGGCTTAATTGTAAACGGGAAACAGGAAATCGGCGATTTTCTGACAAATGAGAGGGTTAACAAACCCGAAGAAGAATGGAAGATTTTTGAGCGGCGAAACCTTGCAATCATAGACCGCGAAACCTATGAAAAGGTACAGCGCATTATGGCGGAAAACTCAACGAAATTCAAAGCAGACGGCACGAGAAAAAGCTGCAAGAACATATTCAGCACCCTGATTAAATGCGCCGACTGCGGGCATTTCTTCCGCCGTACAAAGCGCGAGGTTAAAAACGGCGAAAAAATCAGCTGGGTGTGCTGCGGACGAAACTCACAGGGCAAGGACACGTGCAATAACAAAATCGTTATTGACGAGGGCGAGCTATTAACCTCTATAAAAGAATATCTTTCGGGACTTATCTCGGACAAGCAGAGAGTTATCAAAAAAATCGTATCCGACTTCAACAAAAGCTACGAACCGATGAACAAGAACCGAAAAACGGAAAAAGAGCTTGAAGAAGAAATAGAAAAGCTAAAAAAGAGCCGTCAGAAATACATTGATATGTACGAAAATGAAGTTATATCAATGGACGATTTAAAAGAGAAAACAGCTTCGGTAAATGCCGAAATAAAACACCTTGAAGAAAAGCTGAAAATGGCGCGGTACGGAATTACACAGGGCGACAAGCTGCAAATCGGTCTTGTAGATACCTTCAAAACCATCGGCGACATACTAAACTCCGCCGAGATTACAAACGAGATGTTAAAACAGGTTATCGACCGCATTGAAGTGTCGCCCGCCGGACAGGTTGACATATACCTAAAACTACTGACCGACATAGGGCTTGACAAAAAGTATCATTTTAACGACGACCGTTCATACGGTTGTAACAAGACAGAAACTTTTTATATAGAAGTGGCGTAATATTGCGCCTTTCAAGGATTTTGCACAATTCAAAATCTCTCTGTAACAACCGAATAGAAAATCTATAACAAAAAATCCCGAAAACCGCTTAAAATAAGGCTTTCGGGATTTTTTTACTGTTTCGTTATTGTTACATCTGTATTGGATTTTCACTTGCGCATAGCATTTGTATTTTAGCAGATGTTAAATGACGATAAGGAAGAAAGGTAAAAACGTGTTATACAGCCGGATTGATACGATATTGTAGAAAATTAAAATTTGGAGGATTTTACAATGAAATCAATATTTGAACAGAGCGGCGGAACATACACAAAGGTCGGAGATTACTATATCCCTAACATCACAGTACCCGACACAGAGAAATACAATATCGGTAAGTATGGGAATTTGAGAAAAATATTTTTGAAAGAACATCATAAATCATACTATACAGCTCTTTTTATGGAAGGTAAGCTGTTTGAACACCTTGCAGAAATAGACGAAACCTGTCATAAATGCCTAAAAGATATGGTAACAAAAATGGCAGAACAAGAAGGTGTTACGGAACAGCTAAAAGCAACAGACCAAATGTTGTGGGTGCGGAAAATGAACAGTATTCACAACCGAGCAGAAGTGTTATACTGTAAAGGGTGGTATTCATACCATACCTAAATAAAGTATATGGCTGCGGCTCATTTGTGACAAATTGAAATGTAGTTATATACAGAAAACAAGGACGGTGATATCCAACCAATTAAGCTGTAAAACAATTTTATCACAAACGGAGGTCGAAAACAATATGAAAGACAAAATTACTTATTCAAAATGCGGAGATTACTACCTTCCCGATTTAACGGTATCCGATATAAAGGAATACATAATCGGAAAGTACGGTAACTTACGCAGACAGTTTTTGAAAGAACACCACAAGTCAATTTTCAAGTATTGTGAATTAACTCAACAAATAAATGAACTATCCGAACAAATTGAGGAACTGAAAACCGAGAAAAACACGATTTTAGCAAATTTCAACACCAATGACATTCAGACAGTTAAGAACAAAATTACCGATATTCAAAAGGCGATGCCTGTTATGGAACGGCACTCTGCTGAAAGTGTCGCAAAACTTGACAACGCCGGGCAGGAATATGCCGAGTTAAAGGAACAGGCTCGTAATTTTGACATTGATGAGTTTTGTGAGCTTCGCCGAAATATCCGACCGCAAATTGAATATGACACCGAAGCGGAATTATATGATATTTACGGCGTTTCATTTTCACGAGGTATTTTCAGCACAGCAAAATCCGAAACCGACAATTTTATTGATGGTAACGAGATTTACTCTGTCCGCCGACAGCTTGAAAATTATAAACAACAGCAAAATGAACAAAAACACGAGAAATATCAGCTTTCTCACGATGATGAGGATGAATTGGAGTTATAATTTTTGAAAACATATGGCAGGATAAAAGAGTCAACCCCGAATTTTGTGTAAAGTCTTTACGAAGCCTCCAAGATGATATATAATAAAAATATCATTTTGGAGGTTTAAATTATGCCAAGGTACAAATTAAGTCCCGAAGAAAGGGCAGCGGAAAAAGAACGCAAGGAGAATTTGCGTAACATCATGAAAGGACTCGATGTGAAGAATTTTGATGACCTGAAAGATGTATTCAAAATGATGGTCGGAGAAATGCTTGAAAACGGTCTTGACGGAGAACTTGATGATGAATTGGGTTACACCAAGTATGATTATCGCAACAAAGAGGGTGAAAATAGCCGCAACGGCTATTCCAAAAAGACCCTTAAAACAAGCTTTGGTGAGACGGAAATCAAAATACCGAGAGACAGAGACGGTGTATTTGAGCCGCAGCTTGTAAAGAAGAATCAAACAACGCTGACCGACGACATCGAAGAAAAGATAATATCGATGTATGCTAAAGGTATGACTACAAGCGATATAGAAGCTCATATCGGGGATATTTACGGTTTAGACTGTTCAGACACAACCATAAGTCGAATAACCGATAAAATACTGCCAATCGTGCGTGAATGGCAGTCAAGACCGCTTGAAGAAATATATGCAGTTGTATTTATGGATGCAATACACTTCCACGTCAGAAGTGAAGGGCAAATTATCAAAAAGGCTGTATATATCGCAATCGGAATCAATATGGAAGGGCAAAAGGAAGTCCTTG
>OGHJ01002547.1_pt1 | contig 15223 bp, 16 predicted proteins | sample 1571351 | NCBI WGS metagenome assembly OGHJ01 (sample SAMEA2582037, study PRJEB24529) | metagenome | biome: Human gut stool | place: China | collected 2011 | reverse complement strand
TGCTTTCGGAAAATGAATATCTTCTGGCAATGTCGCTAATAGAATCAAGGAAATAGTATTTACGGATAAATACATTCCGAACATCCTCTTTTTCAGCTTGCAGGAAATCGGTTATGATTTTGCCGAGGCTTTCGTATTCCCACTCCGGTGCAGTCCGGTTGTCTGGCAATATTTCTTCCAGTTCCGAAAAAGATACCGTCACATTCTGGGAGCGCTTCAATGCAAGGTTAAATTCCAACTTCTTCATAGACAGATTTCGGACAATCTTACAGAGAAATGCCCGGAAGTTATTGGGGCGCGTCGGAGGAATTGTGTTCCATGTACTCAGATATGTATCATTGACGCATTCTTCTGCATCCGCATCATTCGATAAGAAATTGTTCGCCATATGAAAGCACAGCTTTCCGTATTTGGTATCGGTTTCTTCAATTGCTTGTTCATCACGCGCAAAGTACAGTTCGATAATCATTAAGTCATCCATGCGTTCACCTCCCTCTTTTGAATCACAAAGGCCTTTTCACCTATTAAGTACGATTTTATCACCGTTGGTCGCAAAATTTCTAAAAACTTTTGAGGTTTTTCAAATCTCTAAAAAACAGAAGGCGCAGACTCCATAAATGGAATCTGCGCTTCCATTTTCCTCATTTTACCATTGCACAGATCAGAAGAACATTGAGAAAAATCACCGTTCTTCTATTCACTTATGCCGTATCTCAATATTGGTACAGCTATTTAAAAAGTGAACCATTTTTGACTTCTGAAAAAGCGGGTAATTTAGATGATAACAGCGCATTGAACGATAACGTATCCCCTTTTACGTCGAACACATATTTAAGTTCATATTCGGAATTGTCATAACAATGTACTTGTCTACCGATTATCTTATATTTGCCCGTTGGGATTGTGCTACTTAGAAGAGAATAATTAAATTCAAAGGTGCTATCTTCCTTGAGGACAATGTATGCCTTACTATCCTCAGAGGTATATTTTTTGGCTGTCGGTGTTCCGCTGAAGAACAGCTCCCCCGCAGTTATGGAAAGACTTAGTATGGCTATTACGGCTATTATAATATAAGCTCTTTTATTCATCTCCAGCTCCTAACACTGTGCTTAATGTAGATTATGCGCCAATCCTGCTGATTTTTAATCTCAACCTCCAGAAATGGAGGGCGAAAAAAGCAGACCAGCGCAAAATCCCATGCGAAGCATTGAACACCATCATGGCTAATTTCACCTCCGTATCGTAGTTTTGGGGAATGTGGTGTCTGCGCGGACAGCACAGGCAGTGTACATCCCCTTTCATCTTATAAGTACGATTTTATTTGCTTTGGTCGCAAAATTTCAGAATGTTTTTGAAAATTTTTTGCAGCCTACACATAACAGACCAATACGGCTTTCTCTTGCAACAATCTTACCGCTGGTAATCCCTGAACAAAGCGAATCGCGACCGTTGGCCGCAATATTTTTGAGATTGCGGTGCGTTCTGTGTAATTACTTGGAGATGTAATTTTATAGCAGTTAATCAGCGCTCTTTACAAGTTCTACTTTGCCGTTCTCATCATAATAGACAATCACAGATTGCTTTTCTGAATTTTGGTAAATATCGCCCCAAAAGCCAGATAACTGGCCAACAGGTTCGCCCAAAAATTTATGAACTTCTGCTTGTGACATCCCTTGAAGCTCAGTGGAAAGCTTTTCTATATCTTCAATTAAATGAGTTCCACTGGAATCATTTTTGCAACTACATAAACACATTACTGCCATAAGCACGATCAAGCTGATTACAATTTTTTTCATAAATTCACTACCTCTCAACCAGCGTTGTTTATTAAGAGTACCAGAACGCAAAGCTGTACAGCCCCTTTCACCCTATAAGCACGGTTTTATTTGCTTTGGTCGCAAAATTTCTGAATGTTTTTGAGATTTCTTTGCAGCCTACACATAACGGGCCAATACAGCGTCCTCTTGCAACAATCTTGTCTCTGGTAAGCCCTGAACAAAGCGAATCGCTGCTTTTGCAAAAACATTGGACTTTACCGTGTCCCAATCTGCCAGCTTTACGATCTCCGCCGTACCGTTTTCAAAATCAAACCGCAGCTTGCCCCACTCGCCGTCGTTGTCCACCAGATATTCGTAGACAGCAGCGGTGATCGTTTGACCTGTTTTCTGGCACTCCGTCTGCCGCAGAGAGATCGTGTGTGAGGAATTGCCCTTCAATGCTTTTGCCGCGCTCACTTGAAGAACTGGTTTTTCCGGAACACCCATCTCAAACGGCACGACCACAGATTTCAGCAGCCTCGCTTCCGGTAAGCTCTGAACAAACCGGATTGCCGTCTTTGCAAAGATGTTGCTTTTCACCGTGTCCCAATCTGCCAGCCTGACGATCTCCGCTGTGCCATTCTCAAAGTCAAACCGCAGCTCGCCCCATTCGCCATCGTTGTCTACCAGATATTCGTAGACAGCGGCGGCTATTTTTTTGTTCCTTTTGCGGCACTCGGTCTGTTTCAGTGTCACGGTATGGATCACATCGCTTTCCAGCAGCTTCAGCCGTACTGCGTGCCACGAGCTGTTTTTCGTTCAACAGCGGAACGGACACTGTACGCCCATCAACGTGGAGGGCGCACTCTACGAAAACATGGCAGGCATTCTGACGAATCTGCTCCATGACTGCCTTGAATTCATCATCGCTTTTTCCAGTAGGGTCATCCAGACCCCAATTCTCATCAAAAGGTCTGCCAATGAACGGGCAGCTGACATTGCAGCCCATGGAAATAGCGATATCCGGCTTTGGAATTGCAGAAATCAGCTTGGAATACTGTGTCTTTTCCATGTCGATGCCATATAGTTCTTTCATCAGGCGCACAGCATCCTGATTGATCTGCGGTTTGGTTTCGGTTCCAGCCGAGTAGCTTTCAAACACATCTGCGGCCAGTACCTTGCCAAAGGCTTCGGCAATCTGGCTGCGGCAGGAATTATGGACACAGATAAAGGCGATTTTGGGTTTTGACATATAGGTGTTCTTTCCCCACAAACTGGAATTTATAGTGCATCTCTCGGACAATTCTTCACGCATTCAAAGCAAAGAATACATTCCGTACCGTTTTTTCGTTTTCTGGAATTATCTGTAACATCTACTTCCATAGGACACACATTTTTACATTTGCCGCATGAAACACATTTGCTTTTATCACATTTAATTCGGAGCAGCGAAAAATAACTCATAGGTTTTAAGAATATAGTGATAGGACATATGTATTTGCAAAATGCACGATTATCCTTAAAGACAAAAGCCAATATTATCCCAACTATATAGTATATGGCATTTCCAATGATAAACGCCCAAAACATAATCCTCTCAATGTTACCGATATGAGCAAGAAATAGCACTGAAACAAATATAAGAGAAATTGCAAATGTTATATACCTTATCCACCCAATCTTTTTCCGTGGTGTTTTGGGAACTTTATACGGAAGAAAATCAAGCACCATTGCCGTCCAACAGGCATACCCACACCAACCTCTGCCAAAAAGCAATGGTCCAAAAATTTTTGCCACCGCATAATGAATTGTTGCGGCTTCAAATACCCCTGTAAAAAGATAATACCAAAATCCCTCAATCTGCATATTTTCACCGCAAATAAAGCCCAAATACACCAACATATAAAGTCCGACTAAAAGCTGTGCAACTCTGCGGGCATATTTGTATTTTTTTATATAAAGAAATATCCCGAAAAAAATTGATATTCCAATATAGCTAAAATTAAAAAGGTAAAATATATTGTCCTGTGTCAGCCATAATGTTACTGCAATAGTCATAAATATTCCCAATACACCAAGCGGTAGAAAATACTTTTTCATTTTATTCCTCCAATCCACAAACTGGAATTTATTCATATTCTGAATCATGTACCAGTTCTTCTAGCTCTTTTTCATTCTTAATATCTTCAACAGGTTTCTTTCCAGTAATATCCTGATATGCTTCTTTCACACCATTCTTCACTGCCCACTTGATGACGAAATATAATGCTACCAAAATAACAATTGCGGTTCCTCCGCTTATGCCTAATTCATTCCACATGATTCAATCCTCCAAATTCCGATTTGTCGAGTTCATTATACCACACCGAACCCCATTGTAAAAGAATCTATGTACGCCGCCCGCAGGCGGCAAAAGTCAGTCCGGGGGAAATTCCAACTCGGCAAACTCTGCATCGGTCAGAAGTTTCAGCTTTTCGATAACGCCCTCCGACAGTTCCCGCAGGGCGGCTTCATCGGGCATCAGGTAGCACTGCATCAGCCGCAGTTCGTGGATAAGCCCCAGCCGGGTGCCGGTGTTGTAGAGCATCATCAGCATCAGCTCTTCGTGGTTAAAGTTCATGGGCATCCCTCGCTTTCCGGCATCCAGTTGGGTTGCACTCCGGGGCATCGCATTTTTCTTTTGCACCAGCCAGATCTGCCAGCTTTTCCAGCGTGGAAGGGCGGTTAGACAGTCCCAGTTCTTCGACTTCGGCAACCTTATCCATGACTGCATCATAGTCCTGCAACAGCCGCCGCCCCTTTTCCATGTGGTGCGCTTCCAGAATCTGCTCCCGGACTTCCTGAATCGTCAATTCGGGTGCGTCAATCTGTCCGCCATCTATCACAGAATAATCGCTGTGATAAAGGGTATAATCCCAGCCATCCTCGCAGGACTGGACAGCAAGATAGCCCTTGCCACCCAGCTCCCATGCGCCCTGCTCGTCCTGTGTCTGGATTTCAGGATAGGCGGTCGAGCCGGTGCGCTCCATCATCTCGCCGAACTGACAGATGTGATAGACGTTTCCGTACTCGCCCAGATCAAAATGATAGTCGTCCAGATGCTCGACCCGTGCCGTGTAACTGCTGCCATCGGAGCGGTCAACCTGAATCACACCATGATTCGGCACACGGTAGAGATCATCATAGTAGCTGTTGATAAGCCGGACATCATCTCTGGGAATCGTGGGGTCATCCCAGATGCGCCGCCTGCGGACACCAGACTGTGGAATGGTATCAAGGTGCTGCAAGCTGACCTCCTGAATCGCCTTGCGGTCATCGCTGGAAAGCTCGAACAGATACCAGTTCCGGGCGGCGGGAATCGCGTTACGGCCATCGGGCGGCAGATTCTGCTTAGAAATCTGCCCGCTTTCCAGCGGTGCGCCAGTCGCGCAGTCGTAGGTGGCAAAACCGACACCGGCACCGTTTTCCCGCAGATGCAGGAATCTGTCCCCATTGATGAGATAGAGGGCTTCGTTTTTCTGATCCATTAGTGGCCACCCTCAAATTCCAAATTGAACTTACTGCGACCATCGTTTTCGGTGGACAGCAGGACAGTAGCGTTGTAGGTCTTACCCTTGGCACTCTTGCAGTCCTTCAGGCGCACTCGACCATCCCGCAGCAGCTTGTCAGCAACATGGGAATCCAGTCGCTTTCCCAACCGTTTGAAGAATGCGTTATCCTTCCACAGCACAAAGCGGCAGGGCTTGTTGTCGCAGAACCAGCCCTTCTCACGCTCGACAACATTTGCACCACAGTTCGGGCAGACGCCAACGATCTTGTTCTTCATAAGCACATTTGCTCCCTTCATAGCCTCGGTGGTATTGACCAGCGAGGAGATCATATCTTTGATTTCGGTCATAAATTCTTCCGGCTCCATCTCGCCGCGCTCGATGCGCAGCAGTTTCGTCTCCCAGTCAGCGGTCATCTCGGCAGACTGGATCTCTTCTGGCATCACGGTGATCAGGGCTTTGCCTTTGTCGGTGGGCAGCAGAATCTTGCTTTTTTTCTCGCCCTTGCGTTCAAGAAAACCTTTCTGTACCAGCTTTTCGATGGTGGCGGCTCTGGTCGCCGGAGTTCCGATGCCCTGACGCTCCACACCCTCCGGCATACTGTCTGCACTGGCGGTTTCCATCGAGTGCAGCAGCAGATCTTCGGTAAAATGCTTTGGAGCTGAGGTTTGCCCCTCTTTCAGTTCGGCCCCGGTAATGCCGCATTCGCTCTGCTCCGGCACATCCGGCAGGACAGCAGGCTCCTTTTTCTTGCCCAGCAGATCACCCAGCATTTTACGCTCGATGCCTTTCCAGCCATCCGACAGCACCACTTTGCCCTTGGCGGTAAATTCCTCGCCAGCGCAGAGGGTGGTCATGGTGGTTTCGGCATAGCGGTGAGCTTCGCCCACAGCACAGAGCAGCCGTGCAACAACCAGCCGCAGGATTCTCCGTTCCCCAGCGGGCAGTGCAGACAAATCGGCTTTTGCCACGCTTGCCGTAAGCAGCAGTGCATGGTGGTCTGTGACCTTACTGCTGTCGATGACCTGCTGCGCATGAACAGGAACATCTTCGTGAAAATCAAATGCTCCTGCGGCAGTCGCCACCAGCTCCGGCAGGGATGCCGCCATATCATCGGTCAGGAAACGACTGTCCGTGCGGGGATAGGTGATGAGTTTTTTCTCGTACAAACTTTGCGCATAGTCCAAGGTCTGCTGTGCGCTGTACCCCAGCAGGCGGTTCGCATCACGCTGGAGGGTCGTCAGGTCGTAGAGCAGCGGTGGCTTCTCGTTTTTCTCTTTGCGCTCGACTTTCTGCACGGTGGTGTGAGCCTCCTTTCTGCAATTTTTAAGCAGCGTCTCGGCATCTGACTTCTGCGAAAATCGCTTGCTGGATGCCGTACCGCCATCCGTAAATGACAAAGCCACCGTGTAAAACTTTTCCGGTACAAAGGCGGCAATCGCCGCTTCGCGCACGACCGTCATCGCCAGTACCGGGGTCATAACACGCCCGACCGCCAAAGGCTGACCGTACAGGCACGAAAAAAGCCGGGAACAGTTAATGCCGACCATCCAGTCGGCACGTTCCCGGCAGAGTGCAGCCTGATACAAGGCATCGTATTCAGTTGACGGTTTCAGAGTTGCAAAGCCCTCCCGGATTGCACTGTCCTCCATGCTGGAAAGCCAGAGTCGTGAAAATGGCTTTTTGCACCCGGCTTGCTGGTAAACAAGCCGGAAAATCAGCTCTCCCTCGCGTCCTGCGTCCGTAGCACAGACAATGCTGTCAACGTCTGTGCGGTTCATCAGGTCTTTCAGAACGCCAAACTGCTTTTTTGTACTGGCAGACACGAGGTACTGCCACTTCTGCGGCAGGATAGGCAGGTCTGCAATGCTCCACTTGACATACTGCTCGCCGTAGGCATTCGGCGGTGCAAGCTCCACGAGATGCCCCACGCACCAACTGACCAGATAGCCGTTGCCCTCCAGATAACCGTCTTTGCGATTGGTTACACCAAGGACTTTTGCGTAAGCCATCGCAACGGAGGGCTTTTCGCTGACAACTAGGCGATAAGACAATAAGCATCAACTCCTGTTCTTTCTGTATTTATATATGTACGGCGGCAAAACGCCGCCTTGAAAATTAGCTGTTTTCGGGGTTCTGCTCGTCCGGGGCTTCATCCGCATCCGGCTCATCCTCCACAGGAATCTCAAAGTCGCCCTTGTCCTCGGTGTAGTCTGCATCGGGGTCAAGGGCTTCTTTTTCTGCCTGTTTTTTCTGCTTCTGCTTCATAAAAACATAGAAACCGCTGCCCGCAGCCAAAGCCACCAGTGCGATCACGCCCAGAAAAGTGGCCGCATACTTGGTGATTTTGTTTTCTTTCGGCTGTTCGGTGCCGGATGCGGCCGCTTCTTCTTCGGCTTTCTTGGCATCCTCCTCGGCCTGTTTGCGCTCCAGCTCTGCCTGTGCAGCCGCCTCTTTTTCGGCGGTATAGGCATCGGCATCCTCATCTTCCATCAGAGCCAGCAAATCACTCTCGTCTACCAGATTCATAAAGTGGACAGTCTGCTGGCCCTTGGCGTTGCGGTCGATAACCAGATAGAATGTGTTGCCGGACTTACTGACCAGCGTGATAAACTGCTGCCCGGAGCCATCCGAATAATTGGTGTAGTAGTCATCCACCAGTGTCAGATTGCCCTCCGGGGTCAGTGCGCCGGAGGTTTCGTCCGTGACGGTAACAGCATCTTCTTTGCTGCTGTCCGTCAGGACAGGCTGCTCGACTTCTTCAACAGGCTCGCCGCCATAGGCAAATGCCGGAGCCGCCATACCAGCGCACAGTGCCACCGACAACATCAGGGCACAGAACTTATTCATCATCTTCATTGGAATCGTCCTCCTTATTAAAGGTAGCACCGACCGCGGACAGCGCAGCCGGGGTCGGGGTGGAAGTTGCAGACTGGCGCAGCAGGGCGGCAAGCTGTTCCGGCGTGACCTTGGCGGTGCGCACCATCTCGTTGACCTCGGCAGCTTCTGCTTCCTGAATCCGCCGCTCAAGGCTTTCAATGCGAGTGTTGATCTTAATGCGACGCTCCCTTTCCTTTTCCAGAGAAGCGCGCAGTTTATCGAGTTTTTCGCTCATTTCTTCCTCCAATCATTTTGAAAGCCGTCCAAAACCGGACAGGTATTTCTGCCAGTAGGACGAGTGAATATCAGCATACTTTATGGGGTCTCCGGCAGACACCATCATGCCGTTTCCAAGGTAGATGCCCACATGACTTTTCCCCGGCGTATCGTAGGTTCCCTCGAAGAAAACAAGGTCACCGGGCTTTGCTTCTGCCTCGCTGATGTGCTGGCTCTTGTTCCACAGGCCGTTGGCGGTAGTGCGTCCCACATCGTAGCCGTTCTGGTTGTAGACCCAGCAAACGTAGCCTGAACAGTCAAAGCCAGTTTCCGGGGTAGAGCCGCCCCACACATAGGGCGTACCCACATACTTTTGGGCTTCCTTGTAGATGGCGGCAAATTCGCTGTCGGTCAGGGCTTCTGCCGGAACCTGATAGTCGATGCCCGGTGTGCCGGAGCCATCGGAGCCACCGGGCGGCAGACCGCCGTTAAACAGGTAGGGTCTGCCACCCAAGGTATCTTGAAAAATTTCGTACCGTTTCCACTGGTCGTTGTTCAGTTCCTCCCGGATGACCACCTCCAAGCCACGGTTCACCAGCTTGGTGTGGAAGATGCGGTACTCATAGGGCACCTGCGTAGGGACTGGGATTCCTGCCGGACTAATGACCCAGACGGTCTTATACCGTATCTGCACCTCCACCCATGTGGTGAGCTTGTACTGCTTTTTGAAGGTCTCCTTCAGCTTGCCCTGCACCTCCGACCGGGTGTAATCGTCATACAGAGTCGTGAGAAAAGAGGTCAACTGCCACGGGTCGTGCTCGATGGGGTCAAGGTGGTACTGGTACTCGTTGTAGCCGGGATGGTCGGTGGGGGTGCGCTTGATCTTTTTGTCCAGCTCCATTTCCAGCTTCTTGTAGTCGGTTTCGGCTCCCCGGATGTCCCAATCCTCTGCGGTGTAGATGGTCTGCCCGGATACCTGCGTGGTGCCGGAAAACAGAATGGAACAGGACGAAAACGCTGACATGACCAGCAGCAGGAGCAAAAGAAAAACGCCCACGATCAAAAGAACGTGCGCGTTGCTTTTTGCAAAATTGGCAATGCCGTTGACTGCGGTGCTGACCACCGATTTTCCTTTGTCAATGACCTGCTCCATGCCGGACTTTGCAGCAGGAACACCATCAGATGCAGCTTTCTGACCGCCTGCGGTCTGTGCAGCGGTGCCGCCCGACCGGGTTGCGGCACGGTAGCTTTTCTGAATATCCTGTTTCTGCCGCCATCGGGAGAGCCAGTTGGAGCCGCCCTCGCCGGCACAAGATGCGCCTGCATCTTGTGCCGCAGTCGGCTTCTGCGGGGAAGATTTTGCGGTTTTGGCACCCTTCTTGCCCTGCATCTTGGCTTTCTTTTTCAGCTTCCGGGCATAGATGCTCTTGGAAATATCCCGGACATTTCCTGCTGTCTTTTCGCCCTCGCTTAAAGCCTGCGTGCCCACATTATCGTCCTCGTACTGGTCAACCTCCCGATGCACCGCAGATCGGGCGGCAGCAGCGGCATACATAGCACGTTTCTGCTGCTTTGTCATGCGGGATGCTTCATCCGGGGTGATCTCGGCTTTGCCAAAACGCAGGTGCTGCGCCTTTTCCGCAGCTTTATCTGCGTCCAGTTTCAGCTTCTGCTTTTTGGGCTTAGACTGCTCCACTTTGGACTTTTTCGGAGGAGAGCGCGTGGCCGTGCGCTCCTTTTCCTCCTCGAATTTCAGCTTCGGCTGTTTCTCACTCATGCTTTTGCGCCTCCGCAACTTCGGAAAGGCGGGTCGTAAGGATGCGGTAGAGTTCAAGGTCTTTCGGGAAGTGGTCAACAAAGGGCAGGATCACGTTGCCGAAGAACAGCAGCCCTTCGCCCTCACCGGAGTGAGTGACGTAGGAAAGCTGATGGGGCGAAATGTTCCGCTGCTTCGCGAGGATCTGCCGGTCTCCGTTCGCCTGATTGAGCATATACACAAAATCCGAGTTCTCGAAAATGTTCGATACTTCGGGACTTGTCAGAAGGTCCTTCACATTCTGTGTTAATCCTGTCGGAATGCCGCCCCACTTACGGAAACGCTTCCAAATCTCCACAGAATAAGCGGCAGTCTGCTCCTCTTTCAGCAAAAGGTGGAACTCGTCCACAAAATACCGGGTGGATTTTCCGGCTTCACGGTTGGCGGTCACGCGCCCCCAAACGGCATCCTGCACGATGAGCATACCCAGCTTTTTGAGCTGCTTGCCCAGCTGCTTGATATCAAAACAGACAATGCGGTTATTGATATCCACGTTGGTGTGGTGGTTAAAAATGTTCAGACTGCCCTTGACGTAGATTTCCAGCGCAGCCGCCACATGGCGGGCTTCCGGTTCATCTTGCGTCAACAGGGCGTTGTACAGATCTTCCAGCAGGGGCATATTTTCCGGGGTGGGATTCTCGAAATACTTGCGATAGATCACATGGACGCAACGGTCAATGACCGTCTTTTCCACCGGCTGCAACCCCTCTTTGCCGCCGACCACCAGTTCGCACAGGGACAGCACAAAGTCGGCTTTCAGAGCCAGAGGGTTGTCCTCTTCCGAGTAGTTGCTGTTGATGTCCATCGGGTTGATATACTGTGTGCTGGCAGGGCTGATGTGGATGACCTGCCCATGCAGACGCTCCACCAGCGGAGCGTACTCTGCTTCCGGGTCGCAGATGATAATATCATCGTCCGTCACGAGGAACGCATTGCAGATCTCACGCTTTGCGCTGAAGGATTTACCGGAACCGGGAGTGCCCAAAATCAGACCGTTGGGGTTCTTCAGCTTTTTGCGGTCAACCATAATCAGGTTGTTGGACAGGGCGTTCAAGCCATAATACAGGCTTTCCTTGCCGTTGTCGAACAGCTCCTGTGTGGTAAACGGCACAAAAATCGCTGTGCTGCTGGTGGTCAGACCGCGCTGGATCTCAATCTGGCAGTCTGCCAGTGGCAGAGAGGACATAAGCCCCTGCTCCTGCTGAAAATCAAGGCGGCACAATTCGCAGTTGTGCTTCTGCGCAATGCTGACCGCCTGAAAGACGTTGGTTTCCAGTTCCTGCTCGGTCTTACCGGTGTTCAGCACCAGAAAAGTGACAAGGAACATCCGCTCGTTCTGACTCTGCAATTCTTTCAGCAGGGCTTTTGCATCCCGCCCGTAAGTCGCCAAATCGGACGGCAACACGTCCATGTCGTATCCGGCGCGGACGGCTTTTTTCTGTTCCTCGATCTTTGATCTATCGAGTTCAGTAATCGTGTGCTTGATGGTTTTGATGGCCTTGTTCTGGTCAACGGACTGGATGTGCATGGTAACGATCTGGCTGGAGTCCATGTCCAGAAAATCCTTCAAAAGCTGGTCGCTCAAATCAGAAGCCGTGATATTCAGAAAGCTGACCGCCCCGAAGATGCCGCCCATCTGAAAGGTCCGGCTGTTCTTAAACGCCAGCGCAGTGGGTGCAATGGCATCCTTTACGGACAGACCACTGGGCACAAGGTCTTTCCAGTTGAAGTGGAACTTGTTGGCACCGTCCATGTTCAGCATCCCGTGCATCAGCCGCAGACGCTCCGTACCGTCCAGCGGCTTTGCCAGAACGCCAAGTCGGTGGAAATTGTTCATCAGGTCATTCTGTATGTGTTCCAGACGCGGTTTGACCTGCGTCATGCTTTCGCCTTCGATGCCGTAAGTCAGAAACTTGGTCTTGGTCAGACCGTTGTTGCCTTTGGCAAGCTGCTGACGGAGCATCTGCGAATATTCCGCGCGAACATCATCAAAGCCGTCCTTCTGGTAAGGGATGCGGATGGACTTTTCAAAGTCTGCCGAATCGGTGGCGGTATTCACAAAGGACAGTTCAAAGTGGATGCTCGAATCAAAGAAGTTGAGGAACGAACACCATTCCTCAAAAATGGCGGTCTTGTCCTCCTGCTGCGCCAACTGATAATTGATGTCCTGATACTGGATGGTGCGGGTGTAGTAGTTTGCTTTCACCCGGCAGGTGCCATCCTCAAACATCCGCTGCATGGGGATGGACTGCTGGGCGGTCCGGGGAACAGCAGGCTTTGCTTTCTGCCTGCGCTTCTGCGCAGACTGCGGCTTGCTGTGTTTACCGGTCTTTTTCCAAAACGGCATTGGCTGACCCTCCTCTCATCAAAATCGCGTAGTAGTTGTTGGTCTTATAAGGTCGAATCTTCGGGCGTAAGAATCGCGCCTGAACATAGTGCGACAGCAGTTTTTCCAGCGGCTGACCATTTTTCTCGTACATACCCAGAAAAAATGCAGGCAGCATAACGGCCATCATGCCAAGGGTGGCGGCTGTGTTGCCGCCGGAATCCCGGAGAACGAAAAACAGCGGCACTCCAATCAGTGCCGCCGTGCCGAAACAAAGCAGTTGCCGTTTCGTCAGGTTGAACGCGACCTTCGATTTTACTTTCGTCAGGTCACGGGGAACGGAAATATACGCAGCCAATAAAGCACCTCCTTTAATGCGCTCCGAGAACGGATTTTGTCACGGAACTGGTCTTGAACAGGCTGAAACAGAGCAGGAAGATGCCGAAGATATTCTTCTGATCCCGTCTGCGGCACTGCAGGAGCGGGGAGATTCCGCCTTTGTCTATACCGGACAGAGCGAAGATGGCACACTGACGGATGAAGTGGAAGTCGAAACCGGTCTTTCCGACGGCAGCAATGTTGAGATCACAAGCGGACTTTCCGAAGGCGACACGGTTTACTATACAAGAACGATAAGTGACAGCCAGAGCGGTGCTATGCAGGGATTCGGAGGATTTGGTGACGGTCAGATGCCGTCCATGCCGTCCGATATGCAGGGCGGTCCTTCCGGCGGAAACGGACAGGGCAGAGGTCCTGGCGGAACACATCCAAATCAGTAAGGCGGTGATGACGATGATTACATTTCGGGATGTTTCTAAGATTTATCATATCGGAGGCGAGGAGGTAAGAGCACTCGACCATGCTTCCATGCAGATCGAACAGGGAGAATTTGTCGGTATCATCGGACCGTCCGGTTCCGGCAAATCTACGCTCATGAATATCATGGGCTGCCTGGATGTGGCGGATGAAGGAGAATATATCCTCGACGGCCAGCCGATCGAGCATTATTCAGAGAGGGAGCTGGCAAAGATACGCAATCACAAGATCGGATTTATTTTTCGGAATTTTAATCTGATACAGAAAATGTCTGCTGAGGAGAATGTGGAACTGCCTCTGATTTATCAGGGCGTTTCGGCACCAGAACGCAAAAGGCGGGTGAAAGAGGCACTGGATCGCGTGGCACTTGGGAAAAGACGGACGCACAGATCGACCGAACTATCCGGAGGACAGCAGCAGAGGGTGGCGATCGCAAGGGCAATCGTGACAAGACCGTCGCTGTTTCTGGCAGATGAGCCGACCGGAAATTTGGACTCAAAAACAGGAGAAGAGATTATGCGGCTGTTCCATGAGCTGCACGATCAAGGCAACACGATCGTTCTGATCACGCACGATGAGGGTGTGGCACTTCAGGCAGAACGCCGCATTGCGATTTTTGACGGGCATGTCCGGGAGGTGATGGAATGATCTCTCAGTCAATAAAAATGGCATGGAATTCCATCACATCGAACAAGATGCGTTCCTTTCTGACGATGCTTGGCATCATCATCGGTGTGGCGTCTCTGATCGTACTGGTGTCAATCGCAGACGGAGCGACCGGATCGGTCACGGATAGCATTTCTTCGATGGGCACCAATCTGCTGACCGTATCGATCCAGGATGACAAGGAAAATCCGTTGAGGCTTTCGGAACTTTCGGATTTTGTGGATGAAGAGACCATTCGTATGGCAGCACCTTATGCACAGACTTCGGTGACGGCAAAGAGCGGTTACACAAGTGATGCCATGACCGTTTACGGTACAACGGGAGCCTATTATGATATCCAGGGCCTGAGCCTTCAGAACGGCCGCTGGATGAACAAAGCCGATGTAGATAATCGCACGTATGTAGTGATCTTAAATGCCTATGCGGCAACGCAGCTGATCGGACGTACGAACTGCGTGGGTGAGAGTATTTCTCTGGACGGCAAAAAATATCAGATCATCGGTGTACTGCAGGATGAACAAAGCGGCATATCCTCGACACAGAGTGAGCGGATGGAGGCATATATTCCCTACACTTCACTGACAAGGCTTTCGGACAGTGTACTTTATGTCACCACATTTTATGCGGCATCGGCAGATGAGAACAGTATGGATGCGGCAGAAAGTTATCTGACGCAGAAAATGCTGGAGCGATTCGGAAATGACGAAGATGCCTTTACGATCGTCAACCAGTCAGCTGTTATGGAAACGATGGAGAGCGTGACGAATACTCTGGCGTGGATGCTTGGTGGCATTGCGGCGATTTCCCTAGTGGTCGGCGGAATCGGCATCCTGAAAGTGGCCGGCATGTTTGTCAGTGACATGAGCTTTTCCATATCACCGCAGGTAACGGCACTGGCAGTTGGATTCTCAGCATTTATCGGTATTGTCTTCGGTATTTATCCGGCGTGGAAAGCCGCCAGAAAACATCTGATCGACGCACTGCGTTATTCTGGTTGACCAAACGGGAAAAACTTTATATAATAAAATTACGAAGGGTTTCGTGGTGAAATAGTCAAAAAAAGGAGAAATTTTCAGCGAAATAGGGAAATTTCTCCTTTTTTGTAATACCAGGTTAAACCAATCAAAATGTATGTTTATCCGACAAAGCGATGAGGGAGGCAGAAATGAAAAGTACAGAAGAAAGATTAAAAAATTTA
>OGHJ01002545.1_pt1 | contig 15234 bp, 13 predicted proteins | sample 1571351 | NCBI WGS metagenome assembly OGHJ01 (sample SAMEA2582037, study PRJEB24529) | metagenome | biome: Human gut stool | place: China | collected 2011 | reverse complement strand
CATCGGCAAAATCCTGTTACAGTGCGCGGGCATGGAGTGCCCGTGTACTGTAACAAAAAATCCGGACTGCCGTATTTGTGCAGTTGGACAAAAACCAAAAACAAGGAAGTCAGAAAACACCAGGAGTTAAAAGAAGATGGAAAACGTATTTTTAAAGCAGTTTCTGATGATCAGCGACGTTCGGACGATCGCGTTCCTCGCTGTTCTCGCTGCTCTGTTTTATCTGATCCATGTGCTTTACCATAAAAAACACATGGATTTTGCTGCCGTAGTCATGATTGGTACCGGACTTGGACTTGTCCTCGGTCTGGCGATCCAGTTTGTGGCCGGATTCCCGGATAAGCCGATGGAAGTTTCCTTCGTTGCTGAAACGACAACCTGGTTTGCAATGTTCGGAAGCGGCTACATCAACCTGATCAAGATGATCGTTGTCCCGCTCGTCATGATCTCCATCATGCAGGTGATCATCAACATGCAGCAGGGCAGCAGCATGGCGAAGCTCGTAAAAAAGACACTTTTAGTCACAATGGGGATGGTTGCGATCGCATCTGTGACCGGTATCGTGATCGGAACGCTGTTCGGTGTCGGAAAAGGCGCAGCGATCGTGGAAGATGGAACCGCGACTGCTAAGGATATTACCCCGGTCGCTACGACCATCAAAAACCTGATCCCGGGAAACATCGTGCAGGCGATGGTCGACAGCAACATCATCGGCCTCGTTATCTTCTCCGGATTCCTGGGTCTTGCGATCTGGTGGATCAACTATGAGAGCAAGGAAGAGGCGAAGCCGTTATACGACCTGATCAACGCGGCTCACAAGGCGATGATCAATATGGCGCTCCTGATCCTCGACTACATGCCGTGGGCTGTGATGGCGCTCCTCGCGAACACGATCGCTCAGAGAGGTCTGTCCTCCATCCTGGAAGTCGGAAAATTCATCATCGCGCTTTATGTGGCGGCTGTCGTTCAGTTTATCATTCAGATCCTCTTGCTTGTGATCAACGGTCTGAATCCGGTCGTATACATAAAGAAATCGTTTGCGACCATGCTGATGGCATTCACCTCCCGCTCCAGTGTCGGATGTCTTCCGATGACGATCGAGACACTGACAAAGAAGCTTGGTGTTGACCAGGGTACCGCAAGCTTTGTAGCCGGATTCGGTACAACCGCAGGAATGCAGGGCTGCGCGGGTATCTTCCCGTCACTCCTGATCATCTATGTCTGCAACGTGACAGGAACTCCGATCGATATCACGATGATCGTGATGACGATCTTTGTCGTTACGATCGGTTCTCTTGGAATCGCTGGTATCCCGGGAACAGCCACGATGGCAGCTTCCGTCGGACTTTCCGGCGTCGGCATGGGCGCCCAGTTCGGTATGGTAAGCCCGATCTTAGCGATCGACCCGATCATTGATATGGCAAGAACCATGATCAACGTCACAGGTTCCCTGACGAATGCCCTTGTGGTGGATAAGCTGATGGGAAATCTGAATATGGATGCGTATAACGACATGAGCGAAAGGATTGTGGGAGCACGAAGTGCGGAACAATCCGGTATCAATGCTAAAACTAAAAAAGAAAACGCAGAGTAATCATAGATCCCCGCATGTGCCTGGCAGACAGGTATGTGCGGGGATTTTTCTGCCTCCATTTACCTGCAAGAAACTGCGGTTGCCCGGTTCCTGATCGCATAAGATCAGTCATCATACTGCACATCCTGTTAAAAATATATCTATTTCCGCTAAAATCCTGAAAAAACTGGACAGCTCCTTATTTTTCTGTATAATAGGTAATTGTCGGTCTTTTTACGGCTGGCGGTTATGTTTTGTTTTAAAAGAAATTTTAGGTAAATTCTTTAGAAAACAAAAAAGATCCTACTATATTTAGAACACGAAAAGAAAAAAGGAGAGTTTGAGTATGGAAAAAATACGTCCAATGTTGTTTACAACATTGAAGAAGTATTCCGGTGCCCAGCTGATGTCTGATGTCGTAGCGGGTATCATCGTAGCCATCATCGCCCTTCCGTTATCCATCGCGCTGGCACTGGCATCCGGCGTAGGTCCGGAGCAGGGAATCTACACGGCCATCGCGGCAGGCTTTGTGATCTCATTCTTAGGCGGCAGTCAGGTACAGATCGCAGGACCGACAGCGGCCTTCGCCACGATCGTAGCCGGTATCGTTGCGAGAAGCGGCGTGGAAGGACTGGCAGTCGCAACGATCCTGGCAGGTATCATCCTTGTTATCATGGGATTCTGCCAGCTTGGTTCCTTAATTAAGTTTATCCCGTTCACGATCACCACCGGATTTACCTCCGGTATCGCGGTTACCATCGTGATCGGACAGTTAAAGGATTTCTTTGGTGTCACATACCCGGCAGGCATGGAGACCATCGAGACCATGCAGAAGTTAAAAGCTTTCGCCGCAGGTTTCGGAACCATGAATGTTCATGCGGTGATCGTAGGTCTTGTCTGCCTTGCGATCCTCATCGTGATGCCGATGATCACGGAGAAGATCCCGGGATCCTTAGTGGCAGTCATCGCAGGTATCGTGATGGTAAAATTCCTTCCGTTACAGGTCAACACCATCGGAGATCTCTACAGCGTCAGCAATGCACTTCCGACCTTCCATATGCCGGCGTTCAGCTATGACGTGATCCAGGGATCTTTATCCGACGCATTCACGATCGCAATCCTGGCAGCCATCGAGTCCCTGCTTTCCTGCGTCGTTGCAGACGGCATGATCGGCGGAAAGCACCGCTCCAACACAGAGCTTGTGGCCCAGGGTGCAGGAAATATTGTTTCTGCTTTATTTGGCGGAATCCCGGCAACAGGCGCCATCGCCCGTACAGCGGCAAACATCAAGAACGGTGGACGCACTCCGGTAGCCGGAATGGTCCATGCTGGCGTTCTTCTTCTGATCCTTGTGATCCTGATGCCGTACGCAAGCTGGATCCCGATGCCGACCATCGCGGCAATCTTGTTTATGGTTGCCTACAATATGTGTCAGTGGAGAACCTTCGTCCGTCTGACCAAGACGGCTCCGAAGAGTGATATTGCGGTTCTGGTGATGACCTTCTTCTTAACCGTTATCTTCGATCTGGTTGTAGCGATCGAGATCGGTATGCTGTTATCCTGCCTGCTGTTTATGAAGCGGATGAGCGATGAGACGGGCGTCAGAAGCTGGCTCTATGTCGAAGAAGTAGAGGAGCAGAAGCGCAAAGAGCAGGAAGTAAGAAAAGCGAAAAAAGCCGGAAAAGAGCTTTCAGTGGAAGAGGCACAGCTCTTAGCGGCAGCTGCAGAAGATGAAGAAGCAGCCATGAAAGAACAGGCACGTCTGCGGGAGATCCCGAGAGAACTGGCTGTTTATGAGATTACAGGACCTCTGTTCTTCGGTGCAGCAGACCGCATCAACCAGATTGAAACCCGCGAGGAGACGAAATGCCTAGTTCTTCGTATGCGTGCCGTTCCGGCGGTTGACAGTACAGCGATGAATTCGATGGTTGCCCTCTATGAGCGCTGCCAGAAGAACGGCGTCACATTGATTTTGTCCCATGTCAACGAGCAGCCGATGCACGTGATGGAGAAAGCAGGATTTGTGGATATGGTCGGACGCGATCATTTCTGCCCGAATATCGAGGCAGCACTTGATCATGCGGACGAGGTGCTGGGAAAATAATTATGGACATCTATCGGAGAATGAAAGAAGTATTTAGGCGCATTCCGGACGGCTGCGTGACGACCTACGGTCAGGTAGCGCTCCTGTGCGGTGCACCGCGCCATTCCCGTCAGGTGGGATATGCGCTCCGCACCAACCGCCTGGGCGATGTCCCGGCATTCAGGGTGATTAATTCCAAGGGCTTTCTAAGCGGCGCAGCGGCGTTCGACTATCCGGGACAGCAGAAAAAACTGCTGGAACAGGATGGAATACGGGTGGACTCCACCGAGGACGGTGACCGCGTCGATTTAAAACAATATGGATGGAAACCTTCGATGGACGAGGCAGAAGAATTGTATGCGTTGTTTCGGAAGTTGGGGATCTGAGTGGGAATCAAGGAAAATGCATCTGAATGAGATGTTGGTAAGCTAAAGAAGTGAAATGAGATGGATAAGATGGCAGACGATAGGGGCTGCATCTTATCCATTTTTAATAGACATTTCTGACCGTTTATTATTAAATTGCCTCCGCGATTTGCCGTGCCACATAGACACCGCTGGCAGATGCATGGGAAAGGGAATGGGTAATACCGCTGCCGTCACCGATGACGTAGAGTCCATCATGACAGGTCATCAGGTTGTGATCCACTTCCACCTCCATGTTGTAGAATTTTACCTCCACTCCATAGAGAAGCGTGTCATCATTCGCCGTACCCGGTGCCACCTTATCCAGGGCATAAATCATCTCGATAATACCGTCCAGAATCCGTTTTGGGAGAACCAGGCTCAGATCACCGGCAGCCGCATTGAGGGTTGGAACCGTAAAAGATTCATTGATTCGCTGCTGCGTGCTTCTTTTTCCGCGGATCAGGTCTCCAAAACGCTGCACAATTACGCCACCGCCCAGCATGTTGCTGAGTTTTGCAATACTCTCTCCATATTCATTGGAATTCTTGAAGGGCTCTGAAAAATGTTTCGCCACCAGGAGGGCAAAGTTCGTGTTATGGGTCTGCTTTGCAGGATCCTCGTAGCTGTGGCCATTTACCGTTACGATGCCGTTGGTATTCTCATTTACCACAGCTCCCTTGGGATTCATACAGAAGGTGCGCACGTAATCCTCGTATTTTTCCGTGCGATACACGATCTTGCTCTCATAGAGTTCATCCGTAAGATCCGAAAAGATCTCAGCCGGCAGCTCAACCCGGACCCCCAGATCCACGCGGTTGGAATTCGTATGGATATCCAGATCCTTGCATACCTTCTGCATCCACTTACTGCCGCTTCGTCCGGCGGAAATGATACATTTCGTACCCTCAAAGGTTGTATCATCGCTGTAAACCTTGTAACCCTTCTCCGTTTTCTCCACGGTTTCGATGGCACAGTCAAAATAGAAATCCACCTTATTCTTCAGATGATCATAGAGGTGCTCCAGAACAATATAATTAATATCCGTACCCAGATGGCGGACCGAAGCATCCAGAAGATGCAGGCCGTGCTGCATACAGGTTTTCTTAAATTTTGTTCCCGCAGTGGAATACAGCTTCGTGCCCTCCCCGCCAAAACGGAGATTGATTCCATCCACATATTCCATCAGTTCAATGGCTGTCTTTTTTCCGATATACTCATAGAGAGTGCCGCCGAAATCATTGGTAATGTTGTATTTTCCATCAGAAAATGCACCGGCTCCGCCGAATCCGCTCATGATGGAGCAGCATTTGCAGTGAATACAGGACTTGATTTTATCACCATCAATGGGACATTTACGGTGCTCCAGCGGATGTCCTACCTCAAAAACAGCGATCTTTAAATCCGGTTTACGTTCCATCAGCTCATAGGCAGAAAAGATACCGCCGGGACCGGCGCCGATAATTAACACATCATACATATTGAAATTCTCCTTGTTTTCCTAAAATTTGATTCCCTCTTTCTGTATTATAGCATAAATTCGAAAAAATAGGCAGCGCGTCATGCCATCTTCCGTTATCATTATGAAAAACAAGAAATAAGCGGACTGAAATGACCGGATTCTGGATACGGCAGTTGCACTGTTTTGAAGCCTGATTATATCTGATAAATAAAAAGAATAGACTAAAAAGACTTGCAAATGTGGAACGGTGGGCATATAATAAATCCAATTTGCAGATGCTGTTCAAGTTGTAAACAGAAATATAACCATGAAAGTACGGAACGGTGAAAAAGACAGTTGTCAGGGATGAAGGTTAAGACCGGTTTTCCGTTTGTAAGCTACACACTGGGACTCCGCCAGATGGAGGCAGGAAAAGCCTCGGTTCTGGCGTTTGCTGAGCCGATGGTGGCAGATGTGGCTGGGATTGTGGTATTTGGAGAAATGCTGCGGGTTGAAAATGTGCTGGGCATTCTTTTGATTTTCACAGCATTGGTGGTGTTGAACAGCCGGAACGTAAAACGGTAAAATCAGGGGCTAATCGATAATGGAACTGTGACGAAAACACGGATCACAAATCTTAAACGGATATCCAACCGGCAGCATCCGTCCGCAGCGCTGGCAGCGGGCGATGTAGCTTTTTTTGCCCTTGGACAAATACTGCATGATCGTGCCTTCAGTGCGGCTGCGTTCTTGTTCGAGCCAGTCCTCGTCGATGATCTTGTCAAAACGGTGGGAGAACTGGTAGTAGAGGTCGAGCTTGCGGTAATACGTTTCGTATTTCTGCAGCCCCAGCTTGGAGCCGGCGCCTTTGTCCGGGTGTTTCAGGCGCTTGTCCGCCGGGTAATCCTTGCAGTAGCGCAGCCATTGCAGGACAACCTGATGATCCTTGATATCGATGGGACAGCTGATCATGCGGTAGAGAATCCGTTTGTCATCGAATCCGTAGATATCGTTTCTGTAGCGTTCTGCCTGCGCATAAAGGCTTAAAATCTCATCGACGCTGACCTTTTCAAACGGAGGCGTCGGCTCAACGGATTTCCAGACTTTGATGATAACGTCCAGCGGCTCGTCCAGATCGAGGAGAATCTGTGGGAAACCGAGGCTGACTTTTTCGATTGGTTCTTCCTCCTGAGTAAGCTGTTCCCGGATATAATCGAGGGATTCCTGTCCCATCGCATTGACGTAGCCGGTGTCAAAGAGTCCGAAGCGTCCGGCGCGCCCGGCGATCTGCTTGACCTCCGGTACAGTCAGACCGCGCCGGGTGGTACCGTCAAATTTCTGGGTCTGGACGAATACGATACGCCGGACAGGCAGGTTGAGTCCCATGCCGATCGCGTCGGTGGCGACGACCACCTTGGTTTTGCCGCTGGTAAAAAGCTGCATCTGGCGTCGGCGGATCTCCGGCGGCAGGCTTCCGTATATAACACTTGCCTTGATACCTTCTTCTTCCAGACGTCCCGCCACATCCAGCACGGATTTTTTGGAAAATACGACGAGTGCATCGCCGGGAAGAACACTTTCCGGGAAGGAAAATGGCGTGTCCTCACAGATGAGTGCAGTTTTGCGCTGATAACGGCAGATGGCAAGGCTGTCGCCGCATAGATGGATCAGGTGTGTGACAGCAGATTCAGCGGCGGGACTCATGCAGACATGGATTTCGTGGGCTTTCAGCCCCAGAATCGCCTTTGTCCAGCAATGCCCGCGGTCTGGATCGGCGGTCAGCTGTGCCTCATCAATCACGGCAATATCGTATTCTTCCGAGAAATCTGCCATCTCGATCGTCGAAGCTGTGATCCGGCTGTCATCGTCGGCGATACACTCCTGACCGGTCAGCATGGTGCTGGGGACGCCGCAGTCGTGCATTTTTTCATATACCTCAAGTGCCAGAAGGCGCAGCGGACCGAGGTAAGTGCCCTTTTTCGCTGTTTTTAAGCGTTCCAGCGCGTGAAATGTTTTGCCGCTGTTGGTCGGTCCGATGTGGAGAATGAAACGGCGGTTCATCGCCATAGTTTCCGGAAATTCCAGCTCTGGACGGGATGGGACGAGATCCATGATTTTATACTGGATGACGTAGCGCTTATAGATCTGGTAAAGTTCCAGAAGTGTCTGCGTACAGAGCTGACCATCCAGTTCTGTTTCCAGATAATTCAGAAAATCCATGGAAATATCATCGCGCTGGGCGGGCAGAAACATTGCCTCATCCAGGCGGATGAGCTGTGGCAGCAGGCTGGTTTCAATGAGCTTTGTGACAGCATCGTTGTGCGAACGGTACGCAAAATAAGCCAGATTTTTGATCTGGCGGTGCCATTCCTCCAGCGAGAGGCTGGTGACCTGTGTCGGTTTGGTGCGTTTCAGTGTTTTAAACAGCCGGTTGGTCCGCTCGCTCAGATCGCGGGGGCGGGAACTGGTCTTTCGTTTTTTCTTGCTTGCCGCCTGATATTGGCGGATATATGTCTGAAGAAGCTGATTTGGCTCGAGCATTTGAACGTCTCCTCTTTATGTAAATATCCTGTCCGATAAATCTCCTGGTTTAAAGCTTCATTTGATATAGGAATGTTTCTATTATCGCAGAAGTTGCATGGATGTGCAAGAACGGGAAATCAGATTGCAGAAAAATATAAAAATATTTGATATAATAAGAACACTTAGTTAAAACAGAAAGGTCAACATTATATGGCATCAAACTATAAAACGGGCGCCAGCCTGAATTTAACTCCTTTCGAAATGCAGCTTCTAAGCCGCAGCCCCCTGTTTCGAGGCGCGGGCGAATCCGGAATCGGGGAGATGCTGTCCTGTCTGGGGGCGGAGGAACGCAGTTATGAAAAAGAAGAAATGATTTATCGCGCGGGGAATACGGTCACATCTCTGGGTGTGGTGATGCACGGAAGTGTGATGATTGTCAACGATGATCTGTGGGGTAACCGCAGCATTCTGGACCGGGTAGAACCGGGACAGATTTTTGCGGAGACATATGCGTGCGTGCCGGGGGAAAAGCTGCTGGTCGATGTGTTTGCAGCGGAGGTGACGGAAGTGCTGTTTTTAAATGTTGGAAAAATGCTGTCGCAGTGTCCCAATTCTTGCGGACATCACACGCAGCTTATCCGCAACCTGCTTGCAATCTCGGCGCAGAAAAACTTGCAGCTGTCCCGCCGGATCTTCAATACATCGTCGAAATCCATCCGGGGACGGCTTCTGTCGTACCTCTCCGATCAGGCGGTAAAAAATGAGAGCGAGAGATTTGATATCCCATTCAACCGCCAGCAGCTCGCCGACTATCTGGGTGTGGACCGGTCGGCGTTGTCGGCAGAGCTGGGGAAAATGCAGCGGGAAGGGCTTCTGGAATTTAGAAAAAATCACTTTCATTTATATGAAGAGGTTAGAAGCTTGTAGATTACAAACAAAAATACCCTGTCAGGAGCATTAAAATCCGACCGACAGGGTATTTTTAGCGAAAATCCCTATGGGTGTAACAAGACCGGCTGTTCATTCCCTATACTTTCCTGCACCGGCTGTTTCAGCATATCCAGAAATGCCTGTGCCGCCGGCGTCAGCGGGCGCATCGGGTTTTGCAGGACGAGGATCTGGCGCTTCGGGATAGTAATATTTAGGTGAAGCTGGAACACGCGGTAGTTGAGCAGGTAGTTCCGGGCAAATTCCGAGGGAACAAAGCCGATTCCAAGATTGTGGGAGACGGTCGGGGCGATCAGGTCGTTGGAAGAAACTTCGATGCTCGGGCGCAGATCCAGCCCCTGTTCCTCAAAGAGATTGTCCCAAAAAAGCCGCGTCGTTGTGCCGGATTCCATGCTGACAAGTGGGTGCATACAAAGCTCTTCAAGGGAGAGTGTGCGGTTTTGCAGCTCGGAAAAACGGTTTCCGGCGATGACGATGTCCTGGAACTCGGCAACCGGCATCACGTGAACAAGATCCAGCTCCTTCATGATCTCGTGGATCGGAGAAATGATGACGGCAAAGTCATTTTCCCCGGCCTTTAAGGAAGAAGCGGTGATCGGCGCAGAGTTGGAATGAATCTGCACGGTCACATTCGGAAAACGCTGCTGAAATTGTTCAATATAAGGAAGCAGAAAGAAGCGCATTGTCAGCTCGCTCGCACCGATCGAAACCTTACCGCTCTGACTGTTCGTGTATTCTTTTAAAAGCTCTTCCGCTCGTCCCATCTGCTGGCAGGGACGGTTGATCTGGCGGAACAGGATCCGCCCTTCATCGGTCAGGGTCACGCCTTTTTGGGAGCGGTTGAAAAGTTTGCACTGAAGCATATCTTCTAAATTATGAATGTATTTTGTTACGGTTGGCTGCGTGAGGCAGAGATTCAAAGCCGCCTGGGTAATATTCTGGCATCGAGCCACCTCATAGAAAACCTTGTAGTAGTCGAAACTGATATCCATGTATGTAGTTGAAATCCTTTCTGTATGCCGGACTGTTTCTGCCTGATTGAAACAGTGTTTATCTGATTTTATATCTGTACGTGTATTTACCAAATATAGTCACACTTTATCGTATTTTTCCAGAAATGTCCAGCCACAATAACGATTACCAATAACTATCACCATTCATTTTATCTATGGATATAGGAAAAAAATATAATTTTACCATTTGTATTTCCGGGAGTAAGATCGGGAACAGACGGGAAGAATGTGGAGACACAGGAGAAAACGTTACTGGGCACATATGCGTGAACAGTAACTAGAACACGTGGCGGCATCGGGAAATGAAAGAACAATAGCCGGGGCAGCCGCGGGAGAACAACCCGGAGAGAGGAAGTGACAGTATGGGAGATCTGGGTGCGACCCTGATCAAGGAATTGAACTGTGAGACAGCCTTTACAATTGGCGGGATCGGCATATCAGAATCCGTTGTGGTTACATGGATCATGATGGCAGTGGTGCTCGTGGTTTCACTGATTGTGACGCACGGTCTGAAAGTTGAACATCCCGGACGCGGACAGCTCCTTCTGGAGAACGCTGTTACGTGGCTGCAGGGCATTGGCGAGGGAATCCTCGGAGAGGAAGGAAAAGGCTATGCGCCGTATCTGACATCCGTGCTGATGTATCTGGGCGTGGCGAACCTGCTTGGTATACTGGGATTCAAGCCGCCAACCAAGGATTTGAACGTCACGGCAGCACTGGCGCTGATGAGTATTGTGCTGATTGAGACAGCAGGGATTCGGGTCAAAGGTTTAAAAGGATGGTTAAAGAGCTTTACAGAGCCGATCGCCATCGTGACACCGATCAATATCATGGAGGTATTTATCAAACCGTTGTCGCTGTGTATGCGACTGTTCGGAAACGTGCTGGGCGCGTTCGTCATCATGAAATTGATTGAATACATCCTTCCGGTAGGGCTTCCGGTATTGTTCAGCGCTTACTTTGATATCTTTGACGGTCTGATTCAGGCGTATGTATTTGTCTTCCTGACAGGGCTTTTTATCAAGGAATCAATCGAGTAATAGAAGAGAAATAGAAAATTACAAAAAGGAGACTTTATTATGGGTACAATCATTGCAATCGGAGCAGGTCTGGCAGTTCTTGCAGGCGCAGGAGCCGGAATTGGTATCGGAATCGCCACATCTAAGGCGACTGAGGCAGTCGCAAGACAGCCGGAGGCAGAGGGAAAAATCACAAAGATTCTATTGTTAGGTGCGGCACTTGCCGAGGCAACTGCTATTTATGGTTTCGTTATTGCCCTTTTGATTATTATTCTTTTAAGCTGATACGATAGAAAACGAAAGGTGGGGCAAGGCTATGTTACGGTTGGACATCAACCTGGTTTTTACGATCATCAACCTTTTAATCTGGTATGCAATTATCCGTATTTTCCTCTTTAAGCCGATCAACAAAGTGATCGATAAACGGAATGCAGCCATTCAGGAAAAGTATGATGAGGCGAAAAAGATGCAGGAAGAAGCGCAGGCGGAGAAAGAGAAATACGCAGCCTGCCAGGATGAAATAGAAGTAGAGAAAAACAAGGTGCTGGATGCGGCGCGTGCGAGTGCACGTGAGGAAGGACGCCAGCTGATTGAAAACGCCCAGAAAGAGGCAGATAAGGTCATCCGTAAGGCGGGCGAGGATGCACGCCGGGAGAAGGATAAGATGCTCGAACAGGCGAAGCATGAAATTTTGTCGCTGGTTCTGGACGCGGCGGCTGGTTCGATGAACAAGAAGTCGGATGACAGCGCTCTTTATGATGAGTTTTTGAAGAAAGCGGGTACGACGGAGAATGAAGAAACTTGATGTCTATTTACAAGAAATAAAGAGGCAGAAGATTTCTGTCGATGATCTGCAGCATGCGGCTGAGATACTGGCTGCGACACCGCAGCTTCCGGCAGAGCTTGAAAATCCGGATTTGACCCGTGAGAAGCGGGAAGATCTGGTTCGTAGCCTGTTTCCGCTGGCAGTCCGGGGAATCATCGAGGTGCTGGCACAGGATCAGACAATGAAAATGATGCCGGATCTGATTAAGGAAGCGGAGGCGTTTGAAAAGCCGGATAAATATCTGCGCTGTGTGCTGGAATATGTCAAAGAGCCGGATGAAAAACAGGCAGCCGGAATCCGGAAATTTCTCTCGGAGAAATATCCGGGACGGGAACTCCGGATTGTGAAGGAAGAAAAGCCGGAGCTTGGAAGTGGTTTTATCCTCCGGGTCGGAAGTGAGGAATATGACTGGAGCACGGAGGGAAGAAAACGGGCACTGGCAGATAAATTAAAGAATCTGGTAAAAGAGCCGGATTCGGGTGATTTCCTTACACAGAAGGGAATCATCGGGATTCTGAAAGGAAATCTGGATGGAATCGACATTTCAGCCCGTGAGATCGGTACGGTCAGCCGGGTGGGCGACGGCATCGCCTATGTGGATGGAATCGACCATGCGATGTACGGTGAGATTGTGGCGTTTGACGGCGATGTGAGAGGCATGGTACAGGATATCCGGTCGAAGGAGATCGGCTGCATCCTCTTTGGACATGCGAACACCATCGGAGAAGGAAGCCGCGCGATGCGGACCGGCAAGATGGCAGGTATCCCGGTTGGCGAGGGATTCTTAGGGCGTGTTGTAGATGCGCTGGGCAATCCGATCGACAATAAAGGGGAGATTGAGGCAGCCGGATACCGTCCGGTGGAGTCACCGGCGCCGGGTATTATCGAGCGTCAGTCAGTTGATACCCCGATGGAGACAGGTATCCTCTCAATTGATTCGATGTTCCCGATCGGACGCGGACAGCGTGAGCTGATCATTGGCGACCGCCAGACCGGTAAGACTTCAATCGCGGTGGATACGATGCTGAATCAGAAGGGAAAAGACGTGACCTGCATCTATGTGGCGATCGGTCAGAAGGCTTCAACGGTATCGAGACTGGTTCATACACTGGAAAAACACGGGGCGATGGAGTACAGCATCGTGCTGGCAGCGACGGCGAGTGATCCGGCGTCCTTACAGTATATCGCGCCGTATGCAGGAACGGCGCTGGCAGAATATTTCATGCATCAGGGAAAAGATGTTCTGATTGTCTATGACGATTTATCGAAACACGCGGTTGCGTACCGTGCACTGTCTCTTCTGATGGAACGTTCTCCGGGACGTGAGGCATATCCGGGCGATGTATTCTATCTGCATTCCCGTCTGCTGGAGCGCTCGGCGCGGCTTTCGGATGAGCTGGGCGGTGGTTCAATCACAGCGCTGCCGATTGTCGAGACACAGGCGGGCGATGTGTCGGCGTATATCCCGACCAACGTTATTTCCATCACAGATGGACAGATTTTCCTGGAAAGTTCGCTGTTCTTCGAGGGCATGCGCCCGGCGGTCAATGTAGGGCTTTCGGTATCGCGTGTCGGCGGCGCAGCGCAGACCAAGGCGATGAAGAAGGCAGCCGGAAGCGTACGTATCGACCTGGCACAGTACCGCGAGATGGAAGTATTTACACAGTTCAGTTCCGATCTGGATCCGGCAACTAAGGCACAGCTTACCTACGGCAGCGGTCTGATGGAGCTGTTAAAACAGCCGCTTGAGCATCCGCTCTCGATGGAAGAACAGGTTGTGATTCTGTATGCGGCGACGAGTCATCTGCTGGTAGATATTCCGAAGGAAAAGCTGAAGACATTCCAGGGCGGTCTTTACGAATATATGAGAAGCTCCTACCCGCAGGTGGGCGATGCACTCCGCACGACGAAGACACTCAGCGAGGATATCCAGCGCGAGATTGCGAAGGCGGTGGGCGAGTACAAGGCAAAATTCCTGAAAGCACAGGGAAATGCGCCGGAGGCAGCAGCGGATGCAAAACCGGATAAGCAGTAAGGCGGTGATGGAAGATGGCAGGACTCAGAGAGATCCAGAACCGGATCCGGAGTATTCAGGATACGCGCAAGATCACGAACGCGATGTACCTGATATCTTCGACAAAATTAAAGAAAGCCAGAAAAGAACTGGCAGAGACGGAGCCGTATTTCTATGCATTGCAAAATGTCATCCGGCGTATCCAGAGGCATCTGCCAAACATGGAAAGCCCCTATTTTGAAAAAGAAGGACACCAGTCGAAAAAAACGGGGCTGCTGGTTATTTCCGGTGATAAAGGGCTGGCGGGTGCTTATAACCATAACATCACCAGAATGACAGAAGAATTTATAGCATCTACACCTGGATATCATAAGCTGTATGTTCTTGGTATGGTCGGTCGTCAGTATTTTGGCAAGAAAGATGTGGACATGGATGGAAGCTTCCACTATACCGTACAGAAGCCGACCATGCATCGTGCAAGATTGATCAGTGAGGAAGTTGTAAGAAGCTTTCTGGAAAGAGAAGTGGATGAGGTGCATATCATCTATACACAGATGCAGAATGCAGTTGTGATGGAGCCGGTAAATATGCAGCTTCTTCCTTTAAAGAAAACGAACTTTTCGCCACTTGAGGTTCCGGTGGGCGTTCATCAGGAGGAGATAGAGATGTTTCCTTCAACAGACGGCGTACTGGACATTATGATTCCTAATTATCTGACAGGTGTGATTTATGGCTGTCTTGTAGAAGCATATGCAAGTGAGAACAATGCGAGAATGACAGCAATGCAGTCCTCTACAGATAATGCGAAGGCGATGCTGAAGGATCTTTCCATTCAGTACAACCGTGCACGTCAGGCTGCGATCACGCAGGAGATCACAGAGGTTATCAGCGGTGCTAAAGCACAAAAAAGGAAGTGATGACTATGAATAAAGGTAAGATCGTACAGGTGTTAGGACCTGTGGTAGATGTATTGTTTGAACATAACAACCTCCCGGACATAAAAGATGCCCTTGAAGTCGACAACGCCGGAAAGCGCTGTGTGATGGAGGTAGCCCAGCATATCGGCAACGACACGGTCCGCTGCATCATGCTGGCCTCCAGCGAAGGCCTGTACCGCGGCATGGAAGTCATTGCCACAGGTTCAGGAATCAAGGTGCCCGTGGGCGACGCCACCCTGGGCCGTCTGTTCAATGTTCTGGGAGAAACCATCGACGGCGGAGATTCCCTGACGGATTCGCCGCAGTGGGAGATCCACCGCGAACCGCCGGCTTTCGAGGATCAGAGTCCGGTGGTGGAGATGCTGGAGACGGGAATCAAGGTCATCGACCTGTTAGCCCCCTACGCCAAGGGCGGTAAGATCGGCCTGTTCGGCGGCGCCGGCGTGGGCAAG
>OGHJ01002543.1_pt1 | contig 15238 bp, 11 predicted proteins | sample 1571351 | NCBI WGS metagenome assembly OGHJ01 (sample SAMEA2582037, study PRJEB24529) | metagenome | biome: Human gut stool | place: China | collected 2011 | reverse complement strand
AACGCACAGACTATATTTTCATTCTCAGCTGTGATGGCATTTCATGAGGCGTTGACTTTGCCTGAAGCCACGGGTGAAACCACGCTGGCAGACGGAGCTGCGGTGTACAGCGTAAAGGGGGCGGGGGGATGGTCCTCCGAGCTGTCCGAGGGCACCGTAACGCAGCTGTCTGCGCAGGGAGAGGGGATCACGCTCTCCTGCACGTATTACACAGAGGACGGAGATCGGGTAGAAGTCTCCTTTGCCGGTGATGCAGGGAATAACGGGAAGGACGTGTCCATGAGCCGGACCGGCGACACCGTCCGCTTCTCCGGCGGGGAGAGCGGCACGGTCACCGTGACCTATGAAAACGGCAAGACCTGGACGGAGCAGGTGGAGCCGGGCAAGGACCTGAGCGTCACCGCCGACGGCAAAAACGAGCCCTCCACCAACGGCGCCATCTCCCAGGTGCCCGACAGCGTCCGCTTCTTCGACGACATCTCCCCCGACGACTATTTCTATGACGCGGTGGTCTGGGCGGTGGAGCACGGCGTCACCACCGGCACCGGGCCAAACACCTTCTCCCCCTACCGGCCCTGCACCCGGGCCGAGGTGGTCACCTTCCTGTGGCGGAGCCACTTCCCCATGGAGGTGGTCATGGACGAGGGGAGTTTCCGGGATGTGAACGCCTGGGACTACTACGCTCTGCCGGTGAACTGGGCCGTAAAGGAGGGCATCACAACCGGGACTGGTGAGGGTACCTTCTCCCCCAACATGGTTTGCACCCGCAGCCAGGTGGTCACCTTCCTCTACCGGTATTTTGGAAATTGACCCGTTGCGGGACCCGATAAGGACACAGCAGAGTGCGGCAGCCATGCCTCTGTTTTCTGCACCTGCCTGCGGAATACCGCATATATAGTCCATTTTTCTCTCCAAACGGGGGATTGCAAGGGAGAGGAGCCATGGTACATTTATCATACGCATTGTATGAGGCAGGGAAGATGGGAGGGACGAGCCGTGTCTGAAACGCCGCTGTTTGAGATCACCGTGACGGAAGTGAAGAATGAAGAATGGCACGGATGGGTGCGTATTTCAGCTTCCGGAGAAAAGAAACGCTTCCAGAGTGTGCTGGATCTGTTCAGAATAGTGGCGGATCAAGGCGACGTGCCCGTTGAGTAGAGACAAGAAGAAGGGCATACCCACATAAAAAGGAGACCAGGAGCCTCGGATGACGGAAACGGTTGTCCGAGGCTCCTGGTCTTCTATATGCGGGAAGTGGAAGTATCTTCTCACGATGCAGCAACGATAAAAGTGGGTGATGGAACATGGCAGCAGGAAACTGAAATATCAAGGTGCTGCGGCAAAATCTTCGGACTGTCGCATATATAACCCCATTTTTTGGTGGAGACGGGTGACTTCAAAGGGGAGGATTCATGTTGCATTGGAATTAGCATGGACCTTGATACATCCTGGTTTTCCGTATAAGGAGGGCTCGCTTTGGATATCCTGATCAATTTCGTGAGCCCTCAGAACAGCCCCACCTGTGCAGTATGCTCCAGCGCTGGATGGATAGGGGGGTCGCCAGGGAAAGTGTTGAGCGGATTTTCCCTGCGCTAGGAATTCGCAGCGGGTCATCTACAGCTATGTTTTTTCTCCTTTTCCGCTGCCGTACGGGAAGATCACAAGCTTCTGGTTTTGATCGCAGGCGGCCAGAAATACCTCCTTTGCGGAGTGAATATGATGCCGCTGAAGCTGTTTTTCCAGCCAGGCCAGGTCAAACCCCATGCTTTTGAGGTTGCCGTCCAGGATCTGGCCGTCCATGATCAGCTCGGTGAATGTGAGCTCCTGGGGCGGAGAGAGCTCCAGGTCGGCAGGCGTAGTGGGGCGCTGGGTGCTGACGGGCAGAATGCTCAGTCTTCCGTTGTACTCAAAAATGGCTGTTTGGATATCGGTCAAATCGAAATACCCCTGCTGCCTGCACAAGACGAGAAATTCACTCAGATCCAGTTTTGCTTTTTTCAGGTTTTCACGGTAGAGCGTTCCGTGGTCCATAAGGATGACGGGCATACCATAGAAGTACCGGCGGGTTTTGGGGAACTTGTTGGCAGCCACGCTGAGCAGCAGTGTAATCCCTCCGTAGAGCAGGATTGCGATGAGAGGCTTCCAGGGCTGCTCCAGCTCCGTAGCCATTTCGGCGGCGATGGAGCCAATGGTAATTCCTGTGATATAGTCGAAGAAATCCAGCTGTGCGATCTATTTGTGGCCAATGAGCTTGGCCGCCGCAAAAAGCGCGGCGAAAGAGCCCAGAGTCGTGAGACAAAGGATGAGAACTTGAATGTGACATGCCTCCTTTCTGCTTAGTCTGACCGGAATGGCGGCAAACATGCACCCGTGAGCAGCCGCTTCATTATATAGGAGCAGACTGCTGAAGGCGGAATGGATGGTCACAGCGGGGAGCGGTAGGAAAAGGGGCAATCCAGATGGTCAGCTCATATGATAAGATGGGAGATTTTCCCAGAAGGAGGTAACACACATGGGTGTTACAAATTCCAACAAAGTGATCGACACAGACCGCATTACCTGTGATGGTACTCTGCGGGTGACCCTGGCGCTGACGGCGGCGCCGGATATTGTTTCCAATCCCACCGATATTGTGCTGATCTTGGATCGTTCGGGCAGCATGAACGGTTCGCCTCTGGCAGATTTGAAGCTGGGGGCCAAGACCTTTATCGATCTCATTGACGAGGCCACAGATGGCAGCAGAGACGGCCAGATCGGTTCGGGAAGCCGGATGGGGATCGTGAGCTTTGCCAATACCGCCACGGCGGATACACAGCTGATCACCTCCGTGGATGCGCTGAAGGATGCCGTAGACGGTCTGTCCGCCGGCAGCAGCACCAACCACGCGGATGCCTTTGCCAAGGCCACTCAGCTGTTTGACCCCGCCTCTTCCAATGCCAAAGTCATGATCATGTTTACCGACGGCAATACCACCACCGGTGCGCCGCCTGCACCCGTGGCAGCTGCGGCCAGAGCCCAGGGGATCATCATTTACTGCATCGGCCTGATCGGCTCCGACGGCCTGGATGTCAGTGCGCTGAACAACTGGGCCACCGACCCGGACGCCTCCCATGTGGCGGTGACGCCGGATGCCGCCGACCTGGAAGACCTCTTTGCGGAGCTGGCCGCCAACATTTCCAAGCCGGGGGCCACCGACATCGTTATCGATGAGATTGTCAACCCGGATTTCGTCATCACCAGCATCCAGTCCCCGACCAAGGGGTCTGCCACCATGGTGGACGCACGCTCTCTGCGGTGGAATATTCCGCAGTTGGGCGTGACCTCCAGTGAGAGTGCGGTTCTGGAGTTTCTCATCCGCCATGTGGGACAGCAGCCCGGGACCAAGCTGGTCAATCAATCCATCACCTATTCTGACCGGGAAGGAAACATTGTTTCTTTCCCCAAACCCGCGGTATCGGTGGCGTGCGATATTGTGATCCGGCCGGAGAAATGCCCGGAGCCGGTGGACCTGGTGGTGGAGGGCTGTGATGACTCGGTCCTGGTGGACCTGGGCGATGTCTACCTGGAGTCTCAGGGCCGGATCATCCAAATGGATGTGACCATCAAAAATGTCTGCCCCGGAAAGCGGGTGGCCTTGGCGGCAACGCAACCTTGAGCAATTATGGCATCGGTGCCGGGATCAGCCCGCTCCCACCGGCAAATACCGACCCATCCTTTGTGGTGGATGGGGACGTAAATGTATCCGCGGGGTCCAACGCCAGCGGAAACACGGTCATCAATCCGGGCAGCACGGTGCTTTTTTATACTATGGGGAACCCAAACGGGTCCCTGATCACAGGCACTCCCATTGATTTTGCGGAGGCGGAGCGGTATCTGAAATGCGCCTCTGCATTTTGGGATTCGATTCCCGAAAACGGAAGTGGTGAGGTGCAGTTTAATCAGCTCAACCTGATCGGCACCGATCAGAATCTGAACATCTTCCGCTTTGACAGCACCAACATTTATGGGACAGGGCTGTCCTTGGCCCAGCTCAATGGCATCAATATTATCGCCCCCATTGAGTCCACCATTTTGATCAATGTGAAGGGTGCCAACATCCAGTACGGCAGCTACCAGATATTCCGGAACGGGACCGGCGCCACGCGGGAAGAGGCACGGCAGATCCTGTGGAACTTCCCTGACGCACTGACCTGGTCCAACAGCACCACCGCGATCTATGGTTCTGTTCTGGCCCCCTATGCCGCCGCGAATACCACTTACAGTCAGATCAACGGCAATATCGTATTCGCTTCGTTTACGGGGAACTCGGAGAGCCACAACGAACTGTTTGCCGGAGTGCTGCCGGAGCCGACGACCTGCCTGCTGACCACCACCAGTACCACCAGCAGCACGACAACCACCACCAGTACCACCAGCAGTACCACTACTACTACAAGCACGACCAGCACGACAACGACCACCACGAGTACCACAAGCACCACCAGTACCACAAGTACCACGACCACTACAAGCACCACGACTACGTCCACCACATCCACAACCACCACCACGACGGTAGCACCCGACCGGCGGAGCCAGGCCATCTCGGACCTTTTTGAATCGGTTGCACTGCAGCAGACGGCGCTGGCGCATATCCTCAATGCGGAAGGGGAGAAGCTGCAGAGGGTCCTCGCGTTTGAGGAAATCTCTCAGGATGTGATCCTGCAGACCAATCAGTCGGTGGAGTCCATGGTGAACTCCATCGCAAATCTGGAGAGCATTTTGAAGATGAAGCTGGAGTTGTTTGACGGGTGCGAGTGCGATGAGACAATAGGATAAGCGTAAAAATTTTGGCGCAGCAAATATTTGCTGCGCCAAAATTACAAACAGGGAAGTGAGGTATTCTGTATGAAAGTCGCCATATTGACCATGTTTACCGGGCTGTCATCCACCTATTCCCTGGTGAACGTGGTGGCGGATCAGATCGAGATGCTTCTGCGCGCCAACATTTCCGTCAAGGTCCTGGTGAGTGCGCTCTGTCCGGATGGGGAGCGGACAGGCGTGTTTGCAGATGACCGCATCGAGTGGGTCAAGATCTCCAACACCTATGACGGGAAAAATATCGTGTGGCATGATTACACGAATACGTCGGGCGGCGTGCATCCGTCATTTTTTGAAGAGGCCAAACTGTTTGCAGAAGAGTATGTGCGGTATTTGGGGGACGCAGACGTCTGCATCCTGCATGATATTCTATACCAGGGGTGGCATCTGGTCCACAATATCGCCATCCGAATGGCGCAGGAGCGGCTGCCCCACACCCATTTTCTGGCCTTTACCCATTCGCTCCCGTTCAACCGGCCAAACAATGTGGAGTACCCCTTCTCCGCCCGTTTTACCGATATGCCCAGGACCAGATTCGTATATCCCACCCATTCCGGTATTCCAGCCCTGGCGAGGCAGTACGATGTCCCCGAGGGAAAGTGCGCGGTGGTATACAATGCCCTCCCGCTGCTCTCCTCCATGAGCGCGGATGTACAGCATGTCGCGGAAAACATTGATCTCATGGGCGCGGAGATCCTGACGGTTTATCCGGCCAGGCTGACGACGGGCAAGCAGTTTGAAAAGGTGGCGGCTCTGACCGGTGCCATCAAGGCTAAGACGGAGAAGGACAGCAAGGTCGTGTTCTGCGATTTTCCCAGCGCGGATATCCCAAGCGGCGTCTACAAGACCATGATACGGATGGAAGGGAAGAAATACGGCCTGCATGAGACAGACATGCTGTTCACGTCTGATATTGGCTACCGGGACGGTTTTCCAAGAAAGGGCGTCTTTGAGCTGTTTGCACTGTCCAACCTGTTTATTTGCCCATCTTATTCCGAATCCTTTGGGCTGACGGTACTGGAGGCGGGGAGCAGAGGAAATTTTCTGGTGTTGAATGAGGCGGTACCTGCGCTGAAAGAGTTGGGGGAGACTTTGGGGGCCTATTTTATGCGGTGGAACGCCAGAAATTTTGGCTATGACACCCATGAGAAATACCTGCCGTCGGAAAAGGCGTACTATGAGGAGCATGGGAGCAGGATCGCGGACCTCATGCGTGAGGACCGAAGCCTGCGGGCCAAAACGATGATACGCAACAGGTATCATCCGCAGTGGATCTTTCAAAATCAGCTGCCGCCTTTGCTGGAGCCATGATATTGGATGTACAAACTCCCTGGCCATAGAGATCTGGCCCGGAAGGGGGGAGAGGATAAGAATATGAAAAGGGCGTCCGCAAAAGCGGACGCCCTTTGGACAGAGTTAATTGGTTTTCAGGGGTGGGGGATCGGTGGTGAAGCCGTTGATGGTGAGGTGGGCCACCTGGGCGCCCAGATCATCGGTGACATCCACGGCGTAGAGACAGGTGGTACGGCCGGCCTTCAGACACCGGGCCTCGGCTGTAAGGACCTTGCCCCGTGAGGCGGCGAGAAAGGTGACGGCCACCTGCTGGGTAACGGTGACCCGAGTGCTGTGGCCGTTGGCGGCCACGGCGAAGGCGAAGTCCGCCAGTGTGAAGATGGCGCCTCCCATGGGAACAAAGTTGGCATTTAGGTGGGCGGGGCGGATGGGCAGGGAGCAGACGGCTCGGCCGGGCTCCGCTACATCGATGCGGACACCGACCGTTTCGGTGGCAAAGCGGTCGCCGGAAAAGCAGGCGCGGATCTGGTCAAGGGTGGGCATGGTACGGCTCCTTTCCTGGTAATGGTAAGGGTAGAGGAGAGCGCAGGTGGAATTTGTTTCTATCGCGCAGGCGAATTCCATAATGCTAAAAAGAAACACCAGCCGATGGCTGGTGTTTCTTTTTGGAGGCGACACCCAGACTCGAACTGGGGGTGGAGCTTTTGCAGAGCTCTGCCTTACCACTTGGCTATGTCGCCATATGGATAACAGAAGCAATCGCTTGCTTCTGCTATCATTTGCTGGAGCAGGTGACGAGGCTCGAACTCGCTACCTCCACCTTGGCAAGGTGGCGCTCTACCAGATGAGCTACACCTGCAAGCGACAAATGATATTATAGCCACACTTGCCGCTTCTGTCAATAGTTTTTTTCAATTTTCCACATTTTCTTCTGTGGGGATCTCCGCCTCGCCGCAGACGGGGTATTCTCCCTCCGGCCAGGTATAGCCCGCCTGGGCCATCTGGGCGTCGGTGAGGAGGATGCCATCCTCCCGGGAGGGGTCCACATGGAAGCCCCCCTCCTCCAGGGTGACGATGGTCCAGAAGTGAGGAACGCCATCCAGATCCCCCTCCACCACCTGACAGGGCAGCTCCGTGAGGTCGCACAGCTCCTTGTAGGCCAGGGCCATACCCTCGCTGTCGGCGGCTCCCTCTACCAGAGCGTGGTAGGCGGTAGACCCCGCCGCCCCGTCGGCGTCGGAGCGCTCCCGCAGGGTGCTGAAGAGCACCGAGGCCAACACACGGTCGGCAAGGCCGGTACGGTAGGGTTCCACCAGGTCGGTGGCGGCGTCCTCCAGCTGTACCCGCTTGCCCTGGAGGGTCTTGGTGTCCTCGGGATAGGTGAGGAGGACCTCCACCACCCGCCGGCTCCCCGCATCGGGGTACAGGTTCACCTGGGCCTCAGGCATACCCAGGGCGGCGGCGAGCAGGTCATAGTAGGCCTCCCGGATGAGGTTCCGGATGTAGTCGGCATCCTGGGTCTCGTCAAAGTAGTTGATCTGGAAGACCGTCTCTGGGACGAAGCCGTCCAGGGCGTCCACCAGCTCGGCCCGGATGGCGCCGCTGCCGGTGACGGTGGTGACGGCGGCGATCTGCTCCGCCGTGCGCCGGAAGTCGATGGTGATGGTGGCCTCATAGTAGGAGACCATCCGGGTGAAGCTGTGCTGGATGCGGTCCACGGCGTAGGAGCCCAGGGGGTCGGAGTGGCTGATCTCGTCGCAGGCCCGGGTGAGCTGCTCCTCCACGTCTCCCTTCCAGTTCTTCAGGCGGATGACGCCCACCTCCTGGTGGGCCTTCACCTGGGCCAGAATGGCGCTCTGGAGCTCGGAGTAGCTCTCCGCCCACACCGCGTTGGAGTCGTCCTCCGCCACGCTGAGGCGGACATGAGGCTCCACCGACTGGTACTCCCGCTCCAGCATGGCTGAACAGCCGCTGAGCACAGTCAGCAGGGCCAGAGTCAGGGCGGCAAAGCGCCCCTTAATAGCCCAGGTCCTCATCCACCAGCACCACTTCCATGTCCATGCTGTTGGGCTTCTCCCAGTACACCACCAGGGCCCGGCAGATCCGCTCGGGGCTCTTGCAGTTGTAGCAGCGGTCGCCCTTGGCGGCGCAGGGGGTCTTGCGGCCCAGCCGCTGGGCATTCTTGGGGGCGGCGATGTTCCGTGCCCGCCAGAGGGCGGCGTCGTAGTCGGGAGCCACCTTGTTCCGGCCCACGATGAAGTACACCTTCTCATGGCCAAAGAGCCCCGAGGCCACCCGGTTGCCGGTGCCGTCGATGTTGATGAGCTCACCGGTCTCGGCGGCGCCGTTCACCGAGGTGAGGTAGACCTGGGCGCCGGCGGCCTCCTGGGTTGTGCTCCCCGCCCAGTGCCAGAGGACAGTGTTGTGTTTGGCCAGCCGCTCCCCCAGTCCCATCTCCTGGACAGTGATGGAGCCGCCGATGCCGATGGTCTTACCGTCTAGGGCGGCGTCTAAGTAGTCGGCGGCCTGGGCCGCCGTATCGAAGCGGGAGACGGCAAAGCCCTCCGCCTCCAGACTCTTCTGCAATTTTTCGAGATCTGCCATAAAACACCCTTCTTTCACATCACAAGTCGTTTTGCTGGTACTCCCGGAATCCCTCGCCCATGACGTCGTGGGCGTCGCAGACGATGAGGAAGGCGGCGGGGTCCACCTCTTTGACCATGCGCTTCATGGCCACGATCTGCCGCTGCTTGAAGGCGCACATGAGCACCTCCTTGTCCTGGCCCGACCAGGCGCCCCGGCCCTGGAGAATGGTGACGCCCCGGTCCAGGTCCCGGGTGAGCTTCTGGGCGATGGTCCGGGAGTCCTGACTGATGATATAAGCCACCTTGGCGGTGTCCAGGCCGTAGAGGACCATATCCATCACCTTGGAGGAGAGGAAGAGGGCCACCACGCCGTAGAGGGCGCTGTATATGTTGCCAAAGGCCAGGGCCACAGCCACGATGACCACCAGGTCGGTGGCCATGAGGATCTTGCCCATGGGCAGCCAGGCCAGCTTCAGCTTCAGGAGCCGGGCGATGAGGTCGGTGCCGCCGGTGGTAGCGCCCTGGAGGAAGACGATGCCCAGAGAGCCACCCATGAGTACGCCGCCGTAGATGGTGGCCAGCATGGGGTCCATGGGCTGGAAGGTGTGGAACATGTGGAGCACGTCAATGGCCAGGGAGGAGACGAACATGGCGTAGAGGGAAGAGAGGAGGAGGTGCCCTCCCAGCAGCCGCCAGCCCAGCAGGAAGAGCGGGGCGTTGAGGATGATGACCACGGTGCCGATGGGGGCCCAGGGCAGGAAGGCGTTGATGATCTGGGCCACACCGGTAATGCCGCCGAAGCCGATCTGGTTGGGCTCGTAGCACCAGTTGAAGCCCACGGCGTAGATCACCGACGCCACGGTGATCCACACATAGGCCAGCAGGGTTTTGCTCAGGGTCTTTTTCATAGATACCTCCAGAGGGGATTGGGATCTTCCATCACAGCAGGCTCATCTGCTCCTCGCCCCGGTCCTCCTCCTTCAGAAGGGCGCCGGACACCGGCAGGCTCCGGGCCCGGTAGCGGGCGGCATTCTGGATGGGGGTCTGGTCCAGGGGAGCGGCACCCTCCACCTTGTACTTGGGCTTGAGGGTCATCACCGCCACGCCCTGGGTGGTGCGGGTGGTCTTGGGGTTGAGGGCGGCGGTGTGGAAGATGAGGCAGCGGCCCTCGGTGGACCACACCGCCATCTCCATGTCCTCCCGGAGGAGGAAGCCCCGGACCAGGGGGCTCTTATCAGAGTATGCCCCGGTAAGGCGCTTTCTTCTCGTCTGGGTCTGGTAGCCGGCAAGCTCCACCCGGGCCACCTTGCCGTTTTCAAAGAAGAAGAGGAGGTTTCCGGAGTAGTCCCCGGGCACGCAGGCCCAGAGGAAGCTCTCCCCCTCGTCGAAGCCCAGCTTGGTGGGCAGGTAGTCGCCCAGCACACTGGCCTTGGCGTCCTCGAAGTCGCTCATGCGGGTCTTGTAGCACTGCTGGCGGTCGGTAAAGACCAGCAGCTCGTCCCGGTTGGTGCACTCCCACTGGAGGTAGGCGCCATCCCCCTCCTTATACTTCTGCTCCGAGCTCATGCGCAGGGACTGGGGGGTGATTTTTTTGAAATAGCCCTCTTTGGAGAGGAAAACATTTACCGGGTAGTCGGGCACGTCCTCCCCGCCGTCGTCGGTCTCCTCGGGCAGGTCGTAGAGGAGCCCGGTCCGCCGGGGGGCGGCGTATTTCTTCTTGACAGCCGCGAGCTCGGCCACGATGGTCTTTTTGATGCGGCCGGGGCTGTCCACCAGGTCCTGGAGGTCGGCGATCTCCTTTTCCAGGTCCTCCGTCTCACGGGTCCGCTTGAGGATATACTCCTTGTTGATGTTGCGTAGCTTGATGTCGGCCACATACTCGGCCTGGACCTCGTCGATGCCGAAGCCGATCATCAGGTTGGGCACTACCTCGGCGTCCTCCTCGGTCTCCCGGATGATTTTGATGGCCTTGTCGATGTCCAGCAGGATCTTTTGGAGGCCCTGGAGGAGGTGGAGCTTTTCCCGGCGCTTGCCCAGGACGAAGTAAGTCCGGCGGCGGATGGACTCCATGCGCCAGGCCGTCCACTCCTCCAGGATCTGCCGCACCCCCATGACCCGGGGCATACCGGCAATGAGGATGTTGAAGTTGCAGGAGAAGGAGTCCCGCAGGGGGGTCATGCGGAAGAGCTTGGCCATAAGCTTGTCCGGGTCGGTGCCCCGCTTCAGGTCCATGGTGAGCTTGAGGCCACTCAGGTCGGTCTCGTCCCGCATATCTGAGATCTCCTTCACCTTGCCGTTCTTCACCAGCTCGGAGACCTTGTCCATGATGGCCTCCACGGTGGTGGAGTAGGGGATCTCGTAGATCTCGATGAGGTTTTCTTCCTTCACGTACCGCCACCGGGCCTGGACCTTGAAGGAGCCCCGGCCGGTCTCATAGATGGCGCTGAGCTCCCGCTCGTCGTAGAGGAGCTCGCCGCCGGTGGGGAAATCTGGGGCCTTCAGGGTGGCCATCAGGTCACAGTTGGGGTTTTTGAGGTAGGCGGCGGTGGTGTCGCACACCTCGGCCAGGTTGAAGCCGCAGATGTTGGAGGCCATGCCCACGGCGATGCCCATGTTGGAGGAGACCAGCACGTTGGGGAAGGTGGTGGGCAGGAGGGTGGGCTCGGCCATGGTGCCGTCGTAGTTGGGCACGAAGTCCACGGCGTCCTGGTCGATGTCCCGGAAAAACTCGGCGCAGATGGGGTCCAAGCGCACCTCGGTGTAACGGGGGGCGGCCCAGGCCATGTCCCGGGAGTACACCTTGCCGAAGTTGCCCTTGGAGTCCACCAGGGGGTGGAGGAGGGCGCCGTAGCCCCGGCTCAGGCGGACCATGGTGTCGTAGATGGCGGCGTCGCCATGGGGATTGAGCTTCATGGTGGCGCCCACCACGTTGGCCGACTTGGTGCGGTTCCCACCCAGCAGCTTCATCTGGTACATGGTGTAGAGGAGCTTGCGGTGGGAGGGCTTGAAGCCGTCGATCTCCGGGATGGCCCGGGAGACGATGACGCTCATGGCGTAGGGCATATAGTTGATTTCCAGGGTCTGGGTGATGGGCTGCTCCAGCACCTCGGCGTGAAGGCCCAGGACGTTGGAGTCGTCCACCCGCTTGCCCCCCTCCTGGGGGGCCTTCTTCTTAGCCAATGGTATCAGTCCTTTATACGATGGTCAGATGGCGGCTCACCAGCCGGTCAGGTCCTCCAGGGCCATGGAGGCGGCCCCCTCGGGCACCTGGGTCTCCGGCTTCTCGCCGGTCTCCTCCAGGGCGGTGGAGACGGTGATGGTCAGCTTCATCTGGTTCTTGAGGTGGAGTTCGGCCTCCAGGCTGCCGCTGGTGAGGTCAAGTTCCCAATCGGCAGCAATACGCATGGCGGGAGACCAGCTCTCGTCGGGAGTGAGGCACAGCAGGCTGCCGGTGACGGTGCCGTCGTCGCCGAAGGCGCACTCCAGGGCGAAGTCCTGGAGGCCCAGGTAGTCGTAGTCCTCCTCACTGTAGCCCAGCAGGGCGGCCAGCTCGGACATGCCCAGCCGCAGCACCCAGGCATCTCCCTCCCGGACCAGGGCGTCGTCCCCCAGGAGGATGGCCATGCCGGCGGCCAGCTCCGTGGCCTCGCTCCAGTAGAGGACGGGGTCAGACCAGGGCGCCGTGGTGGACGCGTAGAGGTACCACACCAGAGCGCCCACGGTGACGGGCTCCTCCTGGTCCATCAGGTCGGAGAGGAGGCCGGTCAGCTCCGCCGTGGTCTCCCCGTCCAGAGTGAACCACAGCTCCTTGGGATAGGGGGTGCCCATCATGGAGAGAAGGTCGGGCAGGCAGGAGGCGGTAAAGGCCATGGCTCCGGTCTCGGTGTCCCAGCGCAGCTCATAGTCCCCGCTGAGGACGGCGGAGACCACCTTCAGCTCGTCCTCACCCACATACTCCAGCAGCCCCATCTGCTCCAGCAGGGTCATCAGGGCGGACAGGTCGTATTCACCCGTGGTCTGGAGGCCCTCCGGGCCGTAGAGGCTCTCCTGGGTCAGGGTCATGGGGTAGGTCTTGTCCCCGTTGAGGGTGTCGAACATAGTGAGGGTGACGTTCCAGTCCTCGGTCTCCGCCCAGCGCTCCCAGTCCAGGGTGTTTTTGGCCAGCACGCCGTTGAGGGCGGTAAAGCCGCTGTCGATGGCCGCCACCAGGACGTCGGGGTCCATGACCACGGCGGTCTCATAGGCTTGGTCCCACCAGATCTCACAGCCGGCGGCCTGGGCCGTCTCCCGCAGGGGGACATAGTCGCCGGTGAGCTCCAGGCCCAGGGCCTCCCCCAGCTCAGCGGCAGGGACGTAGGTGACGCCGTCTTCGGCATAGGGCTTGTCGCCGTCAAAGGTCAGGTAGGTGCCGTTGACCATGATCCCCAGCTCCCCGGGAACGCGGCCCAGGGACTCTTTGAGGTCGTCGGTCCAGGGATCATTCCCCTCCGGAGCGGCATAGTAGATCAGATACTCCCAGGTGAGGTAGGTCTCAAACTCGGTCCGGTCCAGAAGGCCATAGTCAGCCATGAACTCCTCCTGGTCGGAATAGTAGGGGTACTCCTGGGCGAAGTAGGCGTCCGCGTCGAAGCCCTCCAGGGCGGCGGGGGCCTCCGCCAGCGCGGCGTCGATGTCGCTCTGAAGGTCCTCGATCCAGATGAGGTGGCTGGTGTAGTCCTCCTTCATGTAGTCCTCGAAGGCCGCCCGGTCGGCCAGGCCGTAGTCGGCCATGAAGGCCTCATCCGGCTCCTTGTAGCCGGGGTAGGCCGTCCGGAGCCAGGCGTCGGGGTCGAAGCCGTCCAGGTAGCCGGGGTGGGCGGCGGCGTAGGCGGCCAGGGCCGTCTGTCTGGCTTCCCGGTCCGCGATCACCCCGGCCTGCTCCTCCAGGAGCATGTCCCGGATGTAGGCCTCCGACTCCCCCCAGTCCGCGGCCATCTCGGCCACGGAGCCATAGCCCCAGGTCTCGGCCCACTGGTCCAGGTTGGCCTCCAGTTGGGCGGCCTCCTCCGGGTGGGCCTCCAGCCAGGCCGCCGCCTCGGCGTCCATGAGATAGCCGGAGTCCCGGATGACCAGCGTATCCTCCACGGGAAGAGGGGGATCAATCAGATCGGGCAGAGGCGCCTCCTCCGGGGCGGCGGCCAGGGCGGGTGCGGAAAGGGACAGGGTCAGCGCCAGGGTCAGCAGAATGGAAATCAGCTTTTTCATGGGGACCTCCTTTTCCTTATTCCGTTGTGGGTGGGGACCGGCGGAGCTGCAGTCATTTAGGAGATATCGGCCAGCTCCAGATATTTATAACCGTTTTCTGCGATGTGGTCCTTGCGCCCCTGGAGGTTGTCCCCCAGGAGCAGGTCGAAGGCGGCGGCGGTGCGCTCCACGTCCTCGGGCATGACCTTGATGAGGCGGCGGGTGGCCGGGCTCATGGTGGTGAGCCACATCATGTCGGGCTCGTTCTCGCCCAGGCCCTTGGAGCGCTGGATGGTGTACTTCTTCCCCTCCAGCTCCTTGAGGATGTTGGCCTTCTCCGTCTCGTTGTAAGCAAACCAGGTCTTGTCCTTGTAGCCGATCTCGTAGAGGGGAGACTCGGCGATATAGACGTAGCCCCGCTGGATAAGGGTGGGGGTGAGCCGGTAGAGCATGGTCAAAATGAGGGTGCGGATCTGGTAACCGTCCACGTCGGCATCGGTACAGATGACGATCTTGTTCCACCGGAGGTTCATGAGGTCAAACTCCGCCATGTCCTTGGCGTGCTTGTCCTTGACCTCCACCCCGCAGCCCAGCACCTTCAGCAGATCGGTGATGATCTCGCTTTTGAAGATCTTGGCGTAGTCGGCCTTGAGACAGTTCAAAATCTTGCCCCGCACCGGCATGATGCCCTGGAACTCAGCGTCCCGGCTCAGCTTGACGGCGCCCATGGCGGAGTCGCCCTCCACGATGTAGAGCTCCCGCCGCTCGGTGTCCTTGGTCCGGCAGTCCACGAACTTCTGCACCCGGTTGGAGATGTCCACATTGCCGGAGAGCTTCTTCTTGATGTTCAGCCGGGCCTTCTCGGCGCTCTCCCGGGAGCGCTTGTTGATGAGGACCTGCTCGGCGATCTTCTGGGCGTCGAAGGGGTTTTCGATGAAGTAGACCTCCAGCTGGCTCTTCAAAAACTCCGTCATGGCCTCCTGGACGAATTTGTTGTTGATGGCCTTCTTTGTCTGGTTCTCGTAGGAGGTCTGGGTGGAGAAGTTGTTGGAGACGAAGACCAGGCAGTCCTGGACGTCGTTCCAGGTGAGCTTGCTCTCGCTCTTCTGGTACTTGCCCTGGGCCTTCAGGTAGCCGTCGATGGCGGAGACGAAGGCGCTGCGCACCGCCTTCTCCGGGGAGCCGCCGTGCTCCATCCAGGAGGAGTTGTGGTAGTGCTCGATGACCTGCACCCGGTTGGAGAAGCAGAAGGACACGGACAGCTTCACCTTGTAGTC
>OGHJ01002538.1_pt1 | contig 15248 bp, 13 predicted proteins | sample 1571351 | NCBI WGS metagenome assembly OGHJ01 (sample SAMEA2582037, study PRJEB24529) | metagenome | biome: Human gut stool | place: China | collected 2011 | reverse complement strand
ATAATAGGTAGACCGTGCCATCTGCATAGATTTCAACAGATATTTCAATTGGTATTCTCCAGCCGCTCTTCGGCTTCTCCAGTGCTGAGTCCATTGCAGTTCCGGTGACTGCTTTAGGCTCTGCCGGGGCCGCTTTGGGCATCATTCCCGCCTTAATACAGAATGAACTGGCCGACTGCGGTGATATCGCTGTATTCACAGCCATGTGCATGTGCTGGAGCGGCTATCTGAGCACTCACGTTTCCATGATGGATCTTCTGGGTGAAACCCGATTCACCGGAAAAGCCATTCTCTCTCATACTCTCGGCGGAATTGTGGCCGGTATGAGCGCCCACTGGTTTTATACCTTTTTCCATCTCCTGCAATAATAACTACGGTTGAAGGCGCGGCAGCCAGCCGCGTCTTTTTCCATCTCAAGGCCAACGCTGTCAGAAGGGGAGAGCAAATGGCCTGACAGCAATCACCTTTGGCTGACCCGCCTGCCTCGGAGTCCGCCAGTCATTGCTTTCATTCGCAGCATTCGATTTGCGCAGGCAGAGCCGCTTTGTCTGGACAAGTTTCCTGCTCTGCGCGGGGACACGAACATTTTACATGTGTGAAGTGAGATCAAAAGCTCTCAAATCAAACGTCTCAGGTTCTGCATCGGCAGCCAGTAAAGGTGGTAAAGCAGAAGGGGACTCTACAGAAAAAATGACCACATGAGGTAAAAGATCCCATGCGGCCGTTTTTCTTTTTTAGAACAAACCTTGTATACTTGCCTGTATCAGTGCTGCCGCCAAGCTGCTTCCGGCATTTATCAAAAAGTCCTTCAGCCCAACAAGCAGAGCCTTTATCACACCCGGCTTCTTTTCTTGCGTTATTTTGTCTCTGATTTCCGTCAGCATTTCCAGGGCGGCGTCTTTATCCTCACTCTTCAGCTGTTCCTGAGAAATGGCCGCTTCAATTTCTGAAATGGCTGCACGCGCCTGATCATAGGAAAAAGTCACATGCTCATTTCCGGACACGATTTGCATACCTTTTTGGTGCATTGATCACATTTGTTGCCCCATAATAGTTATTTACCGTCTGGGGGAGGGCCATTGCGGTCTGCTTTTCTTTGGCGCTAAACCGCATTCCTTCACCGAGAACGCCTTCTTCTTCGAGCTTAAGCGTCCATTCAAGGATCGTGTTTTTGACCTTTTCTATAATATCCATTACGGAAGCCGTAGAAATATGAAGCGCATATCGCATGGGCAAAGGCGAACCGAACAGGCGATCCAAATGCTCCACCTGATCACCTGGGAATTCGTACACCAACCTGCTTTCAGGATTTTTGCAAAGGGTGATGATCTCGGAAATAGAATTGGATATCTTCTTCTCGCAAATTACTGTTTCAAGTTCGCCATCAGTAATTACTGCCGGAATCCAGCCGTGATAAGGATTAAACGCCTTTAATGTACCTCTGATCTTACGATAATCAGGACAGGCATTCTGGTCTGGATAGCCATTTAATTCATAGGATATCCACTGGTCGAATTCTTTCAGCCCAAGCTTGACAGCGATCACATGAGCACGGCGGAGTATCTGAACAATGTCACAATTCGATGACAAGATCTCATCCTGCAAATCAATAACAATGCTGCTCATATGTCCTCCTTACGCCGGTTTCCTTCGGGAAAATTAAGTTTCTCATGCAGAGGCCCTTCCCAAGGCGGCTTTTTAGCCGCATCACAAGGATCTCAAAATCATCGAGGCAGAAGGGGTGTTTGCGCGGGCATGCCCGCTCAGCAGTCGCTGTCGGCCTGCTCGTCCCGCTCCATGGCTTCGTCAATGGCACGGTTGATGAAGCCGTTGAGACTTTCGCCGTTCTTTTCCGCGTGGGTCCTGATGGCGTCCTTGCGCCCCTTCGGCATGACAAGATTCACACGGTCATAGTTTTTCTTCATATACTTGTTGACCGCTTTTTGCTGTGCTTTGCTGGCTGGTGACATAGTTACCACCTCTTTCTCACCGATCAAATACTTAAAAGAAGTATAGCACAGAACGGACGATAACACATATATGCACATTAGACATATCTGCACATATATATTTGCGCAACCTTTTGTGCTTTTGCCCTTGATATATTTGCGCAGATATACTATACTACACGCAGAAAATAAAAAACACGGCAGTGATGAAGTGTTGCGACCACTCCATCACCTGCGCAGGTGACATGACCACCTACACAACGGGATTCCCCGCACCGATAGGGACAGTATACCCTTTTTCGGCGGGCGGGGCAAGAGGAATGTTGTAAGATCCTCCCGCACGATGTAGGGCAATGACCTGCACCGTGCGTTTTGTTTTCAAAAAAACATTTTTTGGAGGAACTATTATGCGCGAGATCATCATTCGAAACATCGACAACGTCCCCAACGGCAAGGAGTTTTTCGCCGGCATTTCCGGCAACTTCAAGGACTTCGGCCAGACCCTCTGCGAACTGATCGACAACCCCATTTCCAATTTCCGCGCCCACAGGATCCACGGCCGGGTGGAGATCGTGCTGGAGGAGCAGGGGGATTATGTGGATGTCTCGGTCTGTGACAACGGCACCGGCATTGAGGACGTGGATGCCGCCCTCACCATTGCCGCCCGTTCCTGCGCCGAGTCCGCCCTGAACGAGCACGGCATGGGCCTCAAGCACGCGCTGGCGTCCATCAACGCCGGGGCGGATCAGCATTGGAGCATCCAGACCCGGACGGCGGAGGATGCCGCCCACGACCGCTACCAGCTGGTAGAAAGCCCATACAGCATCGGTATGCCCGTGTACCTTGTTCCCGGCAGCGGGGACATCGTGGGCGATACCGGTACGGTGGTGCAGGTTCGCTGCCCCATGCATAAGTTCCTGACCCTCAAGCCTGTCTCCAAAAAGAATGACCCCACCTTCGCACAGGTGGTGTCCTACCTACAGGAGACCCTGCGCTACACCTACGCCGACCTGCTGCGGGACAAGGCGTTCACCATCTGCTTCACCGCCGTTGACAAGAGCGGCGCTTCCGATGGCGGGGAGCTTGCCGGAGCGCTGGAGCCCAACTGGCGGGACGGGCAGATGACGGAACTGCCCCCGGTGGAGACCGATCTGGGCGGCGAACCGGTGACCATCTGCTGCCGCTACGGCAGCATCCGCCGCAGCAAGGAAAACGCCTTCTACTACCGCGCCAACATGGCGTCCAGCGGTGCGGAGATCCGGATCAACGGCCGTGCCATCCAGCACGGACTGTACAACGAGATCTGGGGGAAGGCCCTGCACCCCAGTCAGAACCGCTTCCTCGCCCAGATCGACGTTCTCAGCGATCAGGCGGCGGCCTTGCCGGATACCAAGTCGGCGAAAAACGGTCTGCGCGAGGATGACGAGAAGGTGGCGGCGCTGTTCAGCTGGATCCGCGCCAACGTCCCCGAGCCCTTCAAGGAGGAGGGACGGGAGCAGCTGCTGGTGCGTCTGCTGGCGGAGAAAAAGTCAGCGGAAGCGGGCGTTCTGCGGGTCTCTACAGAGAAGAACCTGTATCAGTGCCTGAACCTGCAGATCAAGTCGGATCTGTTCGTCAGCACCACGGAGGGCGTCACGCTTTTTGAGGCGAAGGCCGGCGGCAGCAAGGCGGAGGATTTGTATCAGCTGCGGATGTATCACGACGGCTGCGTTGCGGACGATATGGAGGTGCGGGAGGCCGTGCTCATCGCCCAGCGCCATCCCGACACGGTAAAAGCGCTGCTGGCCGAGCTGAACCGCCAGAAGGACAAGAAGGGCCGCCTCTATCACTTCGCGCTGACCACCTGGGACGAGGAGGGCATCGCCCTCCCGCCCGACGCGGCGTGAGCCGCAAGACCCGAATTCCATAGAACCCAGCCGCGGCCGGAGGATTCCGGCCATAAGGAGGAACAAAAACCCCCGGTTCGCACGAACCGGGGGTTTCTTGTATTCAGCGCAAGGGCGCACAGCGAACAGGGAAGGGGGCTTTTGTTCGATTCAATTTGACGCCGGCTTTGGAGCGTTTAGCTGTCGGTATCCTGCACACATCCGGCCTGTGGACGGGAGATTGTCTGTAACAGTAATTCCGCGATCATAGAGATAATGGAAAAGCTGCCTAAGATGGTTGGCACTGTTATGGCGCATCGCAAGCTCATAATTCATTGATTTGAAAAAAGCCTCGATGCAATCGACAGACAGGTCATTAAAGGACAAATCAAATCGTTGCAAGTAGAGATTAAATGCGCGCAGATATATTTCGCGGGATTCGATTGTTTTTTCAGAACGACCAATAGCGCTCATGCTGTATAAACTGAGTGATCAAATTTCCCGTTTCGCCGGAAAAGATTCTTTCCACCCGAGGAGATTGAAATTCGAAATCACCATTCTTCTGATATGAGATCAGCATTCGACATGCTCTCAGCCGAAGTTTTTGCCTGGGAGTCATGCCTTCCACTAGCCTGGGCTTGTGCAAGTAATGAATACGGAGGAATAGAAAATGACAGTCGGCGATTTGATCACTATGCTGCGCGCTTACCCCAATGATGATGAAATTGAAATTCAAGTTTTTGAGACGAACTCAGGTGAGTTGATTGATTCTACATCCGCCATTGGAATTGTAGAGGAAGATATTTTTTACCCCACTTTTTCCATTGATATTGAGGCGGAGAAATTTAGGAACTACATCAAATAAGTCCAAAAAAATGTCCACACCCCCGCAGTGGTTTTCCTGGCGAACGCTAACACTGTTTGGGTGTAAAGCATTTTAAGAACCTCTTGTAGTAAAAAGTCCGTTTTCTTGCCGTGCAGGCAAGATAGCCCAATGGTATATTTAAGTTCTCTAAAGGAAGTTTCAATTCCCCAACGGAGACGGTAAAGTTCTTTGATTGTTCCAATGAGAAAAGTCTCTGAATCAAGATTCGTATAAAGTGGTATTGCTGGTTCCGCCAACAACCTTATTGGAAACCGCCCATGCAAAGCCGTTGACCGCATACGCGGCAACCTGATTTTTGTCATTGAACGTAGAAAGGGCAGAGGTGTCTGCTTCGGGATGCCCCGCCACATTGTAAAGAATTGCAAATAAAAGACAAATCCGAACCAATCCCCGATTAGGAACAAGTTCGGATTTTGTCGTTTTGGCAGAGACTGCTGGACTCGAATCAGGCACTGCCTTTTATCATAGCAAAAAAGTTATTGGCTAACTAGCAAAATCAGTGTGTACTTTTGCGTGTACCTCAATCATTGATTTTCGGGCTTTTCGGATGCCAGGTACACGTCCGTCACATCTGCGCGGCCGTGGCCCAGCAGCTTGGACACCTCCAACTTTGCCCGGTACTCTGTAGCCCCGCCATCCAACGCTTCCCGATACTGCCGGGCCGCATAGCTGTGCCGCATCCCGTGGTGTGTCAGCGGCCGGGGATTTGTCCCCTGGTTCGGACGGTACGCCCGGAGGAACGCCTGAAAATCGTAGATATAGGCGTCGGTCGCCACATCGTCCGGCACAAACAGCTTATGCCCCCGCCGGACGGCGGCTTTTCGCTCCCGCAGCGCCTGCTTTGCCGCTGCCGCCGTCACAGGGACGCTTCGGACACGTCCGCCCTTGCCCTTGACCGTCAGCAGTCCAGACCGCTCCCACGCCTCTACGGCAGCCGTATCGAGACGGCAGGCCTCATGGATACGTAGGCCGACGTAAAAGGTGAGCGTGGCAATGGCGGCATAATCCTCCCGCCCCTCCTCCCGACAGGCCGATGTAAAGGCGGCAAACTGCTCCGGCGTCCAGTGGCGGTCTACGCCGCCGATCCGGCGGCGCTCCAACGGCGCCTGATCGGATAGATCCGCGTTGGAGGGCAGTTTATATTTAGTCTCCCCCAGCTTATCATGCCAGAACCGAATCGCCGCCAGCTCCGTCTTGATGGTGCTGGCCGCCTTACCGTTCTCCTGCAGGTGGCGAACGTAGGCAACCAGATGCTTGCCGGAGATGTTGGACAGTTTCTGCAAATGGTAAACATCAGCGAGGAACCTGCAGAACCGCTGCATGGCCTCGTAATAACGTTGCCGGGTCTTATAGCTGCCTTGCCGGTTGTGCCGCTCCAGCTTGTCCAGCTGGGCCAGGAGGGTGTGATAGATGCCCTCGTTCTGAGTGTGAATCATATGCAACTCCCTTTCCAAATGGGTATAGTACCCCCGATCGTTCGCGGTCCCTGTTTCTGGTTTTTTTCCAACTTCCAGATGCGTCAAAGCCTTGCCGCGTAAGGCTCCGTGGGTGACGCTTGCCCACTGTCTCTGATTGGTTTTGGTGAGTAAGACGCCGCATGGGACGCACAAACGTCCTGCTGTAGCCAGTGGCCACAGCGGCGGCAGGCACTACCGTACAGACGGATGCGGCCAGCGGCCGCGCGTGCCATGTGCTGCCGGCAGACAGCAATGCCGGGGTAATGCTCCCACGCTGCCGGACATGAGAGACAAACAATTTGATTCGCATACGCTCTACCTCCTTTCGAAAAATATAAAGAGCTAAAACAACCTAATCAGGTTTGTTTTAGCTCTTCGTTTTATATATTCTCTTTGCTCTTTGTTAGAATGAACTCTCTTGTACGATATCACTACATGATCCAATAGTAAAATATACTATCAATCACAAAAATAATCAAATTTAGAAACAACTGCCGCAAGCAGCAGGGAAGAAACATGCCCATAACAGGCTAAGAGAGACATTTACAATATGATTATACGGCGCGCACTTTCAGGAGTCAAGAAAAAAATTCGCCCGCGGCGCAGGGCGGTTCTCGTTTTGGTTTTAGGCCGGGTCCGGGCAGCCGGGCCGGGGGCAAAAGCTTTGTGCCGGTTCACGAACGCCGTACAGCTGGCCGCTTTGCAGAGGCCGACGGCCTCCCGGAACACCCACCAGACAAAGGCCATAGCCATTGGCGATGGCGGCGGTATTGGCCTTGGCCGCTGCGATCTCTTCGGCGGTCAGCTCATGCTTACCGGGCTCCAGACGGATATCGGCATTCAGCTCTGCCGGGGCGGCGTACTCCGCCAGACTGCCCAGCTCCTCAATGACGTACCATACCGCCATCCAAATGAGGCAGCGGATGCGTGTTTCTTCTTCATTTTCTGAGCAAAAAAGATGTGGAGAACGCTCCACTCATTCTTAATTTTCCTCCGATTTTCGTGACTGCGAAGCATCAAAACAGGGGAGAGCTCCGCAGTTGAATTGCATCAAACCCAGTCAGGAGTACTCAAAAAAAGAGACGGCAGAATGTGTTTTTTTGCTCACGCAGGACGCGCTTTGCGATTCACGCAGGACACATTCCACCGACTTTTTTCCCTCGTAAAAGGGCCGATAAATAAACTTTTCCGATGAGAATTCAGACACTTTCAGTCATCTTTATAGCGTGCAAAGTAGCTAAATGCAAAGGCAAAAACGCTGATTGCGAGCGCAAAATCATCAGAAAAAAGCCGCCATCGTTGGCGCGCTTGAGCGGAAATTCCGTAGCATTTTTGCCAGTAAAACAGCTTGCATATCGTGCGCACAAGCAGCCGCAGATGCGTCGCTCAGCGGTCGAACTGCGCAGATCGCACAGCTTCATTCCGCTGAAAGCAGCGTCAATTCCGGCGAAAAACCGGCTGGGTTCTATGAAGAACTCACTCAAAAAACAGAGCCGAAATTCGCAAAAACGAGTTCAGTTTTCCTCGAAACCGGCGATATTTTTCGTGCGTGTTTCGCTATAACTCATCTCCAAAAACAGGGGACTGCCGCGTCAGAACCGCCGAATAATTTACGATTTCTCATCAAAAAAAGCGGCGAACACGCCGCCGGAAACGCTTGAAAAAATTGAAAACACACATCTTATTTATATCAATTTTATCTGCCAGTGAGCTTTCAGAAGCACGAATTGCATTGCCGTTCTTTCAGTGAAATTGCCGCACGCAGCAGCGCCGCCGCTGCCGGGAAAAGTGGAAAAAGTCAAGGGTGTACCATAAAATTTTTCCGGTGAAGGCATTGAGGCGGACCCCAACCAAGGAGATCCGCCTCAATGCGTTTTCGTATTTGCTTTTAGAAGAAATTAGACGAGTGAATCGTCCAGCAGGAAGTCGATGACGCCGACATTGAGAATGCCGTTATCATCATACCAACGCTTGCGGATATCGTGACGCACAATGATCTTCGGGAAAGAATCGCCGGTCAACGCGAAGGGCTTATTCTCGGTGATGGCCTTTTCCTCTGTTTCCAATGCGTAGGCGGATTGAATGTAGGTCTTCTTGCCGCCGAAGGCTGCAATGAAGTCGATTTCCCGCGCGACCGGAGTGGTCCTTCCTTTGGCATTTTTCTCATTGCTATAGACGATGCCAATGTCAACGGAGCATTCACGGATCATCAGCTCATTGAAAATGATGTTCTCCGTGATACGCGTCATTTCCTGCTGACGGAAGCCGATGCGGGCATTTCGCAGTCCAATGTCCTCGCAGTAATACTTGTTGGGATAGTCAAAATAGCTCTTGCCCTTCACATCCCAGCGTTTGCATTCGGTAAGGAGGAAGGAATCCGATAAGTGATCCATATAGGCTTTCACGGTGTTCAGGGCAACGACATTCTCCCCGCTGCGCTTCTGCACGGTGTTGATGGCGGCTGCAACTTTTGTCGGATTGGTCAGAGAGCCGATGGACGAACACAGCAGATCAAGAATCGCGGACAGCACATCCTCCCGCTTGATCTTCTTTCGCTCTACAATGTCCTTCAGATAGACCTCGGAAAACAACGATTTCAGATAGGCCATTTTAGCGGCGTCGTTGGGGCGGGAGAGGATCAACGGCATACCGCCGTAGAATGCGTAGTTGTCAAAGGCGTCCTGCTTATCACCGCCGACAGCCGAGTAGTATTCGGCAAAGGAAAGCGGATGCACACGGATCTCATCGCTGCGCCCCCGGAACTCCGTCAGGATGTCCGAGGACAGCATTTTGGAGTTGCTGCCGGTCACATAAATGTCCAAGTTGGACAAGGACTTCAAATCGTTGAGGGCGTCGTAAAAGGTGATCTTCTTCCCGTCCGGATTGTATGGATTCGGAACTTCATCGGACATCTGAATTTCGTCTACAAAGAGATAATATTGGCCTGCGCTGTGTTCCACGATTTCCCGAACATGAGAGGCAAGCTCCAACGGATTACGATAGCGAATATCACGGGTCAAGTCCAGCTCAAAGGACAGAATATGGTCCTCGGCCACCCCTTCGCCGAGAAGGTAATTCTTGAACAATGTGTGCAACAGATAGGACTTACCGCAGCGGCGAATACCTGTGATGACCTTCACTTGACCATCCCACATAAAGGAAATGATTTTCTTCAAATAGCGATCTCGTTTTATTTCCATGATGCAATCTCCGTTGAAAACTTACCTGTATTATCTTACAACTTTTCAATGGACATTATACATCATTTTGGAAGAAAATCAAGAATCCCATTGAAATGTTCCTGGATTTATCCGATAACATTTCAACGAATAAGTGCCTATCTCAAAAGATGCTTTGTGCTGCAAGACTCGCATCGATTTTCGCGGTAGTAGTTAGTTCCCAAAACTTTTGGGGCTATAGAGGATAACGGATTTGCGGGGGCATCATGCTGGTACACATGATGTACTGCTTTCCTTTTTCCGCATGCTTCTGAAGCCCTAATTTACAAATGGTGCATAGATGTGCTATTGGCCGTTACCTGTCGTTTTCAAGATACTTCAATGAAAGACAAGTGATTTTTAGGAGTATTGTTTAGGGAACCTTTTTGCCAAATTCTGATTCAAAAGTTCCCTAATATATTTTAAAACGTCTTCCAACACTTCTCCCGCATGAAAGTCATGATGCTTCCGTCATCCCGCCCCTCATAATAACTCACCAGCAGGCGCTTGAACTCCGGCACATGGCTCTCTGGGATCACCAACAGACCGCCGCCCTTGGAGATCAGATAGTGGTTGGCGAAGATCACGGCGGCGCGCTTGTTACCGTCGTTGAAAATCTGCGTTTTCATGCAGTAGAGGCAAAGGCGGATGGCGACCTCCACAGGCTCTGCGGTGGATTGCAGAATGTCATCCAAATGTTCTTTGACCAACTGCTCAATGGGCAGGGGGGGGACATAGCTGGTGCCGCCAATGGTCACAGGAACGCCCCGGATACGACCGCCATTGGTGTAAAATCCCTCGTTGACCAGCTGAGCGATGTGGCAGAGAATGGAGTAGTCTGTGGGATAGGACACCACATCCTTGTCCATAACGAACTCCCACGCGTGCTTGAGATTCAAGATCTTCTGCACATCTGTTGCCGTCATGCCATTGACTTGACCGTTTTCGATAATGTCCTCCGTTTGCGGGAAGGTAGTCGCCACGCCTTCCAGAACAGCCTGATCGTAGATATTTGCCTTCATATTGGCGCGGGCGAAGTCAATATTCAGTATGACCCGGTCGGACAGCTCTGATTCCGTGTAGCCCTGCTGAGCCAACTGCTTCTCGATCCGCCGGATCTGTTTTTTCAGTTCTCTGGCTTCTCTGGCATTTCGCAGCAGCGTCTGGTAGAGGGTATCGGAATAGACATCCACATACTCGGACATCAGCCGGCTGGCGATTCGTTTGCGGATATAGAGATATTGCTTGCCGCCTTGCTCCTTGATCTCTGGGGAACCATCATAGGGCAGCAGGTTCAGCCGTGCCTGATAGTCAGCCTTTTGCTGCAATAACTCCCGGATCTCGGGATAGTTGTTTTCCATGGGTGTGTCCTCCTTATAGGGAACTTTTATGGAGTTGATTTTATCAATTTGTTCCCTAAAAATCAAGTATATTCTGTCGAACGGCCGAAACAGCCATACTCCGTGCGAAAGCTAACGGTCAAACATTACGTTTGCAGTAAATAAAGTGTGGTCGTCAGATAACGTGTCATATATACCCCTCTTGCAATCAAATCTGTGTGTAGAAAAACGTGCCGCATACCAATATGTGTTGCATATGGTGTAAGCTTAACATCTACAGTGGATTATAAGGATGATTGATGAGATATCCGGCCGGTGCAGGCGACGCTGGAGGGGTTGCTGCGGATCTGCCGGACACTCCGCAGGGAGGGGCGCGCCGGATGAGATGGCTGCATCTGAGTTCCATCATCCTGGGGATATTATGTATCGGGATCATGGGATTGGTTAAGTATTTGGGTTTCCCGCCGTAATGGTGGGAGGCCCGGACTTTTTTGCTTTCGAGCCGATTCTTCAGAACTGAGTGATAGAGGGAATTTTACGGTCAGTTCTGAATCATCGCTCAGAACTAGTGCAAGGCTCAACCGCAAAAGCAGACGGAAACACGCAGGGGGAACGAATCCCCAGCAGCCAGTAGAAGCGCCTACAACGGGCGCTTTTTTGATGGACAAAATAGCAGCGAAACAGCATGATATAGCGGCGGCATGGCTTCGCGCTCAGAACTGAGCATACATCATATAAATAGATCTGCTGCTGCGTTCAGTTCTGAAAAGGCTGCCGGACTGCGCAGGTGTGCAGAAACTCAAAACATTTTGCACGGTGTGGGGCAGCCTAACAATTGTTAGTGCTTCCGCCAAAAAGATTGAACAATTGTTAGCGTTTTTGCCTGCCAGAAAATCGGGCAGCTTTGAACTGCCCAGAGCGTCATTTTTCGGCTGGATTTTTGACATTGGGGGCGGTGGAGGGGTACAAGAAGGAAAAATTGTGGAGCGCCGACCGTGTATATTAAGGAAATGGCCGTCATTTTGCCATCATGCCATTGCCGCTTGACGGAACTAACAATTGTTAGTATAATAAACTTAAAAAATATTCAGAGGTAACATTATGCGGCTAAAGGCGCTCATGCACGATTTATTTAAGACCTGCGGAACGAATTCGAAAACGGTTTCCGTTAATATGGGGCGAGACCAGAGTTTTCTTTCGGCTGCACTGATGCGGCCTGCTATCAGGACTGACACACTCTGCGAAATTGCTGATATAGTTGGTTATGAGGTGGTACTCCGGCCGAAGCGGTCTCCCAGCAAGAGAGCACGGAATCCGGAAGAGTTCGTGTTGGATTATGTGGACCCCAGCAATCCGGTTCCGGATGACGAAAAGGATGAGGACGAATGAAGAGAGTGGGTTATGGGCGCGTGAGTACGGCCGGACAGGCCCGCAACGGCACGAGCCTCGCGGAACAGAAGAAGCAGCTCATGGCTGCCGGTGTTGCCGAGGAGGATATCTACCTCGACGCGTACACCGGAACGAAGATGCACCGGCCGCAGTTCGACGCGTGCATGGCTGCGCTGGAGCCAGATGATGAGTTCGCCGTGTGCAAGCTGGATCGATTTGCCCGTACCGCCACGGAGGGCACCGGAATTGTCAGAGACCTCGTGGAGCGCGGCATCCGGGTGAATGTGCTGAACATGGGCATCGCGGATAACACGCCCATGGGGAAGATGATGGTTACGGTCATGCTGGCGTTTGCCGAGTACGAGCGCGACATGATCGTGGAGCGTACCCAGTCCGGCAAGGCTGCGAGGCGCGAGACGGACCCGGAATACACCGAGGGCCGCCCCCGCATCGAGGCTGACGAGGAACTGCTCCGTGACGTGGTGCGGCGCCAGATGGCGGGCGAGATCTCCGCCGCTGCTGCTGCCAGCGAACTGGGGATGAGCCGGAGAACCTATTACAACAAGAGGGCCGCCTGGTGTATGGCCAACGCCGTATATCCGCAGAGGAGATAACGCAGGTGTTCCGGGGGGATATCCTTACCTGAGGAAGGAAACGGTTATGTACTATAGTAAAGAAATGACAGAAAAAGCCCGTGCCGTAATTGCTGGGGAAATCGATATTCCGTGCCCGATTGGTTGGCACACGCTGTATGAGTCGAATGTATTGTGTGCGTATGCGTGTACGCTGCTAAGGCTACCTGATGCCGGCATTGACGCCGACGCTATCGGGGCGGAAGATATCCGTATTTTCCAGTACGGGGTGGAACACAATATTGAGACTGTGACCGGTATAATGTATTCTCATGAAGCAGCCGGCATCACGGATGGCCGTTACGATGGCGTTGGCGGCTCCGACCTATACCGCTGGATTATTGGGCGCTGCGACGATGCCGAGAAGTGGCATCGGGCCAAGCGAGCCGGTATGTTGTACCTGATGGAAATGAAGCGTAAGGAATGCAGCAACCATTCCGACTTCGAAAAATTCTGCTGCGGTTTCCTCACGGATTGTCAGAATCTCGTGACTGCAAAAGATGTGAGCGCATGTACCGGCATGCCGCTCGAAGATGTTTTGTGGACGGCCGCAGCGATTGAGAAAAATCCGTTCTACTGATACAATATTTTAGAAAACCTGTCCTATTTGTCCGGTTTTGGTGTGCGATCATAGTTCATGAAGGGGCGCCTTTGCAGCCTCGTCAAATGCCATGAGGGTTGAGCCGCAGCGGAGATTTGGGGGGTCTTTGCTGCGGCTCCCCAATAAACAATTGCTATCGACAGTCTCCGGCCAGCAGCATTAGCTGCTGGCCGCTTTTTAGTGTGCCCGGCATGGGCAGTATCAGCGCCCGGTGCACCGGGCGCGGTTTGATTTGCGGAGAAGGGGAGGGCTTTGTGTTCGGTTGCGTTCATCCAGAGGAAGATGACAGGGCGGCATGGGCGATTTTACTAAGAAAAAAGAGGCTTCGGGCATGATTGTGGGTAAACATCCCCAGCCTCTGACTACAATTACATATTGAAAAAGCCACCTTGGCTCCTGTAAAGTATCAGCGTCCAAACATCAACGATACAGGAAAGGCTCAAGATGGCTTCAGCTAATACATTATGCAAGAAACTGCTCAATGTCAAGAACACCGTTGTAGAATCCCACGATTTCTACTCGGATAAGGATGGTGTCGTTCACCTCAGGATCAAGGCCCGTCCCAGTGCATGGCACAGGGATGACTGTCCTTTCTGCGGCAAACGCTGCCCTGGCTATGACCGCCCGGTGAAGAACAGGAAAGTATGGCGCGGTCTGGACTTCGGCGGGATCCTCGTTGAAATTGAAGCGGATACCCATCGGATACATTGCCCGGAGCATGGTGTTGTAACAGCGGCTGTTCCGTGGGCATACCCGGGAAGCAGCTTTACCAGAGACTTTGATCTTACTGTTACCTGGCTGGCCGAATACCTGTCCAGAAGCGCCGTGGCAAACTACATGCGTATCGACTGGCAGACAGTAGGCAGCTGCATTTCCAGGAGCCTTCACGATCTCGAACCAGAGCGTGCAAAGCGTCTGGATGGATTGGTTAACATCGGCATCGATGAGACCAGCTACCGCAAAGGCCACAAGTACATCACTGTTGTTGTAAACCACGATACCAACACTGTTGTATGGGTTGGCAACGGTCATGGAAAATCTATCCTGGAGCAGTTCTACAAGGCTCTTACCGATGAACAGCTGGCCAGTATAAAGGTTGTCACCGGTGACGGCGCCCGCTGGATCACAGAGTGTGTCAATAAATTCACACCAGACTGTGAGCGCTGTGTCGATCCCTTCCATGTCATTGAGTGGGCAATGGAAGCGCTGGATGCTGTTCGCAAGGAACGCTGGCATGTTGCCCACGAAAAGGCAATGAAGCTTGTCAATGACCATCCACAGAAGCGCGGTAAGCCCAGGGCAGATGATAGAAATGCCGCCATGGTCCATGACGCCCGTAAGGCTGCATCCGAGATCAAAGGCGCTGCTTATTCACTTGGCAAGGCGCCGGAACATCTCACCGAGAACCAGAAGATCCGGTTGAATATGATCCAGGCAAATGACCCACAGCTGTTCCGAGCCTATCGACTGAAGGAATCGCTGCGGCTGCTTCTGAAGTCCACTGACGTGGATCAGGCAGAGGAAGATCTGAAGCACTGGCTCTTCTGGGCGAGCCATAGCAGGATCCTGGCTTTCAAAGAGCTTTACAAGAAGATCCGCAGACACAAGGGACACATTCTGAACACGATCAGACTTGGCCTGAGCAATGCAAGGATCGAAGCAACAAACAACAAGATCAAGCTGATCATCCGCAAGGCCTATGGCTTCCGGAATATCCAGAACATGATGGACATGGTGTATCTGGTATGCTCAAATATCAGGGTACCACTTCCGAACCGAAAACCTGAAGCGGTGAAATCCGCTTAATCACAGGATAAAGTGGCATTTCCTACCCACAGAGGTGCCTGAAGATCCGTTTTATAGGGTTAAATGATGAATATGTTGAGGGCATTTTTGTTTCTGGTGAAATGC